>JGI24159J19872_10008887_pt1 | contig 13165 bp, 7 predicted proteins | sample Ectturendosymbi4_FD_19872 | JGI IMG/M metagenome (IMG submission 19872) | reverse complement strand
ATCCTCAGTCCTTATTCAAATAGAATCTGAGGATGCGTAATTTTACGTGAAATCGATTTCCTATTAAAAATTCGCTGATCGATTCCTTGCTTACACCCATCATGGAAAGTACATACTTGAATAGGTTAATAAATTTTAAGTTACGCAGCGTAACACTTTGCACGGTAGCGCTTTCTTAAGACTTGTTTGTTAACCAAGCAAGCCAAACAATACAACCCATTTACCATCCCGCACTAAGCCAACGAATGAAGGAACAGCTATGAATTACCAGGCTTCAAAAACCTACCGTGAATGACATTGGGTTTTTACTCCAGTGCGGAAAACGAATGACCAAGGGTGGACAGTGGCGCTGGCGTACGCGGTGCGAAAAATACAATGGGTTTGGTGTGACTATCTGCATATGTTCGCTCCCGCAAGCCAAAATTTTAACTGCATGTCATGCCGTCAGGTTTACCGGAGAAAGACATTCTCAAACGAAGCAAGATCCTCAGATACAAAAACCACTCTGGCCGCTATACTGCGCAGATCAGTCACGCCAGCTCGGGCAGAATGCGAGCTTGAAACCTACAATGAGACCAAACCGCAACTTGCAGCAAATGGCTGTGACGTGAAGCAAGGATTGAAACTGATCCGAGGCGAAAACGACCTTCATCGCCTCGAGCGGTTTTAAAATAGATTCTGTGACGGTTTTCCAACGACGGTTTTAAGCATTGGGCACTGTGATTGGGTGGAGCATTTAACGTGTGTTTCACAGCCGGCCAGTCGAAACGTATAAAGTCTGTCAGCCAACCTCAGGCAAATACAACTGCCCCGGATATTTAATCTTAACGACCAATATACCAGGTGTAAGACAAAACGAAACGTAATCTGGAACTTACAAATACAACTCCTACGTCGACAATTCGATAAACTACGAGTAGCTTCCAAATATGAAATCACATGTAAACAGCATGAATGACATAAGAGGAATTTGTGACGTGACATACCACGTAGTTGCGGACGCGAAACCGACAAACCTGGCAATCTTTGTCTACGTAAACGAACAACACAATAATCAACCCAACTTCCAGCTTACTTTTCGGAAAGGGTTTCGTTTGAATACGACTTCTCCGGCTTCGGCTGAAACATATTTAAGACGGGTTTAATGCACCGAGTTTAACAGAGTTTTGAAAAAGCGCACATTGCAGCCAAGCAACTGACACACTTACCGATGATATTTCTTTCTTTATGTGCTTGACAGGATGTTCTCTGAAAAAAAAGGCAAAAAATCACGCACTAACTCAAACAAAATACAAAAGCATTCTTCGCTGTAAGGTTGACAATGAATGACACTTCACATTCCAAACCAAACATTTTACCCTATTCCAAAATTCTAAGAAGCTTACACAAAATTGAAACATCAACGAATGAACGGAAATACACACACAGTAAAAAAGCTGGTGAGTGCCTCACACGGTAACCGCACAACTGGCGACATCAGTTTTTACAAATGAAACCGTGGCACTGTTTTCGAAAATACGGCCTATTGTTTCACGCCTTGTGAAAAAAGCCAATGCCCAGAGGCAAAATGAAATATTCAATCGGCTGAGGGTTTCGAGCTTTAGTGTAACGTTGTAGCAAACTGTGACAAATTTCACTGGTTATTTTCACACGACTCTGGTCGGAGCAAACCTGAGGTGACCTTACTGCTAACCAGGTTAAGTGACCACGTCTGTCTGAAACAGCTGTCTATCTAGAAACGTTGTAGTGGAGAAAAGTCGTGTATATACGTGCAGATGTGGGAGTATCCGCATTGACAGAAGGTGCCCACTTTCCCTATTTAAGTCAGGGCCCAGAAAATAAGTTCAGCCTTAAAACGATGATTGAGCTTTGTAAATAAGCTTCCACAGCCTCATCTGTCACCCACAAAACAGGAGTCCAAGTAAACAGCAACGCAGACACTAGCAGCAACTACTCGAATTACAGCTGACTTAGGCCTGTTGAATAGTTTTAATGTTTAACTTTTGAATCGTGTACATGCTCTTGCGGTTAAGGAAAAGACTTGATGGATCACCTGCTTTGTGTCACAGAAAAGTAAACGACCACGTTGTGCTCAGGCTGTGGTCACTTCAACGAAGGCAAAGCCACAGGATGCACACCACTTTTATGACAGAAATGTAAGGTTGAATGTAAAATGCAAGATTTTGCAGGAATAGCTTGNGATGAAAATAAAGANACTTATTTNAAATTAGCAGCTATCCACGGAATGCAAAAATCAGGTGACGCAGCATAACCCTTAGAGAAGTGCTTATACCACTCAATCAGATGACTAGGCCTGTTACCATTACCGTCAGTGCTAACTTGAATTGCACCATCCTGTAACATTTTGTAAGAAGAGCCGTCACCATTTACCATGAAATAATTCTTCGCCAACATATCACAAGCAATTTACCGTCTTGCAATTCCTGTACAGCACTATCATGTGACAAGATGTTCAACAAAAAAGAAAAATAACACATATATTCAGAGAAAGTGATTTTCAAACAAATGAAGCGTTTGCAATAACAGTCTGCATGCAACTTCTACAAACCTGATGTTTATTTAAAATTGAAATTTTTGTTGCTTGAAAACAGGTTACCATCAAGAAAACTCTGATCAGTCTGGGCTGCTAAGTTGAAACACATTCACCTTGTACAATTTTTACCTGATTCTGCCACTGCATCTTTCGCCATTCAATTATAAACAAGCGTCCAACTTACGGTGCATGTGTGTGTTCGTGGATTTTGAAATTTGATGTGAACTTATTTTTTAGAAAAAAGTTTCTCTATTTTCGGATTTGGCAAAATGAAATTTCCTGGAAAAAATCCTTTCAGTACCGCTTGGAAAAAAACTTTCCAATACGCATGAGTGGACGTGCCAACTTCTCCAAACAAAGATTTCTTTTAAGCCAAATTCATTGGAGGTTTAAAGAAAAAGCCAAGTTATAGCTAGCATCTCATTGAAGAATTATCACCATTCAAGACACTGGTCAAAAGAAAAAGTATGTTCAGTCAAACAAAACATGAAAATTATAAAAGCCCTCAAACATACCCCCCTGCAGCTCTGTGGTCACCATCCTTGTGCTCCGACTTTATGCGAATTTTTCGACCGTCCGGTCCAATTTTAGGTTTTCCATCAGGTCCAAGAACATACTTCTTTTTGTGCTTATGTTCCTACACGGTAAACACTTGGTTATTGCATGCATTAGGTTAAGTCTGGCAAGGAGCACCATGAAGCAAACCTTGTGCAACTTTTCCTTGGACGGTGAAAGTGACAAACCATTGTATGATGAACAGCTAGCAACATCCATTGACAAAGAAAACCTCAATCCAACTTTCTGCAACAACAATGCAAGCTCATTTGCCATAACGCTATCAGTGAGACAAGTATACTTAAGGCAAACTTAGAAAGGACTCTGCCCTGAATTTTCTTGACTTGATTATTCATGCAAATGACAACAAATTTTCATCGAAACTTTTGATCTTTGATTCATCAACTTTCATCCATTTTTGCATCACTTATTGCTTGTTTATTGGGATAAGGTTAAAATAAGCAGACTGCTAGAACTTACACAAGTCACATCGAAACAGCATTAAGTCAAGACAAATATGGCTTAAGACCAAGGTGTGCATCGTTCAGGAGCAAAACTATCTAAAACGTGTATTAACACCTCTGGCACCAGTGTATGATATATTCGCACATGCTGTTTGAGCCACTTTTCTTGCGTCACTTTGCACCACCATAACTCGTCAGCCGATTGAGCTACAGAGCTGTTTAAACCCTCTGAAGATGTGGAAAGTCTTCTACATTAGATCAGGGTTACCAGATTGGCCAAATTTCAAAAGAATTGGCCATTTTCTAAGTATGCTGCCGATGAAAAAATTAATTTGGCTATTTTTTTTAATTTGACCATTTTTTCAGATTGTCACAGTAAGATGAAATTTCAGTTTTCATTATATGTTTTGACTTTTTTTGGACAGACTTCATGTCACTGTTACAGTGACACTATCTTACTTCAACCTTGTATTGTTTTGAAGTGTTCAGTAATGATGATTTTGTCCTTGTAGTCAGTAGAATTTTGTGCAAATGTTTCAGTCAGTGATGATCCTATGGTTGCCATTGGTAGCTGCTACACTTTTTCTGAAGGCTCGTGTACTCAGTTGCGTTAATGATAATGTTATAACAGAAGCATATTACATTGTTGGTTAGATTTTACTGTTAGAAGTTTCTCATCACTCTTACAGTAACACATAGTACTTTACTACTTTAACCTTGTACTTCTTTGAAATTTGCAGGGTTCCCACACAGTATTATAAGCATTGAATTGTGAAATCAGTTTATAAGACCTTGAAAAAGCACTTTTCCAAAATGTATACAAAGTAGGCCTACTCAAAAAGTACAGAAATTCCAAATTCAGCCATGCATTTATTCAAATTTTGCCCTTTACTGCTGATGACCGTTTTGCAGATATTTTTTGCCTTGTGTTTCATGAATAAAATTTGAGAAATGAAAGTGATGCTATTAAAGTTTTGTCATCTCTAGTATTGAAAAGTTACTGAATAAAAATGGAAAATGGTTTTCAAAAATGTGTGGGAAACCTGTTTGTAGAAATAAATCAGCCCTTGCAGTCAGTACATTTTGTATAAGTGTTTCAGTCAGATCTTTCATATGACTCAGTGGATCTGCCCCTAGACAGACATCACAAGACAACTGCAGCCATCAGACAATTTTGTATGCAGAAATTACATATTAGGCTAGATGGGTAATTTTCAACTGTTTGAAAATCGTCAGTGACTGACAACGTGATTGACTGGCCCTTCCCGAACAAAATTCTTGGCTGCGCTACTGGTATTGCTTTCAAAACACCTCTAGAAACAAGATTGGGGGTATGTCACAGCCTATTTATAAAACTTCACTTCTGCATCAACCCGATGACTATATTGGTTTCACACCAAACTGTCCGCCACAAATTTTGCAACAAAATTGCACTTATTGGGACAGCCACCCTAAAAAACACTGCTCAGACGTGGAGAACTAGTAAATCTCCGAGTGCTCAATCAGGAACACTCACTTACCAGCATGTAACTTCAGAGATTATCCCCTTTGGTAACATTACCGCTAGTTATAACACTATTTTGGTTTTGGACGGGGAATTATTATGGACCTTGTTTGTTTCTACAAACGTAGAGTAGATGCAGAACACTAGCAAGCCATTATACTGTTGCAACCTCTCCATTGGCGTTGATTGTGTGATTCACCACGAACGGGATGTGCGCAAAGAACACCCATATATATGCGGCGCGAACAAGCAATAATAGAGTGATCACGGCATGTGAACTCTATTGTTGCTTGCTGCCAGTGTGAAGCTTTCCGCACATGCTGCACGGGCTTTCCAATCCCAACAAAATGGTGCTGTAACCAGGATGTGAAGGTCGTGCCGGGTTCAACCTTCACATAAAGAACGTGCGATCGGTGCGGTTCATTGTAAAAAGGAGGGAGGGGATGTTGTTGCAACCTCTCTGGTGGCATTGCATTGAATGTGTGATTCACCACAAACGGGATGTGTGCGAAGAACAACTATATACATACGTGGCGCGAACAAGCAATAATAGAGTGATTGCAGCGCATGAACTCTATTGTTGCTTGCTGCCACAGTGCGAAGCTTTGCGCACATGCCGCTCTGGCTTTTCCAATCGCAACAATACCAAATGTTTCGCTTTAATCTTAAAGCATTTTCAATGGTAAAGCCTACTACCAACATCAAGCTAAGCTAAACTGTGGAAGAGGCATTGATGCCAGGTTTTTTTTGCAAAAAACAAGCAAGTAAATTTGAAAAACAAGCCAAACATAGGTCATTTAACCGAAAAACAAGCCCAAAATGCGTTGGCAAGAAAATTCAACAAAATAAAAAATCAGCAAGAAAATCAGGGTGGCCAATCCATAAAAACAAGCCTAAAATGAGCAAAATTTCACGAAAACACACCCAATATGGCTTTAGCAGTAAATTGAAACAGCAAAGTGCTATAAAATTTGGAAAAAATGCAATCTGCAAAACAGAAATACGCAAAAAACAAGCAAATTTCAATTAAAACAAGCAACCTGCAAGTCTTCAAAAAAACCCGGAACTCCACAAAAAAACAAGCCCAACTTAACGGGAAAATTGCAAGGTTGGCAACACTGGGAGGAGGCAAGCAAGGACATTTTCACATTGTTACATCACACAACAACCAATTATTATTAAACAAAGATAAAGTTTACGACCAGTAGCATTGGAGAGAATAGTAACATTAGAGTTCTTTGTTCTTGATGAGTGAAACTTGAAGTAGACACATAAGAATTTATCTCTTTAGATCTGCTGATTAAACAAAACTGTCTTCAAAATATATGTGGTAATTACATGTACAAACTCCAGTTTGCTACCGACTGTCCAGCCTGTACACAGTGAGCACAATTTTCCAGCGTGTAATTAACCTGCAGAACTCCTCGTCACAGGATGTGGTGATGGCATCTACCCTAGATGCCTTAAGGAGGGATTGGACAAATTTTTAGAAACAATGCAGTAGATTTTTGATTGAGGGAATATCTGTTTTAGTGTTAGCAATTTTTGCATAGGAATAGCTTTGAACTGAGTGCTTCAATTTTTAAAATTATGTGTTTTTGTAAACACCAAAAAATGAGCGTAGCAAAAAAAGCAAAACAAGGTAATTCAAGATCATTCCAAAAGGCCTGGACAGAGTCATTTGGAGTTACTAAATGCAATGGGAAAGCATTAGGCCTATATATTCTATGTACTGAAAGTGTTGGAGATTTGTTATTGTGCATTTCTTTTAAGACAGAAGATGTTAATTCATACGTTGTTTTTTCTAACCCAAAACCTCTCAGTTGGCCCATTCGAGTAGAATTGCCGTGTTGGCACTTTGGTATACGTTCATGAGTTTAGGGCTGCCGTCTGGGCACTCGGTCTACACAAGGTTCGCCATCACTGCCCTAGACAATATTGTAATTGCTTGCAACTAGCACTGTTTTACAAAAACTCAAAGTTCAATTTCTTAACTTTTCTGCCTCTGGTAAGTTTCTAGCATTTCGCACCAAAACAACCGGATCGCACGTGGCTTTGCACGAGCAAAACTCAGGTGCCGAAAGCAGTTAGAAAGCTGTTCAAAGGCTCAAAAGACTCGACAGGTCTTGTAGTTTGCAACGACAAAAATTTTTTTGGTTGGGAATTACAGATTTTTAGTGAGTGACGTCATAAGTGGAAGACTTTTAGGTCACCTTGGCCCACTTCACCTGGCCCTGGGCCCAAACCGCTAGATGGTAGTATTTCACTGAAGTTTTTATTGGAAACTAGGCTACAATCTAGGTCTTTTGATACTTTGGATGACTTGCTGGGGTTTCAGGTTCAAAATTTATGATCTAAAGTAAACAAAACATTTGATTAATCCCATAATTACATAATTAATTAGTTGTCTTTAGGCCATAACTTTTGAACCAGAAACGCTGGAAAGTCGATCAAAGGCTCAAAAGACTCAGACTCGAGCCTAGTTTCCAATGAAAATTTTGGCGAAATACTTTGGCCTAGCAGTTGGGCCCTAGGCCAGGTAACATGAGCCAAAATGGCCCAAAAACTACTTCATTTATGACGTCACTCACAAAAAATCCGCAACCCCAACAAGAAAAATTTTTTAGAGTGCAGGCTGGAACACTTCCCCATTCTTTTGCGGGTTTAAACAGCTCTCTAGCGCAATCGGCTGAGGGAGCTATGGCGTTGGTAAGGCAACCAAAAACTGATGGTTTTAGGCTGATTTCCAGGTACGAATATATTGTACACCAGCTCTCAAGGTGTCAAAGTTTCTCTTTTTTATTATTTAAAAGAGCACCTGTCCAGTAAACCACAGGGTATGACATGCATTCTGGGACATTGTTGCAGGGATAATAAATATATTTTATCAAGATTAGTCAGCAGTAATGAACATGCAAGGCATCAGTAAAACAATGACTTCTGAGTGAAACTTTGCTTCTCTTGCAATTTCAATATGCAGTTGAATTTGTCTCATTTGTCATCATTTAATTCATCCAATATGCTCAATTCATCACCTCTTTCTATCCCTTAGAAGTGTTTTGTTCAGCTAATATGTTGTTTGCAGTTTTGCTTTTGATGTCTAAGCTGCATGTGGGAATTCAAACAAATCAAGGATCTTCATCTGAGAATTGCTGCACCTTGCAATTTGTTTATCAAATATACACGAGGTGCAAAGCCCAACCCGACTCCCCATTGACAGAACACGAAAAGTTTTTGAAGTTTATTAAATATTTAAAAGGTGTTAGATTAAATGGAGGAGTCTAGATGGAGTAGAGGAATTAATTGTTGTATTCAACCACAATGTCATGAACTTGTATTTTACTGCAAATAAAAGCACTGTCTGTTTTTTTTTCGCTTAGACATTTCAGTCATATTTGCTGAGACTTTTGGTCACTTAAACATTTCAGTCATTTGTCTCACAGTTGTATTAAAACTCACCATAACAGTGTTTTTTACCTTCTATTTTCAAACATTCTGACCGAAATGACTTAAAATTTTTTCAGTCATTTCAAAAATGTTTCAGTCTATGAACAAAAACAGCTGTGTATACAAGTTACTATGATAAAGTGTATGAGCTTCTATGACAGTCAGCTGTTTGCATAATTTGTTACTTTGCCTCAATCATCACTGTTTTCTAAGGAAGTGGCCACAGAACCAACTGTGGATCTATAAATCTGACACTTTACTTGGCTGCCTTAGGTAATATGACAGTAACACACAACGAGAATGCAGAAGGCTTGGTAGAAACACAGAAAATGTATAAGGTAAACCTGAAGCCTAACCCTAACCTAACAGTAGTCTAACCCTAACCTAATGCCAACTCCTAAACCAAAAGTTTGGAAGTTTTAAAATATGTAAAGAAAAACTATTCCCCTGAACTGGAACATGCAACCAGTCACTACTATGAAAACATATGTTAGCAAGGTGAGAGGCGAACCGAAAATCATTGGCACAGCAGATCTGAAACGCATCTGCCACACTACTAGGACGACGATGCTTGAGTGACAAACTGACCGCTTTATTTGAACTGCATCATGAAAGGCAGTGCAGTCGAATAAGTTTTGAAATAACACGGGTGGTTCTGTACCCACTTAATTTTTCTAATACACTTGAGGTGACAAACTAGGTCAATTCTACTGTATATATCAGGGGTGGCCAAACTGCGGCTCATAAGCCGCATGCAGCTCTTTGAGCTTTCTGAAAAATTATTTATTTGTTTTTAATTTTTTATTTATGTAGCAAAGTGTAAAAATATTGTAAAATGGTACTGTGGTGGCTAGCGTGCTGTACAGTATTACTTTTGCAAGTCGTTTCAAATAGATTTATGTTGTCACAGAAGTGTAGATTGCAAATAAATTCATATTTTACAGGTTTTTTTCAAGGAAAATGTTAGGTACCCGGTATGGATTTGTAGTGACCCGATTTCTTTGATTCTAGGCACCTGATTTTCTCTGATTCTAGGGACCTGGTGATAATTTTCTCTGTATTCTAGGGACCCGATTACAAATTCTGAGACTCGAATTGGATCCCTAAAATGCCTTAAAAAACTGTATTTCAGATTTTTATGTTGCGGCTCTTTTTACCTTAGGTTTCAAGATATGCGGCTCATACATGGAGCAGGTTGGGCCATCCCTGGTATATATCTTTTTTGAAACATACATCATCTTTGATTTGTCTATATATGTGCTCAGTGGCTTTAATTGTTTCATTACAACTATAGTGTCCTGCTACATCTAGTACAGTATGGTTATTCAACTTGTGAATATTACTTTACATACTTGTGAATATTACTTTACATTGGCATACATGTTCTAGCTTGGAAACCTGGCTTATTTCGTGTGCTTGTGTTTCTTCTATTTTTGCTTGACAGTTTCATTTTTCTTAATGAGTTACCTGAATAAACTAAGCTATGACCTGAAAGATTAACTGCAGTGCCTTTACACCAATCCTATCATAGCTGTGAAAATAGCATGTCACGGATTAAAATGTAAATTAAGTTTCTTTTTATTTTGAATTTTAAATGATAGTATTAAGCTTTTAAATAGTTATCAGATATTATGTATTCTATACCTTAGCAAAGGTCAAAAATATTTTTTTCCATTAAAAAGGTTGGCACAGGAAAACTCCATTATCTTTTTATGAAAAATCAACGTATTTATTCAAGAGGTTAGGTCTGTTTATTGTCATAATTGACTCAAATATTTTGTATAAATACGTTTAGGCTAACACAATGTTGTCAGTAGATGCTTGTTTTGTGTTGTTAATACAGTATTTTGTTCCTACTTAACATTTTAAAGTTTTCTTTGTCGTTTTGCAATGATACCTTAGTAGGCCCCACAAGAAGTCGGTCGCAATGAAGTGTTTTACAGTAACTAAATAGCTAACACTCAGGCCAGCCAGGTGCAAAGTGACTCCACATTGTTGTACTAAGTCCACATTGATTATTCACTGCTTCCTTGGTAAAAATTACAGAATTCCAATTCTAAAACATAAGATCACCATGCATAGAAAGCCCTTATGCACTTGATTGCAATAAAGTTGTAACTAAGAATTTTTTAGAAAGTGAAACTGACACTACAACCTTCAACAGTTTAAGTCGATTGTGAGAGTTAACTGCACAAGCTTAGCCTTTAACTAAGCTTCGTTATAGTAATATCACCAAAAGTTTTTATCTTACACCACATTTCAACTTCCGCACACAACATCACACTTCTATAAAAACTTACATCAAGTTTTGTGGCACCAAGTGGGATTTCCAGATGATTTGAATTCACCAACAACGCAGCTCTCCACAAACACTGAAATGGCCACGACGAACTCACAAAGAAACTAAGTCCAACGCTGACGCAACTGCGCATGCGCACGCACTCTGCTTTTTTCGTGGATTACGAAATGTTCGCTTCAGCTACGCAGTGAGTAACCTGCGTTTGGTTAGGCCATGTCTCCTGCCAGAACTAGCGATACATGGTTCCGCCATCGCTTGCTCGGAAAACAGCCGGCTGTACCCCCGACTGGGATGCGAATAGGATGCGTGTTGCTTTTCTCACCATGCATGAGTATCGAAGAAAATGCCACCGCTAGATGTCTTATACATGACTACTGTGCCGAACTTATCTACATTCTTTCAGAAGCTTAATATTATGTAACAATCGCAACTTCAAAACGCAGAAACTTGAACTGAACCGGAACGAAAAAACAAATGGTTACCGGTCGTTTTCACGCAGTATAGCCAAGCGTTTGTCATTCTCAAACAAAAGTTGTTCCTCACAGGAAACCGTTGTAGGTTCAGTCAGTTCTGATATTTTCACCAGATTAAGTTGACATTTAAATTTGATGAACAACAAATTCTAATCGCCCTATGTCTGCACAACTTTTAGAACTACGTCAACCACAATGAGCTGCATTATAATAGGCCTATAATCTAGCACGGCCTTTAGATCATGAGCGAACCACAGTTCCCTTATGTTTTAATCGTAAGCATTGTGACTAAACAGAAAGTTTTAAAGTAATGCCTAGGGCCTAGGCCAGTGTTTCCCAATCTTTTTAGGCTTGCGGCACCCTACAGAAAAGAATAATAATTTACGGCACCCATAGCAATTTGCTTTGAGGTTTGATGACAGTTTGAATATGTATTTTTAACGATATGGTAAAAAAACGTGTTAGCCCGCATCACCCCTGGGCACTGTAAATGGCACCCCAGGGTGCCGCGGCACCCCGGTTGGGAACCACCGGCCTAGGCTAACAGCGCATACAAGTCTCAATTTCGTGACGTTTCAAACGTGCCTCTCGCTCTTGGACCCCATAACCAACAGGGTCAGCAAGACTCAGACAGATTTCATGAATCGATAAACCAGTTGCTGTGTATTTTATCGCAAAATTGGAAATGTAGAACTACCTTCTGCAAACCGAGTATGTGTCAGAAATGGAAGATAGCCTATATTGATACTTAAAAGAAATAGTGTTTCTGTATGCTTTCGAGGAATCAGTTGACTGCCATCTGCTTTCGTCTTTTTGCGATGATTCAAACTTGCACATATCTCTATTTGTAGGCTGCCCATGATGGCAGCCTATATTGAGTGACGCTAGCACATTTTCTCTGAGCAGCAATGACAAGAATTTGCACAATCTGCTGAAAAAATTCCAGCGGTTCCTGTATAGGTGGTAATCGTGGACATCGGAAAGGGGTAGCAGGGACGGACCAAGGACCCCCTAGATTTTGAAATTTGACATTTTTGTATCATATTTTTAACAAAAAAGGTTGTTTTCCTAGTTTCGAGTGGGAAAAATGAGATTTCACCACCTTTGGGCCCCCTTAGAAAAAATTTTGGCTATCTCTGGAAATACCCACTATTTGCCCCCAATTGAAAAAAATCCTTCCGACGCCCATGATGGCAATGGTTTATTCATGCATTTTGCGACTCAAATCACGAAGCAACACGAATGCAGCAAGAGGAAAAGCAACAACATCAACGAACATAAATTAACCGCATGTTGATGAGAATATAAAAACATCAAGAACCCCAGATTCAGCAAACTGGTGATTGTGTTCTAACATATTTGAATCACAACGGGTTGGAAAAAACCACATGGGTCAACTGTCCAGTCATCCCTGTTGCTAGCACAAATAAAATTATAATTGAAGTGGTTTTACATTAACGGTAACAAAATAAAAGTAGCACAACGCATTAAATCAACGTCTGATGAAAAAGCAAACATAGCAACAGTAAAACAACAGAAGGGAAAAGCATGCCTATTGCCTATGCACAAGAGGGGTAGTGTGAGCAGCTGTAGAGGTAAATGGTGTAAGGCAGTGGTTCCCAACCTGTGGGCCATGGCCCACTGGTGGGCCATAGAGGGTTTTTAGGTGGGCCATGAACCCATTTCACATTTTGATATGTTCAAGTTCACTGAGCGGCGGGGTGAAGCACCTCTCGTGAAATTGAAATATCGCTGACGACATAACGTCGTTAAGCCGATTTTCTGTCAAGCTTTCTACGTAACTCTGTGTTTTAAATTGCCGAACATATCAGGCTAGATATAGTGTGCATAACTGCTTTTTTTCACTGA
>JGI24159J19872_10008885_pt1 | contig 13168 bp, 9 predicted proteins | sample Ectturendosymbi4_FD_19872 | JGI IMG/M metagenome (IMG submission 19872) | reverse complement strand
GAATTTTGAGATAAAATTTATTAATGAAAAGAAAAAACATCTAACACATTTACATAATTAGCAAAAGACACGAATACAGGGTGATTACTGGTAAGTAGTAATCACAGATTCACTGGTGGTGAAAATCAAGTACCACGTCACTGTTGAAGCCGTCCTCGTCATTTTCAATACTTTCCGCATCAATATCAAGTTGCTGAATAAGTTCACGTTTACCGGTGGCGTTCAATTAGAGGGTGGCGCTCTATTTTTCAACCCTTCTTTTACAGTGGCGTTCTATTAGAGGTGGCGTTCAAATAGACGTGGCGTTCAAATAGAGGTTTTACGTTATGTGTGTTAAAATTTCGTGTAGTATCCCCGTCTTTAACTGAAAATAGTAGGCTATATAATCAATCTGATAATATGATTTCAGTGATGTAAAGAACGTTTCATTGTTCACTTCACGCTTCATTACTGGTTTAATCCTCTCAGTATGAATAAAAGGCTTCAAACTTTAACTCTGTCGACACTTGCGCCGAGCCCTCTGTAGGTGCGGGACCCATTTCGAAAAAATATTTTAAGCAAGTTTGAAACCGGCTATGGTTGAGAAGCGTTGGCTTTCAGTCTTCATCGCGACCTGCCCACTTGGTCTAGTTGTTGGGTTGGGCTTCTTCCGATTACGCGTGCATTCCTTGCCTTTGTTCGTCACCAACAGAACAATCGCCAGAAGGTCTTCAATTGGGAGACTACGTTTGTGCAGGGTGGGATTGACATTCTAAAATTTGCCAAAAAATCCACTGAAATATAGTGTTTCATATTGCAATTTTTGGGGAATTGGAGCTTTTTGGGGGGCTAAGCCTACCAAAGACCCCTGTGGCGACGGGACTGGTTACCAACAAAACTGTATTACCAAATCATGCCAGGCGGGACATAGACCTTTTGGATGCTCAGCAGTGATTACAACGTCTTACGTTCTACAGTGATTGCGATGAACAACTTTATTCAGTGCAGGCAGCCAGCCATTGTCAAGTTGTACAACCATTTCGATTAGCGCTCTTTTTATCAAAAGCCTTAACCACAATCATATCTGAACATATCGTTTACCCTTGCGTTAGGTTTGAGACTACGGTTCTTGCCTCAAATTCATCAAAATGAGAGCAACACCTTTCTTAAGCTTTTCTTGTTGAAATAACTTTTTCTATGCCTGCCAATGTTTACGTCAGGGGTGTAGTGGGGGGGGACGCGTGGGAACGGCTTTCCTACACCTTTTTCACGTTTTGCTTTGAAATGAGTTGGGAGCTGTTTTAAACTGGCTATTTTTTGATGCGTTCCCACACCTTTCTTCGTAGCACTACATCCCTGGTTTAAGCGTACCGTTGAACAAAGGAGACTTCACGAAAACCATATCGGCTGGCTCTTATCACTCTACTTGCAGTTCAAACTGACAATCTGAGCTCAAAGTTACCCACGCAGACACATTAACTGCACTACCCCGCTTCAAGAACGTCATTTTCCGACACCATTACGTCATGCAGAAAAACAGCCATTGTATTGAAAATGAGCAAAGTTATCTTTGCAGAGTTCTTCACTTCAATCGCCAAAATTTAATGCTGCTAAGCCCGCCTAATGACTGGGCTACAGCTTATGGGCTTTAGTGAATATATCCCACAGGACATTAAAAAACAACATAAGATGTGCCAAAAAATTGTTTTTATCATTTTGGCGACGGCGGTTAGCGTCTTGCCAACGCCGGAAGTATGTTTCTCACAGGGGCGGTTGCGGCGAACGATCTTGCCCAAGAAGCGCTACAGCGATTCACTCAGTGGCTGTGGATAGAACATCCAACGAGGCGTTACTGGGGAACCAACACTAGAAGAAAAAGGACAAGCTAGCTTTGAATATTTACTGTGGTTTCATGCAGGGCTTTTTAATCGGGAGGGGCAATATAAACCGCGAACCACCGGAACCCTAATGTTTGCTAGTATACTGTCGAATGTCATCTCTTTCCTTTGTTCAAAGGACTTTTGACTGAGATGATTGAAATGGCTTTGTTTGGCGAGGAAGGTGTAGGGACTGGGGCACAATTGGCCCCCAAGTAGGCAAGGACCGTAACTAGGAGGGCGAAGCCCTTCTTAGAAAAAGGTGTTTGACGTAGTTTAAAATTACTTGACATAGTTTAAAAAAATTGGGCCCCTCTCTGAAGACTCTGTAGTGTCCAAAGCTGGTTACAGGCCTGCAAGTGTGTTGAAAAAGCCCCTATTTCAGGACAAACATCGTGGCACTTCAGCACATTGGATTTGACCCAGACGATTGAGTAAACATTTTATCGATTTGCTCACTCCACATCCACATGTGGTGTTCTATTAGGCTAGCCTGGTATTCTAGGGCTTCTAAAGACGAAAATTGAAAAGCGTTAGAACATTAAAAAATGTATTTAAAATAATAACGAAAAGCTAGAACTTTTAAACTCCTATCAAAAATTAATTTTTCATCAGCAAAGTGCCGCCCCCCTAAAAGTGCCGCCCGGGGCCCACGTCCCCCAGCCCCCCCCCATGCTACGCCACTGCTTGTATAATCCAAATGATGAGAAAGACCAAGAAATAATGGATACGATCCACATGCAAGATAAGTTTCAAGAAAACGTTGCTAGGTAACATCACTAAACTAAACATCCATGGCTTGCAGGCCTCATCTGTTTTATATTGAAAGGCTATATAAAGCATATTTCTCATATGCTTCGTCCTAATACGTCTAAAGCAGTTTGTTGCTCCACAGAAAAATCATCATGACTTTCAAAAACACCAAAACCATAAGACAAGCACGTGGGGGGTTATTTATCTTGTTTAAATTGATAGATAGTAGTGAAGACATTTGGAGTCAAAAAAACACGCGTTATTGATCGTGAAAACAAGCACTACATATTCATTCACATTGCAACAAGCCACATTTGCTATGATCTCCTTTGTTATTCTCGGCCTTCATCATGAGAAACATCCAGCTTCATATCCATTTCCTGATCAAAAGTTAAACAAACAATTTTAACATGTCAACTAAAAAGTATGCGTTCTTCTAGACTGAGATACACAGTTCTTTCATCGGAGTGTTCAGTCATTAAAAATACCTGCGCAAGAAACATACTTTAAGTTGGAAGTGTTTTTCCCTGACACCAGTGAATCGCAAAGTAAAGACAACCGTTATAACCATTCCATTTCACTTAAACAAGCTGTATTTAGAAAGCAATCAGCATTAGCAGAAAAACGTTATAAGACACTTTGGGGCAGAGGTTTTACAATTTTTGGGTTTCGTTACCCCCAAGTAAGAAGACTCTTGACGGTTGCCAAGGACAGCATCAGTGAAAGCATGCACGAGCTATCAAAATTTGAAAAGCAACATGTGTTTGCAGAAAATGTTGATATGCTGTCATGATATCGGTGGTGCGAAGAGCGAGGTTGCGTCACAAAATCAGCACTGCAAAATTCTGATATGCTCGGTGGTGACAGTGCTGCATATTTTAAAAAATTGATTCCAGGGCAAATTAACTGACACCTTCACCAATGAGATTTTTGCAGCAAAATTTGAAAGGTCGCTGCATTTGCATAGGTTTAATGCTTTCGTTTCTCAAAATTTTTAGCAAATGACTTATTGCTACTTTAAATATGACTGTTAGCCGCTGTTTATTAAATCACAGCTAATAAAATTTTGATGTTCAAGCCCAGAATGACAACAGTGTTTGCCAGGCTTGTCCACAGGAATGGGACAGTGGGATTCCCATAGGATGGGATAGTGGACTTGAAATTTGTCCCAAGTCCCATTGGGAGGGTAAAAATGCTGGCATTTACATCTGCCTAAAAAGTTATTTTTTTGCCTTCTGTGTGCTTCTTGCTGCACATAGCATTATAAGATTCTTTAGTTTTTTAGAATCATTACAGATATGGACCGTTTCTTCCACTTCTCTAAGCATTAAAATGCACTGATGCCTCTTTAATAGTGTTAAGAAACCTGTTGTACATTTAGGCTTCCATACAATTATCACCGCAACGAATCGAATAGGCGGACGTTTAAATAACCTCTGTTTAGACTGGTCTGTTCAAACTCAAAGGCAGAGAAGCGCGTCGCCATACGAAAATAAGGTTGTCGGACCCTTTTAGGTTAACAAATACATTTCATTGGCCGCGCTTACAGCCGTGACTCCTTATTTGGCGGTTGTGGTGTCTTAGCCACGGTTTTATACACTAGGCTACATTAGTAACATTGCGCGTGTTATAATGTACTTCGTATTACTAATTTAGTGGGAATCGCATGGGATAGAATATAGGGCAGAAACAAATGACCAATGGACAAACCTGGTACTTGGTGAATAATAAAACTGCCATCTCAAAATTGGTTTGATATTGTTCATTGTAAAAAATAATTATTATCACATTAGGCCATATTTACTGGTTCTTGGTAAGCATCTATTTTGGGCGATAAGTTGAAATGTTTTATGGAGCTATAAAAGCGTTGGAAACAACTACCAGAGATGTTTGACATTTGCTAGATTTTGCTCCACCTCTCCAAATTATTCAAACGATGCCCAAGTTTGAAAAACTGCTTAATTTATACTGATTGCCACAGCTTATCTGTAAGTCTGTTTCATGTCAGTATATGTGTGACATAATGTTTATTGCGTGTTGCGTAACGTCTTCACGCAACGCGTTAGATTTAAGCATGCATCGCTGTATCAAGAAACGCACAAATACGTGAAAGAACATGAGGATATATACGTGGTGGTAGCAGAAAATTGTATGTTGGTGGCGCTAATACATTAACGTTGATGAAACACAAACATAAAGGGCAATGCCATCACGAATGAATGGTGCCATCATGATTATTCAGGTTCGTAAGCCTCAGGTTATCGTTAAAAAAAGCCATAGTTATCAAAGTCCCATATTTTTTTCAAACGTGTGTTCTAAAGGTGTCGAAAGTGACGCGTGCGTGTCATACGCGGCAGCTTTTACATTATATCGTCGTGTACGTGTCGTGGCGCGTGTGCGTGTGTTGTTGGATTTGTGGTGGTATAGAGCTTTATAATGAAATTTTGCACAATAAAAACACTATTTTGCAAGCCTGTTATCGTGGAACATTTTTCGTCGCTAACAGCGTTTTGTATTTAACCGTTTTAGCGCTGCCTGTGTTTAAACAAACGCAAGAAAGATTTGTTGATGTTATTCCCGCTTGCGGCATGACTGTGATGGCCATCGTGCTGTTTAGCGCAGGTTCTAAGAACAGGTATGGCAATACAAGTGAGAGTTTTGCTAGTATTTAAATTAATCAAATAGTAAGTGACATTTGACAGCAGAAATACAAATGAATTTAAACTACTGCTAAATATTTGCGTAAATGTGTTTATTCAAAGAAATACATAAGTAGCATCAATATCAATTAAAAATTATAAAAATAATTTCATAAATTTGCCGTGCTATTTTGAAACATGCCATGTCTTTTGCAAATACTGCAGCTACCCTGCTCTTTTCTAAAATTGTTCCTTTGCCTGCTCTGATACAGCATGGACATGGGATCGGTATATACTGCATAATTAAATGTTCATGAGTAATTACTTTACAAACATTACAACACAGGTTCGATTTTGTGGCAGTAGCTAAACCCTCTACACCATGATGTATCCATTGTTCATTTGCAGCAGGTCAGGAAACACCCAATTCATGTCTCAGCGCTGGTCAACCTTTGGCACTAAGAACCGTAAAGTGTTTCATGCTGAAAAAATCTATTTGCAGTGAGTTGTATAGCTGTGCATAACTGAAGCAAATGTTAAACTGTTGATTAGCTTGTTACTGCAGCAGTATTCGGTTCATGCATAATAGCAAAGCGAAGGCATACGATAATAGCATAAAAGGATGAAAAACATGTTGTCGAGTCATATCAAATGCTTCTCCCATAACGTACGTTGCAGTGCAGTTCAGGCCAGGGTATGCGCAGCAAATGTAGTTGCAGTGCGGACAGTATACAGAAATTGTTGGCGCCGTGCGGGTGGCGACCACAAATGTCTGCAAACGTCTGTCCGTGACATCTTGTTTTGCGCTAGACTAGATGGCTGGGATCTTTTGATTTTAGAGGATGGCGTTTCTTTATATTCATCAAAAAGTCATGAAAAACAAAAACTCACCTCTACGACTGCTACTTGCTGAACAGTATCTTCCATGCACTCGGCAACCTCTTGGCTCACGTCTGTGCTGAGTTCCACGACGTAATTTTCGTTCTCTGTTACCACTTGTCCAAAGGTAAAGTCTTTCTCATTCTCTGTTACCACTTGTTGTCCAAAGGGAAAGTCCTTTTCATTTGTTAATCGAATTTCAACGCTTTGCAGAAGGAGCTGTTTGAACACTGGATACAAACAGACGTATGCCAATTAAGAACTTTCAATACTTAACACATTATGAACTGGTCGATCCAAATCTTAATTAAGAAAGAGACAGCAAAAATACTTAATGCAACGAAAACTACGACAAAAATTAATAAAAATACCCTTTCGCACAGACATGCCTATTACCTCCTACGAAATACAAATTGTATGTCCTATAAGGCCATTGAAATGTGTTCAGTAAACCCAAAACTTCTTGCAACCATCCAAACTGTAGCCAAAATTTAGAAACGACTCAGATTTTTTTCTACATTATGTGAAGCAACCCATATAAACACAAGATTTTCCCTTCTCTGAAACATGCCCAATACTCTATTGCTGTTAATAGTGACGAAATTTAAATAGACGACCACAATCTTTCTAAACGATTTACACAATGGTAAGAGAATCAAATCGCAATTAAGCCTTCGAAAAAATCACTTTGATGATAACTATAACTCACACCCAACCCCTTCAAATGTATGACTATTTTTAAAAGTAGTCGTCAATGAATCATCGTGAAGATACCTTAAAATTTCACAATCACACAACATTCTATCAATCTGCTAACTTGCTGCGGTTGCTGTAGATGGCTTAATAAGAGTCACGTGACTTCCCCTAAACTGGAACAACTGACCTTGGTAACAGATTCAGTAAATCCATCACTGCTCCACGACCACTTACCTTTACCAGTGAGGTTGATGACTGACCTCGTCACAGTTTGACCAAACTTGATTTCGCACGAGTATGTTCCCTCATCTTCAGCACACGGGCTCTAAAATTTTTAAAACGAATTTTTACAACCGATGGGTTTGCAAGAAGTTACATTTCGACGAAGTAGAGCACACCCTGCGGGTTTGCGTCCACACTTTGTTACTTCCCCTTTCTCACCACTCCGGTTGCGCCGTCTATCTTTTTCAGTGTCTCGGGGAGCTGACACAGGCGCTAATACAGAGCCACTAACATTTCACGAAGTCATTGCGGTAAACACTTGCTCAGCTGACAAATCTTTCACGACTGATTATGTCTGTATCTTTGGCACGATCGTTAAATGCGGATAGCACGCGAAAGGAGAATATAGAGGTGGCATGCAAAGCTATTAAAATCCTTCCTTTTGCTGTACGTCGTTATCGTGCTCTGGGCCACTCAGACACAGTTTCAGATTCCTAAACACTACTGCTCAGCAGTGCAGATGTGAGTGCTGTACCCCGATCAGCAACGAAGCGACTCCACCGTCAACTCCTGCTTGAAAACGATCTTCATTCACTGGAGTATCAGTTTTGCGCCATTCCACACTGCTTTCGTTGTCCGGTAACTTTGTCTTTAAAAACAAGTTTTGCACAAACAAGCAAAATATCATAATAATTTTTTCAAAAGCTTGACACAATGCAAGTGCATTTTTAGAAGATAGTACAATTGAATCGATTTCTTCATAGGGCTTTATCTTTGCGAAAAAGGGAGAAAAAGTCTAGAAAGTTGCTGTAAACGACAAACATAAAAAAGTTGCCAACAAACGCAAATACTTTTGTTGCTAAATCAAAAAAACATACCGCACCAAGACCAAACTTAAACAACACCACTTAAATAGTGCTTCTCCTACCTTTGAAAAAAGCAAAATGGAACCGTTTTCATTTACAAGACATTCAATTTTTCCGCATTCAACCATTTCTTCCTCTTTCTCGGACAGTGCATCATCGACTTTGGTGACCTGTCAAATGTAGGTACTTTGTGAACTAAAAAGAGGTTTCCAAGAAGTGTTGAAATGTATCTGTTATTTGCAACTAATAAACAAATTGCAATCAACGTTTCAACATTAGGAAATAAAAAAATGCGCCAACGTCAACAACTTGTCTTTGTGCATTTCTCAATCGCTCTTCTTTTTGTCTTTTTCTCTCTTCCTGCCTTTCTTTTCGTTCTCTCTCTTCTTCAGTGAAAAGATGGTCCGCTCTTTTTGACATTTTTTCGAATTCTGTTTGTAAGCAGTATATGCTGTTAACGAATGTCAAAGAAAATATTTTACTAAAATGTATTTTACAATCCAGGCAAGTTAAAATCCATATATTTCAATTTCAGCGATAATTACAATCAGAAGATTCATCTTGCAGAAAGGCATGGCAGACAGACATTTCTGCTTAATATCTGAAAAAATCAGATATCAGGGGGAGGAGATTGACCGCACGGTCTTCGAGTCATCCTCCCCTGTGAAATGCAAAGTTGAACAGCACATAAAAGACGAGTCATTATCCACAGAATTGTAAACATGTATCTGGTAGAAGTCATGTGTCTAAAAACGATGGATGAATTCATCTTTTTGCCGATTAAGTTGCTCTTAGGAATTTTGCGGCCAAAAGTGTCTAACCCCCAGTTATCACTTAGTTGGAAATAACATCGTGATTATTTGTATTTGTTTTCAAACTATGGCCAACTGAGCCAGACGCATCCTGTTCAAGTATTCACTCCGCCTGATGTGATAACAGAATACGTTTGTAATTACAATTGCGAAACTACGGTATTGCATCAAAACCAATGGTTACGACTAAAACCATTCAAGAAAAGACATATTTTAATAATGNAACNCTTTAGCGNAGTTATCAAGANAACTTTAGGAAAGGAAAGTGCCTTCACGTTCTGGACGTTGATTAAAACCAACATCCATTGAATTTCTTACATGTGCANTTACTTTCTACTTAAATTTAACAGGTTCAATGTTTTTTCAGCAATTTTTTTTACTATTTGCTGTGTTTCAAATAACATACAAGTAAGAATCTTGAAAACGCCACTGAAATTTAAATATTTACAATTTCTCTGTCTGCAATCAAACAACAAGCACATTGGACTTAGCGAGATTCAACCACTAATGTATAAAATTCTGTTGGATTTAACATCCTGATGTGAAAAACAGATGTCAGTCATTTGCTGCAGACCATGTGTGGCAGAGTATAAATGCTGTCAAAAATGCTTTGGGCAGAGAAATAGCTGGAAATAAATAAGTTCCCAGCTCTTTTGCTGATATTTATTTAACCTGATATTTCCGATAAAATTTTGTTAGTTCTGAAGGAAAGTTGATTTTGCAACTCTACCTCCTAGTAGTTTCTATTGTTAAACTATTCTCGATAGTGCTATTCTATAAAACAGCACTATCTGCTATTTTGGTGAAAAAAGCACCAATGCAAACTGTTTCGCGACATTGATTTGTTGACAACTGTGTACCACAATCGGCCCTGTGTGCATCAGGAATCAAAGATGAAAACGTTTCCGTTAAAAGCCTTCTACCTTGTGCGTCGATCTCCAAGTTGACTTTGGTGTCAAAGGTCGACAGCGGGGTTATGAACTCGCACGTGAACTTGCCGACCACACGGTCATGGGTCATCGGAGATATCAAGAGTGAGACGAGGCCCGCGTCTTTGTCGTTGAAGCACTGCGGAAAAACGCATTTGGATTATGCAAACTGCTGTTACAGGAAAGAAGCGTTACCCTTCCGTCCAACACGCAGATCGCACGAAAACAGTTAAAACGCCAGAACTCTACTAAAGGTGGCCGGAGTCATTTTTTCAAACTCCGACTCCGTTCCTGTTCCAAAGTTTGTGAATCCCGGTCCGGGCTCGGATATTTTTCAAATTTAAGAATCCGACTTCTGTTCAGACTCCAGCTACCATCGATCCAACCCAAATTTACCCATGTTTTTACAAGAAATGACCAAGCAGACTCGTGCTTCTGCCGAAATTGAAAAGTGACTCCGGATCCGTTTTTTCACAAAATTTTGACTCCGGCTCCGGATTCGGGTCAGAAAGAAAAACGCAAATTCCTGCCGGAGTCGACTCCGGCACTGCGGATCCATGGCCACCTCTGAAGTCAACCAGAAGTAAGTGCTGCAATTCATTTTACACTTGAAATTTGGCTGCCGTTTTCTTGGCCCACGTTTAAAGCATCCATCTGGACCATGCTTGAACAAACTACGGCACGACGTCGCGTAAAACCCGTAATGCTTTTTAATCCGACCCTATGAATTTGTCCTTACAGGTGATTATAGTAACAAAGCGAAATTCATTTGGCCACATCTCAATGGTGTTAATTTACTCAAACAACGCATCCACTCGCTCCAGATCCGACCCACTGTCGAATTTCAGAATCCAGTGTGGCTCGCGAGTCAAACAGTTCACACACCGTTCATGTTACTGTTTGCTTGGCAGCACTGCACCTTAGTTTTAACTTGATCAACATGCATGTAAAAATCACTANATTTTTAACAAATTTCAAGCAGTACAATTTTTCCCACCCAATCCATAAAAACTGTTAGGTTGTTTTCAACTTATCTCATTTCAACAGCAGCGCTCTACAGGATTTTAGCAACGATAGGAAGACCGGAAAAGAGTCTTCACTGCGACACTACATAAGCGCTTTATGAAAGTGAACTAGCTGCATCCTCGGAGAAGTAAAACACGCCCAGTGCTGTTGCGTGGAAGCCGTTACCCCAAGGATAACAGTATAACCACATGGACACTGAGCCCAGTTTGGTGTAATAACCCCAAACCTCCTTTTCATCTCTTTTATCGAACACATTCAAACTGTACACCTCAAACTTAGACAAGCGATTACCATTGGGAGCTACTTTGACAGGTTAAAAACGCCTGGTTTGAAAGACAACTATTAAGTGCTGACAATTTTTTCTGAAAAGCCTTAGGTTTTCCAGTCATACAAGAAAATTAAAAAAATTAATACAGATCAGCACAAACCTTAAAAATGTTGTTGTCGGCTTGGATCTGAGTATTGTTGTGATACCAGATGATTTGAGCATCATCTGTTAGATTTGTCACTATGCAATACAATCGAAGGGCGTTCGGGAGAGGCTCAGCGTGCATGCTCTGTTCGAAGTTTATTACTGAACAGAAATGTAAGGGATGTAAGGGTTAAGAATAAACACCATCCATAAAAATATGCATTTTGAAGACATGCTCCTCTGTTAAGACTTATAAGGCTGCAACTTCGCTGATGAGTGATTGGAGTGACTTCTGGTGATTATGTATCAGTGTTTGTTCTTCATCGTTGTTTTCATGCATGTTCGCATTTATCCCGTGTGCTGCGATGATAAGCACATTTTTTGTGTTTCTGGTGTAGCACTACTAACTCAAGTGATACGGACCTCAAGTATGAGATATACGAANTACATGAAATAAATTAATGTATAAGGAAGACCATTCACTCTCAGTATGTAATACCGCACTGAGGTATTACACCTTTAATTNTTTTACGTTGAGGTAATTTTGATAGCGTCACTGCAAGGTCCCTAAACGTGNAACAGCTTTGCTGACGTCGANCAATTGAACTTTCAAAAGCGAAGTGGAAAGTCGAATGCATATTTGTCCTGCAGTTCAACATCANAAGATTACACTGGAGCAGCAGTGAGATAATAAGAATAGCTACCTTATCTTNCCGAGGACCGAGGGAAACCCGAAAATTAGTTGCTGCAAGCATAGAGGCGGTTTTCCAAAAAACCGCCACCACCACCAATAAAATCTTTCATTATCTTTTCGCTAGTTCAAGAAATTTTTTTGCTGCAACAAAATTCTTTATAAAATATTTCAAAACATGAAATGTTCATCGGAAAACTTTTGAAAGGGCGATTGTCCAATGTAACGTCATCAAGTTGATCGAGTCAAACTGAAAGACTGCGAACTTCTCGTCGCTTTCAGAGAGCAAAACATATATGTAATGTATTCTAATGTAAGACTGTAACATTTCAGTTGTACAATTGGAATCAGGCTGTAAACACTCTTAAGATAGGAAATAACACAGGGCTTTCCCAAGTTGAAAACAGAAAGTAAACAAAACACAAAGAAGTTTGTTTGAAAATATGAAACAAAAATCTCTTCAAACAATCGCTTCCTCCGGTCACGCTAGACGTACTGTAATCCTCAGCTTTGTCAGGTTTAGGTGGAGGCGGTGGAGGTTCTGAAACATTATAAAAATATGAGCGTGTATATGTTTCTCAACGTTCATAATTGAGGCAATTTCTATAAAACGAAAGATACTTCATAAAATTGCGAAAATTGAAATAGGTTTCTTGGTTGATGCTTTTTCAATTTTAATGTGCTTTGCAACATTATAAAGTAAATTAAAGTGTATGAACGATTTTTTTTATTTTCTGCAAACTACTTTTTACACGATAGAGCCAACAAGAAAACAAAGTGAGAAAAGTAAGAGCATCCTTCTGGCTACAATCTATACTGCAAGAACTTCTAGAGACAATCAAGCTAATAGGCATATCAAGCACACCTGACAAATTGTCATTATGCCAAGCGACTTACTTTCAATGCAAAGCCTGCTTGTGGTTTTTCCTCCAGCTATGACGCATGTGATGTCGTTGTTATCCTCATGTGTCGGGTTTAGAATCTGGAAACAACCAAGAAAAATATATTCGCAAGCTGCAATACATCAGCAATATTTTTGGTAAGCAATGCACGGAATAGCTGTAGATTTTTATTGTGAACAATATACTGCAGCTACAAATGTCGAATACAACATTGTTTCATTCAGCGTTTTAGCTTAGTCGTAAGCTACTATAAGGGTTATAAATAAAAAAGTTACAAATAATTAAAAAAATTTTAAAGATATATTGATAGTTATCTTCCTTATGATGGGTTATGGCTAAGCTGAAACGTTGAATGAAATAATGTTGTATTCGATATATGTGGGTACCATATTTACTCGATTGTTAGCCGCCCTTGATTGTAAGCCGCATGAGATAGATTTAAAAATTTAATGTAAGCCGCCCTTGAATGTAAGCCGCATATACTG
>JGI24159J19872_10008883_pt1 | contig 13168 bp, 11 predicted proteins | sample Ectturendosymbi4_FD_19872 | JGI IMG/M metagenome (IMG submission 19872) | reverse complement strand
CCCCCCCGACCCCCCGACTCGTACGCCTATGCCGATGGGAGTAATGCGAGGATGGTGATGGTATGGAACCCCACTCTTATTTAAAATTAGTTTGATTGTTGGTAACATTTAAATTGGGATCTTGAAGGTAACCTAAAAGACAGGGCATCAATAAAGTGATATTTTGAATTCATACTCATTTTAACAAAGACAAAAGAAAACCTTTATGTTGATTCAAACACGCTGATATGGCGATAAACGTCGTAAACGAGCTGCGCCCCGGGGTTCCCTTGGAAACGGCACGAAATATTCAGACGTTTGATGCTGGCTTGGAAACCTCCAACCGCAAATCTTCGGTAAATGGAGTCGGGTTTCTGACCGTAAGGGAGAATCTTTTTCGATTGTCCACGTAATGATTTTAAATTTTTTGGGCCAACTTAGAATTTCTAGAGTTTATTTTGACGAACGAATGAAGTTTTTTAGAAATAGTGTCAAAAACATGAAGTTCATGGAATGTCTGCAGGTTATGAAAAAGCCAGCTTTCTTAAACATAATCTTGATAAACCTGTGTAAGACATTTTGAAAGTAAACAGAATTTTGCAGAATCGTACGCTGCATTTCATCTAACATGGGCTTAAATTTTGTTGTCACAAGGTAGCTAAAACCAAATTGCACTTTTTAGACAGGCATACGTAACGGGGCATTGGGGCGATCGATGCACTCGACAGTGGGGTCCGTGGGGATCCAACTGTCGCGTTTTAGTTCCAGGGAAATTGAATCGCAGGAAATGCAATCCAGCTGCTGGTTTTAAGACAGACAGCGATCAAAAATGCTGTTTGTGCAAATGTTTTGGTTAAAACGCAAATTCTGTTCAGACTACATATTAATCAAGCTGCAAACCCACTTTCATTACTTTACACAAACATTTTCATTAATAGCTGACCATCTATACCAGCTATGTTCAACCCGCCTGCGGCCCATGTCCAGGGTTTTGTGCGGGCCAATTTAAGTTTTCGCTGTGGTAAAAGTATCCTACATACCGACAACTTGTCCTTATTTTGAGGCAGGTGGTCTTCAACGCAACTTAACAACGACTGTTACCATTGCAGTGAGGATTCGAACACTCAGTATGTTCGGTTAAGCCATATGTAATTTGCTAAGATCAAAGTAAGCCATTCAGTATGCGGCCCTCAAGAATATGTCATTCAATGTGCGCCCTGGTTAAGATACACATCTTCAGTCCTGCGCAAAAGTCGACATATGAAGCAAAAAGAAAAAATTACGTACTGTTGCTAAGATTAAAACTCAAGATTACAAAATTTGAAGACAAGATTACAAAATTTGAAGATTTGTAATCTTCAAATTTTGTAATCTTGAGTTTTGATCTACTACATTCACAGAAGAAAATTCACTAGATCTGAAAAAATAACTAGACTTAAAATTTCTGCGTTGAAGTTAACAGTTTTGCTTGAAATCATTTATGCAGTTTATCGCCCAGTCTTTGCACCATTTGCAAGTTTGCTAAAATAGATCATGCTGAAACCTGGAAATGCTATATCAAAGACCTTTTGGCTTCTTTCAGGAACTAAAAACGACAACAGTCGAGGACTATTTTAGATCAATCAAACTTCAAACATTTAACATTTAATCGATATATTTCCACTGCAGTGATCCTGCAAAGATTGAAAATAATGTTGCAGGTAACACTGCAGCAATAAACCGCACAGAAGTGTAAACAATAATAAACTGAGATTAGAAAAACTTGTTTGTTCTGTTGGCGCAAATCTTCACACAACGATTCACGTAATCAATTGTTTACACTACAGAAAATAGGGCTGCAAAAGTTAAAAACAAAAAAACGATCTTCATACACACACTTTGCAAAAATATCACCATAGATTACAGTGAAAATCACTAGATCAGTCCAAAAATCACTAGGCGTGGCGCCAGTGACTGCTTCAAACTGAGTGGCCGACAGTCGCCAACTGACAGCATGAACAAAGGTTCCATTACGTCACAATAGCAACAGGAGCTATGTGATACCGACGGTTTCCAAAACAAAATATAAAAAATATTACAAAATAACGGTGTTAATTACGAACAATACATCCATTTATACCAAAAAAGTATCTGAAGAGTATCACCCTTTCCAATGGTTGGTTGTTTTTAGTACCCTCTTAAATGGCAAATCAAATAAACACATAACTGAGCTTACGCACCACATTCATGAACCCCAATAAGTTGCCTTCGAACCCTTGGGTATCAGTATCCACATATAGGGAGTCACTGGACATGGCTCAGTCTCATGTTGGAAAGTCCCAAATATAGTACTAAAAGCGTTTCGTCGTGCGTGTAGTTGTTCCGGTTGAACGGAAGTGCCGGGATTGGTCGGATTTCTTAATCTCATACCAGCCAGTGCTGCTTTTCTCTTGCACTATCTTCATTTTGCAGGCAGAAAAAGTACTTCGTCGGGGCCGGTAGAAGAGCTTTTCTAATTTCATTAGTGACTTAAAAATTTTTACCACTACCTGCATTTTATAGTCCGTACAAGTGATACACAATCACTTGGTTTTGAAGTTTTTTCTGATACTTCATTACAAAAGCTTAGAAGTTGACGTCATCCGATGTTGCGCAGAGCAGCAGCTTTTCATATGATGTATATTTGATAAAAACACTTTTAATCAACTTTACCTAAGCATGCTTTTATGATTGTACGTGGACTTTTATTAAAACGACATTAAAGCCAAATTTCACTTTGCTCATGAATGTCTGTGATTTGTTTTCATCTTTTTCAAGTTTTTCAAAACTAAGACTTTACTAGAAGTTTTTTGACTGAAAACGTTCAAAACGTTTTTAAAGATAGTTTTCTGGAAAGGGTACTTTCTCAAGACCTTTCCACGTTTTATGACTGGTCGAAGGTTTGGAATATTAACTTCAATTCTTCCAAAACTGCCGTTATGACAATATATAACCAGAGGAATGTCCACCCTCTTTATGTTGCATTGTTATTCAGCTTTCAGAAACCGATACCCTGCACAATGCACATGAACATTTGCGTTTACTTTTTCATCACAGTCTCTCTTGGTACATTCACCTTCATCAGAAAGTGATGACCAAAATTAATCGTCTTCGTTCATTCTCTAATTCCTCACCTCGCCACACTCTCCTTACTATCTACAAAACAAACATATTACAGATTTTAATTACGTCAGCATTATTTATGACAACTGCTCTGATAGCGACAAACATCTGCTAAATAAAGCCCAACTCTCCGCCGCTAAAATCATATTAGGATGTTTAAAAACTGCATCCTCTTCAGATGTACTACTTGATCTAAACCAGTGGTTCTCAGAGTGGGTGGAATTGGGGGCGATTTTGAGGGGAAAGGGGGCAATAGGGGGGCGGAAAAACACAGAAGGGGCGAAAATGATCAAGCACTAATCGATCACTGAGTTAACTTCAGTAGCCTATTATTATGACTTTTTAGTATCTCGGAAATTTTGATTTATTATGATAATCGTTGGAGGTTGTTGCTGAAGCAATTTATCCGTTGAATTTTTACTCTGGATCGTCTATGTGCCCGGCTACGGCTTGTATTATATTCACAAGAATTCTGAACGTAATATTAGCGTCGTAATGCCATTGCTTAGTTCAGCTATTTGATTGATTGGTTCAGCTATTTAATACTTTCTTTAAATAAAACTCTTTAAATTCACTACCTTGTGTTTGCTTTATTAGACTTGGGGTCGAAAACGATGTGTCGAGAGTGAAAGGGGGTGATGGGATAAAAAAGTTTGAGAAACACTAATCTAATCTTTGAGACCTTATACCATCGTAGAGAAATATCTATGCCCCGCTACTTTTCTAAAATAATTTTCGTCTGGTACCCTGCCCTTTCGCTACGCGTTTCTTCAGATCCGGTGTGGGGGGCCTATTTACTATGACCGGCCACATGAATTGTGAATCATCGCTTGGCGCCGCAAAATCAAATTATTCAATCCTAAAATTGCACCTTTTTCTAACTATCAGGAAGAGTAACTTCTCTTGGCTTATCCTACTATCCAAGTGCCTGCTTATCATGGAGCTTTGTTTTGACGCGATGTTGTGTTCTAACTTGGGTAACGAAAATTCTGAGCCTTGAGTTTTCTTACGTGGGCCGCATTTGGCCCGCGGGCAGCAGGTTCCCCACCCCTGCTTTAGATCGTTCAGTGAATTTGTACGTTTTGTGCCACCATCTAGAGATGTTCAGATTCCACTTCTTAAAAAATCTCTGGCATTTAACTATTTTTTCCGTAAGGCCTGTAGCTTGTGGAATTCTCCCCCTGTAGCTTGTGGAATTCTCTCCCACTTTAAATGCAATCTTCTCCACGCCACGCTAATTTCATCAATCATTTAAAATCCAATTACTACGTTGCAAAACATAAACCCTCCACCTTTTGGGAATTAATCCTGATTTGACATCCGTACATTGTATGCTTCGCCTACAGTCCAAAAAAATCTTATCGTACTTGAGTTTGCGGTGATGTCGAAATGGAGATTCACCTTTTCTTTTACTGTAAATTTCATGATGCCGCACGAGCGATACTTTGCAACAAGGTCTGTAAGATCTTGACCGAAAACAATTTAGCTGAGCACTTTGATTGTTTGAGTAACGTTGAGTTGCTGCGTCTATTCCTGTTTGGTCTGTCTGATGATGATGGGCTATCACAAACCTCGATGGCTGAGCTTTTGCGCCGTAGATGAGTTTCTCAATTCTTGCGATAGATTCTGACAACATCCGCGTAACCTTGTGCATTATTTATGTGAGATTCGTATTTCTTTGTTGTATTTTTCTTTATATCAGCTCGTCGTGACACGTCAAAATTGCAACGCCTGTGGCAAACTGTCGTTAAATAAATACAGTAAACAAAATAAAACCAACATATATTACTAACCTAGCAAGTTCAACGTTAAAAGTGTTCATTCACCATAGAAACAAACACTGAAGCGATTTTGCACTTTTGACTGCAACTGATTAATGTAGCCCATGATTATTTCCTTATACTAACTGAAAAGATTTATTTCTCGGGTAAAACTTCGAACGAACATCGTCAAATCCGTGTCAGTTCTACAGCCCAGGATGCCTTTTGGCTTTCAAGAAAAAACTGTGGTGTTTTTTTTATATGAGTTAAACAACGTTTTAAATAAAGCAAACCCTTCAGCTGATTTTTAGTAGTCACAAAGTAGCGGATATGAATTTCGAAACACTACAATAAACGTTGTGCCAATCATGCATTAAAAATTTTAGGAATGGTTTTGCGCAGAAGGTTGCAATTCGGCGATAGGCAGCGTTATCTCAGAATCGGCTGCTTCAGCAACCTTGAGTTTTCTAGATTTTCGGTATCGGTGAACTTTGTTGGAAGCAATTATTAAAACTCCAAGCATTATAAAGCTACCCGCGGCCACTTGCAAAGCGGCAGGCCACGTGTGTGTGAAAAATATGGTATCCATTGCAAATCCAAGCACAATGTCAATATTTTGGACCAAAGCGACGATTGCTGCCGGAGCTAGTTGCACTGATCTGAAAAGAGAGCAACGGATTATCGTGGATGTCATCGATACTTTGGAAAGTAAATGTCAAAACGCTTTTATCATTATGCAGCCCCCGCAACTGCGAAAGCATAAATACTTAAAACGTTTTTATAAGACAATTTAAGACCTTTTAGAAAATTTAAAAATTTTTCTGAGCATCAACCTTTTCAAATCTCTCGCGTAATTGTGCTTTTCATTACCACGTCAGAGAAAAAAGCACAAGTTTCGAAAACAACAAAACTTTTCGATTATTTTTACGGTTTCCAGTTCACTTTATATTTGAGGCTGTGCACTGGAAGGCTGCACCAACACTGCGACGCGCTTGAGTTCATACACAGTGGAATTTACCAACTCCACTGATAAGGTTGCAACAAAATCAAACCTTTTTGCGTACCTGTTTGCGGCCCACGTAACGATCGATGACGTAATGCAAATTGCAACAGTGAAGCCCAAGCCTGTCCAAGAAGGTGGCCATTGGACGTCGGACAAGCGAAGCACCAGTACTGCCATAGTGGGTGAGCCGACTATCGCTTGATAGAAGATGAGAGCAAAAGAGTGCAACTTATCTGAAAGTTTTTAGAAATGCATATGTGTCAGACAGTGTTCCCTCTAAAAAATTTTACACTGAGCAAATGTTTATTTTAGTGAGGATGCAAATGCGCAACCATGCGGATTACAGACGCACAACCAGTGAAGCGTTTCAAGCGGTAAAATCTCTATACGATATATACACGATATTGAATGTGGGATGTTGCAATTGCGCGAGAATGAGATTTCACTGCGCAAATGATCTGCTGGCATTGCGCACTTAGAGGGAATGTTGGTGCCAGACCAGGTGGTGGTTAACATTCTCATAACCAATAAAGCAACGAGCCACATTTTACTTGCAGCAACAGGCGTTGCTATAGGACCAACTTACAAAACTACGTAATGTTGCAACCTCTCCGTTCGCGTTGCGTTGAATGTGTGATTCACCACGAACGGAATGTGCGCGAAGAATAACACCCATATACCCGTGTATGTGGCACAAACAAGCAATAACAGAGTGATCATGGCATGTGATATCTGTTGCTTGCTGCCCACAGTGTGAAGTTTTGCGCACTTGCTGCTCGGGCTTTCCGATCGCAACAGTAGTTTCAATTAAAAAATACAGCAGTAGTTTCACCATTAAGTTTGGAATTAAAAAAATACAGACTTCCTTCTCGCAGAATCCGTTTAGTTCGGAAAAGTTGACCAAAGAACAACTATATGTCTAAATTTGCTCAGCAAGGGCTTACCTTTGTTTCTTCTTATGAGAATCATAGAAATGCTTTTCAGCAGCGCAGCGAAAGTTATGAGAACAGTTCCTGTTACACTGATGAGTACTGGGTCGTCCTGCATTGAGCCGATCACAGATGAAGGGACGAAATCATTGGAGGGGAAGATTACGGCATACGCTTGAAAAACATTCAAAAACGAAAAATCGAAAGATCACCTGGTGGTGAAGTTAAATATTATTGATTTGTATATAGCTGCTGACGAAAAAACCTTTTGCAAAAAGGAAGATCAGGTTTGTAAACGGGCCTCATTTTGAAGCCTGAGCCTGGCCAGAAATCACAAGCCCGAACCCGCCCAGAACCCGATATTTAGCCCTTTGTAAAAAGCGCGTCACAAACAAATAAAAAGTTTCGCGTTTGTCTCAGTTTACTCATCTTGGACCAGTTGGCAAATAAATTGGCTTTAAAGGTTTAGAACAAAAATCTGGTGAAAAGAATAAAAGGTACAAAGGCGAACTCCGTCTGATACAGCTTTAAGATTCAAGCGGTACAGCTCTGATTACTCTCTGTGCTTGTACTTGAACTTAGTTATCTTGAAGCACAACTCCAGTAACAGATCAGATGCTAGACCACGAAAAATCAAATTAACGTTTCTGAAATTTCTCTAACTTTTGCACTCGCTGCACGAGTAACACGGTATGTTCAGATATAATGATTGTACTCGACATAATTTGTTTACATGAGCCTTTCAACGCACAATTACCTTGGTTTCGTGTGGGGTACGTGCCGCGCTAATATCATCAATGCTGTCAGAGAATTAAAAACAATGCTTCATAATGTGAAATCTACGTCACATTAGAATAGGAAAGTATAGGACTGAAGGCAGTTAAACAGTTTTTCCAAATCATAAATAAATTATTTATTTTTTCCAGAAATTGTCAGTTAACTCAGACTTAATTCACATTGCTTACCAAATGCAAAACCCATGCCAGTCATGCAGAAGAAAGCGGAAACATAATCCAATACAATTAAAGAATCGGCAGTACAAATGCAGGTCATCACCATGGTAAACAGTGTCCTTGCCGCTCTGTTCGACGATATAGCCAATCCAGGCATTATCATACTGAAATGTAAAGAAATAATAGCAACACTTGACAATTTACAGGTCTGCAGCACGCTAGAGTGGAAAAATAGATGTGAAAAAATCTTGAACGCTTGTCTTGCAATTTAAATTCCGTTCTGCAAAAGCAGCTTTTAGAATTTTTCGCTTGAAATAAAGCAGCAACAACCGTGATATACTTTGTGAAAAAAAAGGTCATAACTTTTTCCAGTAGCTGTTAGTGACAACGTTTTGAATGTTTTGCAGCAGTTCTATTTCAATTTGAAGAAAACATTTGCATGTTTCTCCCTACCAAGGCCGCGAATCGCAAAGAACCACCCTGCATCACAGATGCATATCATCACCTCACACTCAGCTTCCCGTTGGATTAAACAAAATTTCCAGCGCATGTCGTAGAAGCATCCGAAGTGTCTTGAACAACGTGGCTTTAACGTTTAAACTAACAGACTTACTTATATGCTTGGTAGTTGCACAATCCACAGGCCGTATTCAGGACAGCAACAAAAAAACATGCCAAACGTGTTCCTTTTGGTGGTATAAATGGCTTTTTAACTGCTTTAACCAGATATCCAAACAAAACAACCTGAGTAATGGAAATGATCAAAATCAGTTTGTTCACAACCTTGATCATGAGGTTTTATGAAGAATTTTTTTGTGCTGAAGTGCTGCAGACTTTTGCCACTGTAAGTAATAAAATAGTTAGAAAACGGACATTTATCCAACATGGAAAAAAAACAAATTGAACGACGGGTGAAAAATTACGTTTAACTATTTAAAACCAAATTGCTGAGTGGTATAGCGCGTTAAGCACGCGCCACAAAAGCTGGTATACATGTTTCGATTCCGGAAGTGGTCATGTCAAATACTTGAAAAACAGCACTGGCAGCTTGTCCAGTTTCTTGCTCGACGTTAACGACACGTTCAAGGGAAAAGTTCACGCGCGGTGCTGCTGATGCCTTATCGCCAAAGCAGCCTTCGATGCAAACGTTGCCTTGTGTCCCCGGCGCAAGCAAACGGAGGTGGGGGCCGCTGGCCCCTTGAGACATTCCAATTTGAGTACAAAGTCGTATGAGCTTTATTTATCTGATATCAGTTGTAGGTTTGAATAAAACTTGCTTGCACACAATGACAGCCCAAAACGCCTCAGTTCGGTTAAAATCTGTAGCAATGGGTGACCTTTGGTTGTAAAACAATTTTAATATAAAGTTTCTTACAACATTCCTAAAACTGCATGATAGCCACCAATGTTTACGAAGATTATTTTCATTTGTTTAAGAACGCTAGCTTGCACCATGGTGGTTACATATGTTCAATTTTTGGATTATGTCACAGTCAAAGTTGGATCAATTACAATTTATAATTTAGCTGATTGCAATTGATTACACATTTTGATGTTGTTGCAGTTATAATTGTACTTGAGACACCTTCTTTTCGTGTAATTGTATGTTGCTACAATTTTGCCATAGTTACAAATTACAATTTTCTTTTAACAACTTTACATATCTCGAAAAATTTATAAACAAAACCAGTGAAATACTTATGATGAAACCAGCCAATTTTACCAAGTCAGCGGAGAAATGGCCCATATGTTCTGTGCGTGAGATTTGGATGGTGTGGAAGTCTTTGCCGTGTTGCTGTGCTGTGTGCAAGGCTTAGGCTAAAAAATGATGCGGTGTGCACAAGGTAGAGAAAGTTTTTCCTCTTTTATTCCTTGTGTGCGATATTCCATGTATACGGAAGCTGATGCTGGTTTATACTGTATACGTTTCCCAAGGGCGCCCTACTAGTTGATGGGTCAACACAGCCACTACACTGGTTTTGTAACCTCGCTGTGGTTTGTAAGTGTATGGATTTGAAGTAGTGCAAGTTTGAAGTTTTCTGGATAGATAACTAGTTTTCCTGCTGTGGATTATTTACATGGAAGATGTAAATGTAACTTCAAAATGCAACTGGTTTATCATTCGTAGCTGCAAAACTTTGTAACTTATTGAAGTACGTATCTTTCCACACTTACTAAATGAATTACATTTAAACTATGATACAACATAATTTTGTAATACACTGTATGTATGTGATTTTTAAATTGCATTTTCAGGAGTATTTATAATTTAGTATTTTAAGCACAGACTAATTGCAATTTTATTACAATTGAAAAATTAGAAAATATTTGTAACTGAATGTAATTGGTGATCCAACTTTGGCCACAAATAAGCTTCACTAAAACAAGACGTTTATTTTGAGCCTCGAATAGTGATTCTTGTAGGTTGAATTCTAACCTTTTCTGGAAACATCCGTGCATCTAAATCTCATATTAAATATTGCAGGATTGTCTCTTCAAACGGTACAAAAATTTTGTTTGTAAGAAATTTGAAAAATTGAAAAATCAAATTTAAAATTATTTTGGTTTTACACCAACGCTTCAAAACTTTCAACGAATGGCGTTTAGGCTACTTAGAAAGATCAGCAAAAATATGTCAATACATTACTAAAAACATTTCTTCTAAATTTACAATCCAGTGATTTTTCTAGTGAAGAACATTTCTTTGATCTAGTTTTACGAAAGCATGTTATGGAGTTCTTGGACAAGTGTTGGTGAAGCAAACAGTTCAAAATACAATTAAGATTTAACCATAAGAATTTATGGAAATCCATGAAACCTCGTGTTACTATGTTCTTTAGTTTTAATTGCTGAAAACTAAAACTGTTCAAACAAACGTTGCGTTGATGAAAAAAGATTAAAGCCTAATTTCGTTATAACCCGCATTTTCACAGCCTGGTTTCAGTAACCACACACAAAACGCTCTGTTGATTAATGCTGCGCAAGTTGCAGTTACTGCTTTGTAACCGTTATATTGGCTGGTTGTGGCGGTGGAGGTTGAGATTCAACCAAATTTCCACGTTTATTGAGATTGCGAATTTATAAAAGTGGCCAGTTCAAAATAGAACACAGAAAATTTGCGTTAGCCTCTAACATTTCGTGTGAATTGGTTGTAGCTCACTTCTAATGTTAAACCAAACGACGACCTTTTGCAGAAATGCTTTGTCAGGACCAGAAGCAATAAATGTTTATCAGGACTGTTAAGAAAAGCAACAGTGACCACACCCACAAATAAGATTTTTATCTTGTAGCAATATTTGTTTAATTTCACAGCCATTCAGCAGTGGCGTAACTGCCTTGGCGCAGAGGGGCGTCTTCGCCCCCCTGGCAAGCTAAATATAAAAACAAGACCCCACTTAGCTTACATTTCGGTTTTAGTATTCGTTTGGTTTTCAATTGGGTGTTGCTTTCCTGCGTTTCTCGGAGTATTTTACGGTGATTTAGGGTTTTACTATAGCCATCCACATCCGAAATCACCATCAGTTACCACGTTTTCTCTGAGTGGTGGCTAGTGAGCCCCCTACAGTTCCTAGTAGGTCCCTTTCAGTTCCGTTTTACCCCTGGCTCAAACCTCTGACAACGCCACTACCATTCAGCATATCTGAAAGAATTTCACGAAACTCATGCTTGAGACATGCGGCTTGGAACTAAATTTTGTTGCAAAACATTCCACGTCACCTGTTGCTGTGGCCATAAAAAACAAAAATACACTTTTCGCTTTACCTGAAAAAGGCTTCTTGCCAAGATCAGCTCAAATGCATCGAAGCCGTTCTTTCCAGCAAATCGCACAAGTATGGCGTTTGCCGATTTCACCGCAGATCCAACTAAGGACAACCCGACTCCTTTCGCAGCATCGTATTTATCCATTTTTGTTCAGATCTCAATTGATTGCGTTTCAGCTCCTCAGGAATACATCGCATGTTTGTCCTGAAGCAATTTCCTGGGATCCCTGACGTAACTTGCAAGAACTGGTGCAATATGAAGTTTTTCTTTTAATCAAATTTACTTATTAGCTACGCAGAAGCTGTACACCATTTCATGCGAATTTTGAAGCCAATTACTTACAAAAAATATTTGGTGTAATACTTGATGCAATACAGACGTTCTAACCACCTGTAGATGTTAGCCACCATATAGGTGATGTATTTGCAACCGTGTACAGTGGTGCACTATTTCTTCTCTGATAATCTTTCTATTATGTACGTATATGAAATATAGCCCTTTTCATGCGTAGTTTCAGTCTCGCAAGTAGCTGGTAAAAACTTGGGCCATTTTCCACAATACTGAGCATTGGTTCATCAAGTGCTCTTTAGTTTTCATGTGCTCTTTAGCATCACACATTGACACAAAATTTTTAAAATCTGGTGAAACAACATTCACGCAAAAGAATCGTTTAACCAAACAACCCTCTTCACACTCAATGTGCTGACGTCTATTTTTGCTCGTTTCTTCATCAAAGAATTCATATTTCAATACCCAAAATATTGGCAAAGACTTGTCGCTGGTGAACTTTTCGTCATCACTTTCACACGAGGTTTTTTGTGAAATGAAAGGCATTCAGCAAATGAAAAAAAATTTTATCCCTCTAACACAATTTAAATAACAAAGAAATCTTGAAAAGAATCATTTTCATGAGATTTAACAGCTCTAGGTTTGCTGTAAGCTTCCGAGGAATCATCCGACTGGGCTTTGTTTTCTTCACCATGTAATGAGTCAAACTTGCACATATTTGTATTCATGTAACTAGACTCCACAATAGTGACACAAATAAATCTATTTGGAATTTTTTTAACAGGAAAGAGATTTGTCGTAACTCTACGCATTCCGCATTCTTAAATCTTATTCAAATATAATTTTTTACGAGACTGTACGATGACGACGCGATTTCATCATCAGGCAAAGCCAGGGATGGCAACCTGACTGCATTAGTGGGCCAAGGTTATGAATTATGATTCATTTTTTCCCCATTTGCACGCCCATTCCCATGTACATCCAAGTAATTCCAATGATTCAAATGATGTACAACAAAAACCGCCTTGAGCTTTTCAGCCGGCTGTTTGAGGAATCTCCTGCCTGGTTCTGCTCCCATCTCCTTGCAATGATTCAGCTTGTACGTATCATTCAGCAATATTTGTAAAGCCACAACAGTGACCACGAAACTAGTTTCCTTACGCAATAAATTGTGATAGATTCGCTTGGTGTGGGTCACTGTTGTGGCTTTACAAATATTGCTAATTTTATGCTATTAACTTCTCGAAAACACAATCCTGCTTTGGTACACGAAAAGCGGAAGTGCTAAATAGCCTTATAATAAATACTACGGCCAAAGCAAACGATACAACTGACATCTTGCAAACGTTTCGA
>JGI24159J19872_10008882_pt1 | contig 13168 bp, 7 predicted proteins | sample Ectturendosymbi4_FD_19872 | JGI IMG/M metagenome (IMG submission 19872) | reverse complement strand
AGGCTTTTTTGGAGAGAAACTGTCGGATTTGTCCAATATTTCTAATGTAGAAGTTACAGGATTTAGTAATGTAGTCAATATGTTTAGAAAACGACAAATCCCGAGTGGCATGTGCGCAAAGCTTCGCACCATGGCAGCAAGCAACAGTAGAGGTCATGCTCACAATCTCTCTTACTATTGTTTGCTTGCGCTACACGTATGATGGTGTTATTCTTCACGCACATCCCGTTCATGGTGAATCACACAATCAATGCAACACCACCGGAGAGGTTGCAACAGTATCAGTTGTAGTAAATGCAGTATTGCTTAGTAGTAAATGGCACATGGCATCCGTTATTCTTGTTATGCAAGTCAAGTATAATCTGATCCAATGATCCAGGTATAGCATGCTGCCAAGCAAGACCTGCAGTAAAAGACAGTTCACAATACAGGTCCCATCTATGTCATGTACTGTTTAGAAGTGTTGTGAAATGTGAATGTATTTTTTGTTAACAACTTTTGCCCCCGTTAATGTAGAATAGATAAAATGAATACCATGATATTTGCAATTAACATTCAACAAATAACTGTCATGAAAATTGTACTGCTGTTTGTTTTGAAATGAAAATATCAGTATCTAATGGTTTAGATAATTTTGTCATTAAATAAAGTTACTAAATTTCAGATTGTTTATCCTTTTGGTTTTGTGACTAGCTAATATTAAATTAAACATAAAGCTGATATGGGTTAGGTAACTCAAATCCACTGCTACATTCATGCAAACAAACTTTTGGTGTCTCTATAATAAATACAGCAAAAATATTAACTGTTTGTAGTCACTTTTAGCACAAAATGATATATCAACAGCATGTGGTCACACTTTTCTATATTTTTTATTGCATGAAATAGTGTTTTTTTTTGTTTTTTTTTAAACAGTCAATTTTTTAAACAGTTCTCAATAAGCCATTAATTTTTTTGTGATTTGAAATCTCCTTATCCACAGTTTTCAGATGATGTATTGTGATGATAGGTGGCGTCAAGCAAAAGTTATTTATTTGCAATCAAAATTGTTGTTATGCATGAGTGAACACAAGGGGTTAAAATGGAGGTCCAACGAGGTTGGAGATTTAGCTAAGTATGTTACAAACTGCACCATATCAAAATTTGGTAGCATGAAAGTATACATAAGCAAAGTTATAGGGTGTTTAAGTAAGATGTGGAACAAAATTAGAAATTTTCCGTTTGAGCGATCACAAAAAGTGAGCGAGTTTGAACAGCCACATCTTTGGCTACGGTTGGCCAATTTAAATAATATTTAGTTTTTTGTAATCAGGATGAAAAGCTCTTTAATCTTGCTAAGTTTCATCAAAATCCAAGAGGGTGGGTTAAATTTTACAATTTTTTTGGATCAACTGACATGGAATGACCCTTACATCAAACCCCTAAACCTAACCCCTATACTAAACCCCTGCATGAAACCCCTAAACCTATCCTGTACACCTAATGTTAATAAAGTTTTGAAAAAAAAAATGAAAACTGGTGTAATGATTTGAAACTTGCAACTACCAACACGAAAGTCACCAAAGTGAGAGGCAAACGGAAAACCATTGGCATACTGTACTTAAGACATATCTATTACGCTACCAGGATGACGAGGATTGAGTGACAAACTAACTGCTTTATGTGATCCACGTCATGCCAGGCAGGATGGTTGAATAAGGTTTAAAATAAGATCCATCCATGGTTTTGTAGCCACTTCCATGTAGTAATTATATAATTAACCCTTGCAGTCAGTACATTTTGTCCGGGTGTTTCAATCAGTGATATAATCTTATGGTTACCATTGGGTAGCTGCTGCACTTGCTGTATCTGAAGACTGCTGCACTCAGTGGTGTGATTGACGATCATGATGGGAATGTTATATAGTAGAAGCATTTTGCAGCAATGTTGGTTACATTTTACTTTTAGAAGTTTCTCATTGCTTTTACAGTAACACTCTGCAGTACTTTGTCATGTTTGAAGTGCGTAGTAATTATTTAGCCTTTGCACTAATTATTTAATTTACCCTTGCAGATTTTGTGCAACTTAAGTGTTTCAATCGGACCTGTCATAAATCAGTAAATGTTCCTACCCTTTTTGTTCAAATATGTGAACTTAATGGTTTTCAGCATGTGATCATGATAATCAACTTAATGCAGGGTGGCCAGTAAAAGATGGATATCCCTCATTAGCAGATCTTGTTTGCAGATATAAACTGACGTAACCGGAGTCGCTAAAACCGATATTTTGCGGTGAGTAATGACACCACAATGTTAGTAAAAATATTACTTGTTGCTAGCCTACGCTTACTTTCAACCACTATCCCTTTCACAACAAGATCATTCCGTTCTTGACATCAAGCTCCTGTGGGACTAAAATTCTAGTTTGAACAGTTGTGAAAATATAAAATATAAAAACATAACTTTTTAGTATTACATGTTGGGAGCAAATTGTGACAAATTGCAACAGGTATTTTTTTCTATTGTACATTTACCTTCATACATTGCGTAAAGGTATTTTCCTACTCAGGTCATGTCATCACACATCTGTTAATGCTTTGAGAACCGGGGTACAATATATTCGTACTTTGATTTCGGCCTAAAACCAGCTGTTGTCAGTTGCCTCACCAACGTCTTAGCTCCTCTGCTGAATGCGCTAGAGAGTTGTTTAAGGGCTCAAACGGATCGGATAGTCTTCTAGATTGCTCTTAAAAAATTTTTTTGGTTGGGGGTTACAGATTGTTTGTGAGTGACGTCATAAGTGAAGTAGTTTTTGGGCCATTTTGGCTCATGTTGCCTGGCCTAGGGCCCGACCGCTAGGCCAAAGTATTTCGCTGAAGTTTTTATTGGAAACTAGGCTCGAGTCCCGAGTCTTTTGAGCCTTTGATCAACTTTCTAGCATTTCTGGTTCAAAAGTTATGATCTAAAACAAACAAATGAATTACTTAACTAATTAGGTAATTAGTCAAACATTTTTACTAACTTACATCATAACTTTCGAACCGAAACCCCAGCAGGTCATCCAAAGTGTCAAAAGACTCGGATTGTAGCCTAGTTTCCAGTAAAAACGTCAGCGAAATACTACAACCTAGCAGCTGGCACCAGGGCCAGGCAAAGTGGGCCAAGGTAGCCTAAAAGTCCTCCACTTACCATGTAACTCGTAAAAAATCGACACCCCCCAAGCAAAAATTTTTTTTCGAGTGCAAACTAGAAGACTTGGCGCGTCTTTTGACGCTTCGACCAGGTTCGTAACCCGTACAGGAGGCAAGATATTCCTGCGCAAAGCCACGTGCGTTTAGGTGTTTTTTTTCCCGAAAATCCCCGAAAGCAGCCGAACGCCAAAGAGTTAAGTATGACAAATGCCAAAAGTATGACCAGCTCTGGTTGGGTTCAATTTTGCTCCCCAACGTTACTCGTTCCTTGACTCCTTTATTGATTTCTGTTTTGAAGTACAAGACAAAATAAATTCGCCGCTCTCCTTAACTCTTTGTTTTCAAAATGAGGATTGTGTTTTATAGATTTTGGACAGTAACCAAAGTCTGGTCCCTTGGTTTGTAAATAATCTTGACATTTTTAATACCTTGTAGTGGTCTAACTACAGTTGTCATCGGTAAAACATATTTGCTTTCCATTTTCATTAGCATATTCATTTTTGGCAGTGGCTATAGGTCCACCAGCGAACATTCATTTTTGAAAACTTTTTCGTCCGCCATCTGTAACGTGACACTAATGCATGAGGAGTGTGCAGTAGATTGCACTATGCTTGGTAGAAATGTACTAAACCTAACCCTTAAACCTTAACACTTTGAGAGCCGGGGTACGATATATTCATACCTAGAATTTGGTCTAAAACCAACAGTTTTCGGTTGCCTTACCAACACCATAGCTCCTCTGCTGAATGCGCTGGAGAGCTGTTCAAATCCTCAAACAGATCAACCAGTCTTCTAGTCTACACTTGAAAAAATTTTTTTTGGTTGGGGGTTGCGGATTTTTTGAGTGACGCATAAGTGAAGTAGGTTTTGTGCCATTTTGGCTCATGTTGCCTGGCCTAGAGCCCAACCGCTAGGCCAAAGTGTTTCGCTGAAGTTTTTATTGGAAACTAGGCTCGAGTCCCGAGCCTGCGTTTCTGGTTCAAACGTTATGATCTAAAATGAACAAATTAATTATCTTATTAGCTAATTAGTCAAATATTTTTATTACTTTAGATCATCACTTTTGAACCTGAAACCTCAGCAGGTCATCCAAAGTATCAAAAGACTCAGATTGTAGCCTAGTTTCCAATAAAAACTTTAGCGAAATACTACCATCTAACAGTTGGCGCCCAGGGCCAGGTAAAGTGGGCCAAGGTGGCCTAAAAGTCCTCCACTTACGACATCACTCACAAAAAATCTGCACCCCCCAACCAAAAGATTTTTTTCGAGTGCAAGCTACAAGACTTACCACGTCTTTTGAGACTTCGACTGGGTCAGTAGCGCTTTCCGGAGCGGAGAAATTCCTGTGCAAAGCCACATACGTTTCGGTGTGTTTTTTCTCGGAAATCCCCAAAAGCAGTCGGACGCTAAAGTGTTAAACTTAAACCCTAACCATAAACCTAAACCACAAATCTGAACACAGAAGTTTCGAAACTTTGAAAAAAAGTAAAGAAAAAGTAGTCCTATGAAAAGTGCAACCCCAAGGTGAGAGCCGAACCAAAAACCATTCAGACAACGGACGTAGATTCGGACAGAACTCCTTGCCTAGGCTAGCTCAACACCTGATTTCTAATTCCTAGCCTTAGGAAGTATGTGCAGCGAAAATATGTTATTATAAGCCTTTGACAAATGTAATACAAGCCAATTTAGGCAAAATACATGCTGACAGAGTCAGCTAACCTTCAATGCATAATTGTTACGCAACAGTGGGCAGATTCATGGTTCCCGTTTCANNTACTAATCAACAAAAACTATATATACTATATTGGTTAAATTCCAAAAACGTTTTANTTAATTACCAGAAATTAAAATATTTTAAATGGTTCACGGTCCTCTTTTAACATGTTCGCTGCCTGTGTATGAATATATCATACTAAATCACACATTGAGTGGCTATATTCAATCCACTTTGCAACTCCATAACTCACCAGTCGATTGTGCTAGAGAGCTATTCGCATCCTCAAACGACTCAGTGAGTCTTCTAGTTTGCAATGAAAAAAATTTTAGTTTTGGGTTTACGTTTTTTTGTGGGTGACGTCTTGAGTAGAGTAGGTTAGGGCCTTTTTGCTGAGGTTATCGGGCCCTAGGCTTCAACTGCAAGAGGGAAGCATTTCACTCAAGTTGTTAGTGGAAACTTGTTAAAATCAGTCTTTTGAGCCTTTGATTGGCTTTCTATAGTTTCTGGATGAAAAGTTACGCTTAAAAAAACTAAATTTGATAAAAGAATCTTTTTCGGTAATTTTTACCCAAATTGTCATAGCTGGAAAGCACCAGGTAATTTTTACCCAAATTGTCATAGCTGGAAAGAACCAGCATAAATTGGGCAATGCACCTTTGCTACAGAGCTTGACGAAACCACTCAGGATGAGGTTTCATTTGCCACGTACTTACGAAAAAATTATCCAGGAGCATCTTAGGTTAGTCTGCCAGACATTAAAAACCTAAGTGGACCATTTACCACAATGTCGGCTTGCAAAGAAAGAAACCTGATGGCACTGAGCTTCATGTTCCTTTGAACCAGGGGCGGATTCAGGGGGGGGGTGATCACCCCTCCTAAAATCTCTGAAAGTAACTTTATTCACCATGAGCTTGTATAATTTGGAAAACAGAATTCGTGATGCAAGGCCATCTCTTGCCATCCATTGTTTTGTTACAGCAGTGTTGTGAAGTATACTTCATCTCTCCTACACCAGTGAATCCATAGTGGGACTTGGCTACCAAATACTAATGAAATTCCCCCCCCCCAACATTACTGGCTGGATCTGCCCTTGCTTTGAACAGGAATCCATGCTCCGGATGATACTACTCCATTTCATGTGTTCGAATGCATATAGAGCCTGTAAAAAACAGTTGAATAAATTTTTTAAAATACCTGAACCGATCATTTCAAAAATATTACTTTAAGAAAACATGCAGAATTGCAGAATGTGTAACGGATCAACTTAATACCAGTATCAAACTTCGAAGTAAGCCACAATCAGCCAAAGAGAACATTTTCTCAACAGTTGGAAAAAATCAGAAAACAGGGGAAAACATAGCTAAACCCTGTTCAACATACAGTGAAATAGACAGGCAGAAAGAAGGGCATGGTTCAGAGCGGACAACTGTAACCACTGAGAAACCAAAGCACATAATTGTCAAAATGGACAGTGCCACTCTTAAGCAGGTCAGAAACCAGTGGTGCTATTTGTTTCACATGTGGAGCTAAACACCACACAAGAAGAAGTGGAGAAGTTCACAAACAGTCAATGTCAAAACACTGCAGTCCACTGTGAAAGACTTTAACAAGACACAACTTTTATGCCTCTTTCAAAGTTTGAGTTGTCCAAGTGGAAGATGCCTTCTGTCCACACATATGGCCAAGTGGCATATTAGTAGAACATTCTTCTATGGACTCTCAGCAACAAAAAATGCTGGACTGATCAACAGACAACATCGGCAGCGAAAAATGAAGAACTGTCTGTGGTTGCTTACAACTGCCATGGCTTGACTTCATCGTTGCATGACATTAAGCAACTTTGTGCTATGTATCACATAGTTTTTCTCCAAGAAACTTGGCTGGCCAAGCAGACCCTAGACAAGCTGACAGACATCAGTGGTAACCATTTTGCCTGCGGAACAGCTGAACAGCTGGCAGACCATATGGTGGGACACAGCAAGTTTGTGGAACCAAAAGCTACATTAAACGACATTTATGAATCAAAACAAAAGTATCATTTGGCTGGATGTATGTTTAGATTATATCTCTTTGAACTTTTTGAGTGTTTACATGCCATATTGCTCTGATTGCAACTATCATGAGTACCTGAACTATCTGAGTAAAATTTCATCACTCTGTGATGAAATTGACAGCCTGAATGTGTTCATAGTGGGGTACTTGAATGCCTGCCCAAAAAACAATTTTGGTCAATTGCTATCCCTATTCTACTTGGAACATGAAATGAAACCATCAGATGAAATCATGCTAACAGCTGATCCATTCAGCTATGTTAGTGATACTCATGGATCGTGCAGCTGGCTGGACCATTGTGTGTCTTCAGAATCTGCTCATGATTCTATCCAAAACTTTGAAACCTTACACCAACTCATTCTTCTGATTACAAGCTGGTAGCTGCAACCATCACAATCACAGCACTGCCTCAAAACCTAGTCTGTGATGACAGGACAAAACATGAAAAAAATATGAACAGGAACAAAGCCACACAGCAACAAAAACTGAAATATCAACAGGCTAGCAAGATCTGGCTCTCACAAATACCCTCATTTGAAGAACATACCTTATGTTACAACGTGCAAAAACCATAAGCACATTGGCATGTTAGAACAATATTGCACTGTTGTGGTTCTCAAAAAAGCAGCAAGTGAGGTCCTAACTAATAGTCCACAACAAAAACATAATGTCCCTGGGTGGAACAAGGATGTAAGGAGCTTGTTGGAAACTACAAAAAAAAAACTTAATGAAACTGTAAACCTTAGCTTGTAGCTTACTCTAGGCTGCAAATTGAATAAGCAAAGCTTTTTTCATAGTTTCATCTGAACATCTCACAACATGATATAGGGCTTTCCAGCTACAGCTCGTCTAGATTTGCAATTTTGTTTATTGATATTTTCAAATTGGCAATGTTTTCCTGGAGCAACTTCAACTGTCACATGACAAGAATAATTGATAGTCTTGATTATGTTGTGCTTGTCTTACAAAGCTATTCACAAGATTAACAATAAATTATTCATATTATAAACATTTGCAATCACATCACTAATTGTTAAGACATAAATCAATATTATGACTGAGGCAAGTTTTTTTTAAGGAAAATATTAGGTACCCGGTACGGACCTGCAGGGACCCGATTTCTCTGATTTTAGGGACCCAATGATAATTTTCTCTGATTCCAAGGACCCGATTTTCAATTCTAGGGACCTGAATCGGGTCCCTAAAACACCTTAAAAAACCTTGGACAAAGGTAATACCAGGTAAGATGAAATAAAACAAATCTCTTACTTGTTTTTTCAGCAATTTCTTCCAATTTGATACTCTCATCACATTTGGTCATCATAGGCCACACTTTTCAGGAAACTTTGAAAAGTAAGTATGGTCATACATAACTAACTGACAGTAAATAAAAAATTTAAACATGAATGGTACGTATCATCAAGCTAAGTAACTGCAATGAAACAATTACAAATTAAAACAAAATTTTCCAATCAATGCATTTGAATATGGATGTTTGTGGGGATTAGGAGTTTTACTTGCCCTTGGTAATTTGGATCTTGATATTGTAAACAATCTTGGTAGACTTAGAACACCAAACAAGGTTGGAATGGAATCTGGTTTTAACGTTTGTTTTCCTTTGAACTATGGTGATCAAATTAACACTGCAATAAAATCACATTCAGCATACCTTACTTAAATGATTTGACATTCCAAATTTATATCTTTTACTATAGCCATTATTCTGCCAATTGTGCATAGCATAAATTATTTTGCATACTTATAATATTCAATGAACTAATTGAAAACTAGCTCATTTAACAAATAAAATGAAACTTTACTGACTTTGTGCACCTTCATGTTGTAGAAGTTCATTTTTTATCTCTCTGGAAAATTATTAACCACCTCCGATCTTCATCTTTTGGAAAAATAAAAACGATCTAGTCAAGGAAGTACCCTTCAATGTGTTGTGCACGTCAGGGCAGCGCAATCAAACAGAACCACCAGTTTTTTTTAATGAATAGGCCTACTAACTTCATGTTGCTGTAACATTGCACTGGCAGCAAGATATTGTAAGCTTGTCACATAAGTCTGTAATATTCAGCTTCGTGCATTCTCATTTTGGAAATTGTCCAAATTACAGTAATCATCACACAAAGACAGACTGCACTACCTAGGCAAAGTAGGCTATGTCAACCTGAGGCATAACCCATCTGTATAAGCCCGCTACTAGGAAACCAGCCTACTGTTTGCTTCTATTGTACAGAATAAGCAGAAATGCTAGCAAAACTGATGTAACAAAGTTGTTCACCAGCCAACATGAACACCCTGGCTGTTTTTAAAGCACTATAGTTTGGCTCCACTGACTTCTTTTATTTTTTGTTCACAAAACTGCTAGGAATGAATTTCTCCCAATGCATTTCAACCCCTTAATCTGGAAACTTTGCTGTCCGACTCCGACACAGAAATTTAAGAACAGATATGTCAGATCAATAGAAAAAAGATCCATTAAACTGGATTACACCAACTGTTCTATAGTTGTTTATTAAATCATAATGGAAGTGTAAAAGTCAAATTTCTATGCACAATGAATGTAATAGTGGCAGAACTTGCAGGATGCAGTTAGTTCTCTTGTACAGCTCTTTTTCACCATTTAATCTCATTCTGAATGCATGCTACTGTAGCTTACATACAGATGATCGAATCTACTAATAAACAAAAAAAACAAACAAAAAACTAATGAGTGTTTCATTTAGCCTGTTTCACATGCAGTCTACATATTGAGTTCATCTAAGTCTGCAGTGTTTTTCAGTTCCCCTTTTAGCACCTGCTTAAGTGAGTTCTACTGTACTACACAATGTCATATTTGTGTACATTGTTGACATTTGCTCTAAAAGGAATTGCGCTCTTTACAATATCGATTCTGATTATCTGGATAAACGAGGTCTGACTATATTATTGTCATATGAGTTTGTCTGCTATTGTGCTAAAAGCTTTCCATGCATAATACCAGAATTGCATTAACAGTGTCCAACTTCTAAGACTATTATGGTGGTACCTTTGTAGTTACGTGGATTAGCTCTCTTGAAAATGATTTAATAGATTTTGTGCATTTGTTGTATCAAAATATTTTGAACATAATCATATAAATGTTTAATCCGTCAGCAAATTTTTCACACAGGACATTAATTTAACCCATCAGCAAATTTTTAAATAGGAAATTGATTTCACTTAACACTACATGTCTTCAGTCCTATGTCTCATTCTAATAGAACAAACATGAACTGTAAATGAATTTGTTAAAGTAGTTCAATGCAAAATATTTGAGAGTATGTTCATGCTAGGATGGCTGCATGGTCTAAGGTGCTAGACCCAAGCTTAAAGTAGTGGCATGAGTATTGTTCTTTTCAGATTAAGGTGTGGATTCAAATCTCATACTATTTAGTGTTTTTCTGTTTTTGAGTGTATATCCAATTCTGTTCAACTCATGTTTTGCAGCATAAATACGTTGTTTGGTTTTTAATTCTGGCCATGGCTACCAAGCCTATGCCCCGTGTTCGTGCTGGTGTATCTGGCAATCCAGTTATAAGCATTTCAGGAACTAAACGTGCCCATACTGGAAGTACAAGATCAAACTCTTTATCAGCAAGCACTCAAGGCAAAACCGGTTTGTCTCTGCACAGTATTGATGATCTAAACACCTACAAAGAAATTCCCAAGTTCTCAGAGACAAGTTACTTGGTTCATTCCAATGAGCTTGACTCTGTGGCATTGTCTCAGAAGAAAGAATTCATGCATCATGACAAGAACATTGCTGTTTCAACCAGATCATCTCCGCTTGGCCAAATGCCCAGCATAGCAACACCACAGAATAACTGTTCTAAATTTGAGAGTGGCAGAGTCATGGTGCAGTCTGACTGTAATTCAGAACTGGAAACTTCAGATGCTGAAAAGTTAAAGGAGCTGATGATGTTGCAGGTATGTAAAATATTTTATAAGTGTTATAACTATGTTGGGAGCATGTTTCATTGTTTTTAATGTGGAAGGGTTTCAGCTTATTCTTTACTATCAGTACGAATTCATTTTGTGAGTGCCAAAGAAATGTAACACTTTCAGTAGCAGCTGATACACCTGTATGCCATGGGTTTTTACAGAGCAGATGTGGAAAGACATATACCAATATGTCTCTTCTATTGGATACCACCTGTCGTCTTTTTCTCTTGCAAGATCCTGCATTTATGTATGAAAAGTGGAGAAATATAGCAAATATAACAAATAATTCACTTGTTTCAGCTTCTAATACAAGGTGTTTTATAAAACTAGCATAAATACAGTAAACTTGCAAAAAAAACCTGGTTCCGAAAGTCTTTCAAGGGTAAAAATTTCCATAGAGAATAAATAACACATATGGCATGACAAGAAAAAACAATTTTGTAGTTTATTCTTATATATTCTTCTGTGTATATAGAGGAATATTAATTGTTTGACAATGGTCGTAGTTGTTAAAGTCGGAGCATGTAGGTTAGCTGCATAAAAAAAAGTAAGCTAATATTTTGTTAAACAAACATTTAAAAGAGGCATCAGAACAACCCGTGTACCATATTTATTAGACCATAAGGCGCACTTAACAAATCCTTTAATTTTCTTAAAAATCGAAAGTGCGCCTTATAATATGGTGCACCTAATGTATGGATCTGGATGTGCTTTCTCATTTAGAACCAATTTTATGTGGTAAACGGTGTTATTTATTTAATTGCTAGTTATGAATTTTTTTGTAAACAGACCATTGTGTTGTGTAGTAAACCAACAATTGCAATGAGCAGTGTATGTGGTTCCGTGAGAGTCTAGCACATACCACAGATAATATTATTCCACAGGCTCTTGACTACATTGGCGCACACCGAATCAAACACATGCACAACTTTCATTTTGTTTTATTCGTGTCTAGCAGATTATGCATTTGTGACTCTTAAACTCCCTTGTATGTACGGTAATCTGAGGGAGTGTAATCTGCCCGATTAAAATCCTTCCTATGTTATCTGAATTTTGCTTCATTTAATATGCCTGATAATCCGATGTGCCGTATGTATGAAAAAAGAACAGCTAGCGTTCAATTTTTGATAATGTACCTTACCTGGTGCACCTTGTGGTCTGAAAAATACAGTATTTATTTCAGCACCTCATTTTAATTTTCAGATATAACTATAAAAAGTAGAGATAGACTATTATATTGGCCTGGCTGATATATCAGGCCGATGTTTGGGTTTTGCTGATATATTGGGGTCGGCCAAAATGGCCTTCAGTAAGTGTTGACAATACACTGTTATATTCCTCACACATGCAGACAACTTACGCAAGAGCGCACAATGAACCAAGTCAAGACAGTTGTCTTGCAGCAACGCAGGTGCATTTTCATAAATAAGCAGACAAGATGAACCATGGAGCAGCGTTGGCCATCACAGCTGAAACAAAAGCATCATCATTAATCAGATCAATTAAAAATCATAGCAAAATATTGAAATTGCTGTAATTTGAAAAATTTTAGCTTATAATCATGGCTTTTGAAAAAAAGGTAAGGCATAGAATACATTATATTTTTGATAATGAAGGAGAAGACAAGATTTAAAAATCATGGAAATGTCAGTATTGGCTATCGGTCCATGAACGGCCGATCTATCAGTGATCGGCCCCGAAAAAGCCATATTGGTCGATCTCTAATAAAAAGTGAAACATTGGTACAAGCCTACAATCTGTGCACATTATACCACTGAACAAAGTTTATGACCATTCTAATTGGGTGCTTTAAAGTTTGGCTTAACACGTTGGCTGCCGGTCTACGGTATATTCGTACTTCGATATCGGCCTACAAAACAGCAGTTTTCGGTTGTCTTACCAACGCCCTAGCTCCTCCGTCGATTGCGCTAGAGAGCTGTTCAACGGCTCAAACAGATCGGCCAGTCTAGTAGATTGCACACGAAAAAGAATTTTTTGGTTGGGGGATGCGGATTTTTTGTGAGTGACGTCATAAGTGAAGTAGTTTTGAGTTATTTCGGCTCATGTTGCCTGGCCTAGGGCCCAACCACTAGGCCAAAGTGTTTCGCTGAAGTTTTCATTAGAAACTAGGCTCGAGTCCGAGTCTTTTGAGCCTTTGATCGACTTTCTAGCGTTTCTGGTTCAAAAGTTATGATCTAAAATAAACAAATTAATTAATTATCTAATTAGCTAATTAGTCAAATATTTTTACTAACTAA
>JGI24159J19872_10008879_pt1 | contig 13170 bp, 9 predicted proteins | sample Ectturendosymbi4_FD_19872 | JGI IMG/M metagenome (IMG submission 19872) | reverse complement strand
CTGTATACAATTCAGTGAGAATATTGCTGCTGAACACAATGTTTCCACTCTGTAGTGATTACATGTCCAGGTAACTGTATTCTAACATAGGCTAGTTTCGTGTTAACTCCGTGGCCCACTCGAAAACTGTACCACGACCCACAGGTTGAGAAACACTGCCTCAGATGCACCTAAAAGCAGTGAAAACATCGGGGTATCTTTGTTTACATAATAATACCTTTTTGAGTAACAAATGCACGTATGTCAGTCCCAGTGTCGATTCAAAACAGACCACTCCATTGCACAACATAGACACTCGTTTTTGTAACTGGCAAAACTGTAAGACCCATCAAGCATCAGCCCTGGACACACCAGGGCTGCCTAATCATAAACCAGAATGACAAGAAATACTGTACTGGGAGGATGTAGCCGCGAACTTGATGGCTCGCATGCTGCTTTGGAGATTAACGCAAACTATTATAGGTTTATCCAAATGGTAACGGCATAGAACCCACAGGCTATTATTGCTAGGTATTCGTGGAACACCACCGACAATCTCATGGTTTTATTTTACTTTAGACAGCAACATCCTTACCTAGCCTCATGAAAAACCGCTACGGTGGTGTTTTTACACCGAATTTTGTCCAGATCTTGCTCAGCAACCCACTGGTGCTTAGAACAGCAAACATCCTGCTGATTGCCTTCTACCCAAATACATTATATAAATATGTCTGTGCTTTGCAAATTGAATTGACGTCCTTCTTGTTTCGGCATCTGGGAGGCAAAGCGATGCAAGCGTTTGATGCACCCGCAAACATGTTCTCATTTTATTGTTTCATCCCATCAATTACAGTGAAACATTCCGGGCGCACACACACAAGAGGTTTGTTTCATCTTTGCAAGCAGTCCATAGGAAACGCGCACGTTACGGCGAAAAGCCCACAGCGCTCCATGTTCCACAGGCGAGCACACAAATATGGTCTAAAGCGCCAACCTGTCACACCAGTGCCGGGTAACATTACTTGTTCTTCTTGTGATGGCTGATATATTACGTTCTAGACTAGACAACTTCTCTCCTCCCCATATTGACCATATTGTTGGTAAAAAAGCGATTTTAACGTCGTGATTCGACGGAGACCGTACAAAGGCACTTCAAGCCGAAGGCCCGAGTGCTTTAGCCGTGCCATCCGTTTTCAAAATTTCGTCTTAGTGAAATTGCAAGGTGTTGCAGATGTACTCATAAAAAAATTGGTCTAAAACACGTCACATACAACACGATAGGTCTTGCAGAACGAAGTTAAGAACAAAAAAAATTCCACGAAGCCCAATTTACATTACCAGATGAAACAAATATCTTGTCGCTGACGAATCGATAGAACGTGTGTTTGCAATTAGACGCTATGGCACCAAGCCTTCAGGAAAGTTTGGAATGCGTGAAAAGTCCTACAAAAGCTTGTGTAGTGCGATTGATTGGAAGTAATGAATTCAAGGTCGCTTGGCGTAAAGAAAACTTTCGGTCTGTCGTTTTTTGACTTTAAGGCAAATAAGTCAAACCTTCGCTTCTCGTAACTATTTAATTAAGTACACTCAGGGGTGATCAGCTCAACAATGGCAGTTTGTTTCTAGTGAATTATACAACTTGGACAGTCGACTTAAAAATGCAAAAACTTACTAGGACAAGATTTCTTTCGCATGTATATTGGTTTCTATCTAAACTTCGGTGAAAAGATAAACTATTTTGCATAACCTACCCGTTAACAGCGCAAAAATTGCAGCCAAGAATGAGCACAAAATTCGAAAGTATGTTGAACCCAGTTAAAAAAATCGAGCTCATACAAGTAACCTCGAAAAGGACTCTGTGACGTCACAACACCACGCAAGACTTGCGAAATCAAATAACGAAGTGAGCTTCAACAAAGTGAACATGTTTTGTGGCTGCGAGCAGGGATCGTTTATCAGCAAGTTGCGTGTCAGAAATCCGTACAGAGCTGACTCTATGAGCAATTCAGCTCGAGAATGTTCCAAGGCTCCGTCATAAACAGGAATGAATGCGAGCTGTGTTCAATTTTATGTCGCTTAGCCCAACAGCGCAAGCCGGAAGTACGTAAAACACCAACAAAAAACGCGAAAGCGAAGACACCAAGGCAGAGGTCTGGCCTGGTGGTGGCCTAACTTAAAATAGCACAAGCATAACAATATTCTTCGCAACATCACATGAACAAACACACGCGTAACATGCCATGGGAAACGAAAAATTAGACCAGAAACACCCTCGTTCACTCTCTTTCCCAACATCATCAACGGCGAAAATAAGTGAGAACGTATTCATAAAAACAAACACACTCGCGTTTTACCAAAGCGATGCCAAACAAGAGCGATCCAACACAGGACGTCGCTCACACACTTCGTCCTGCCCGAGCGAGTGGAAAGTTGCGACACGACGCGATCGAACTTGTGCAAAGTTAGTGGCTTCGGTTCGACGGCAACGCCTAAATCAGGCCTGNACAACATCAGCTTTTCTTGTGGCCCGTGAGAGCTTTTTCAATTGCAGAAAATGTTGCAAGCCTGACTTTGGGTATTGTCGTCACAGAATTTTTACCAGATTACTGCACAACGAAATAGATTTTTGCGGCCCGCGGAAAATTTTTTTTGATCAATTTGGCCCTTCGAGCTTTCTGAGTTGTGCAGGCCTGGCCTGAAGGAAAAAAGTTAGATCGCCAAACGTTTGTAAATTTTAAACTCGGAAGCTTGGCGTTCGCGAAATCAACTGCACGATATATCGCATTTTCTTGCAACCCTTCAGGGGCGTAACGAGGGGGACATGCGGGAACAATGCACCGAGAAGTCCCAACAATGCCGCAACTACATTCTTCAGTGCAGTACATTTGCTCCCGAAAGACCTTAGGTTCGTTCAACATGTGGCGCCAAACTTGTTTCTTGCCCCGGGCGCCATCTAACCTCGGTGCGCCCCAACAGAACAACAGTTTGAGCTTTTTCAAGTTTCCAACCTTCTTTCAAACCCAGCACGGCATGGCAGGCTCACTGCCCACAAGAATAGCAAGATCGGTCAACTGCTCCTGTGTTGAAGGTTTTGGAAAAGCGGAAGAATTTTTATTTGAAAAAAGCAATTCGAAACGTTGCTCCGTTTCCACGCGTTCAAAAACAAGCATAAAACACGAAATTTCATCGCAAAAACTTGACAATAGTTTTCGATATCAATCGGAACAGTGCATGGAACGCGCGACGCCGAAAGGTCGAGTCCAACCTGTTGTAAAAATAACGAGCGATGGCAGAATATTGCGAAAAAGAAAAGAAAGAGTGACGTAAACCACCAGAACTATGAACTGTTGTTGCAATGACGTAACTACCAATATATACTATGAATAGTTTTCGATGGTCATGCAAGGAATCGCGTCCCCATTGCGGCAACAACTTGCAAACGCTCGATTCCGGAACGCACCCAGTCCCAAACACCGCAATTACAGGATCCAAGCAGGATTTCCGAAAGCATTTCCACAAGACACCAGCTAATGTCGCTTTGCTTTCCCAGACCTGGTGGAGACGCCATTGCTGGTGTCGTGGTCAGGATCGTTTTTTTTTTCTGTTGAAGAAATAAAACATGTTCGGAAATGATTTAAAACGCACCATGAGCGCCTTTCGCAATGGAAGCCTCTCAGCGGGCGACCGTACAGTCAAGGGTGATGGGGGTGCCAATCAAGGTTTGTGCACCAGACTTTCTCATGCGTTGCGCAACTGAGTTAAAAGAACCACAACCAAGCATTTCCGAAAACACTGCGAGCTTTTGCTTGATATCATTACGCGAAAAATGTTGATCACCTGGCGTAGCGTTATAAATAAAAGGTGCACCTTTCGGTCCAGTCAGTGCTCTGCTTGTGCAGCTGATCTCTATTTGCGGCTGGACATTCGTGGAAGGAAGTTTTGCCAGAACCTTTTGCGGCCTTGCAACGTTGCATATATTGCAAGTTGAAATACCAGGCAAATGACGTAAGGACCGCATTATAGTGGCAAACTTATTTGAAGCGCTGCGGAATTGTGAAATTTAGAGACGGAATCATGTCACAATAGCGATCGTAGGTCCAATAACGTGAATAGATAAAAACCAACCACGGTATGCCACACACACCGTTGACGCACACTGTCAACCTCGCACTTTATGAAAACTTGCTGAATCCGCATTGGAATATATGGCCATTTACCTGAATTACGAGTATGTCACACGCTTGCAAACCCGATACCAACACTACCAGATGAAAAATGTGTTGATTGTGCTGTGCGAGGAAAAAAGACCAGAGTTCTTAAAAGCAGACAGTCAAAATACACACATACGAATTAAAAGACGGATTGTTCCAACAGAGCACAAAATTAAACTCACGAGATTTCTTTGATGGCTTGGGTTTGACCATTGACAAGTTGGCCGTCTTCTTTTTCACCATCTTTTCCTCTCTGCTGCGACGCAACTGAAGCTGAATGTACGACCACATCAGCCATACTTGCATTATGCTTATGCTAGACAAGCAAACCATTCTGCAACGATAAAAACAAATTCAAAATTTATGTTTCAAATACTGCTTTTGCATTACAAGGAATGAAACGGCAACCGGACAACATGTCTTATTTGAGTTGCTCTGCATGAGCATCAGGAAAGTAAAGATCAAAGATAATGAAGCGGGAGGTGGTTGGGTTATCAGTGGACTACTGACCTGACGAAGAACGAATTGAAACATCCTTCGGAAAAATCGACGCCCTGATTTTCTTCCTTCGATAAGCCGAACCAAAAAGCGACAATGGCCACGACCAAAATAACGAACCTCACAACCGGAAACAAAATCTTCCACACAGAAAATCTGCAAGAAATATATAATAGTTGAAATCATCTAAGTCCAAAAATGCCAATGATCTGATTGCTACCGCTGATGTGACGATGACAACTGCCTGCAAATCGACAAACAATGAATGTTAAAAATTCACGTGTCATGGTCTGACCGTCTTACGATTGAAATTCAGCAAACTCTTCAATAAGCTAGGCGTTAGAAGCATGGGTACCCGCAAGCGTGAGCAATATGAAATGCTTGGTTCCACGAAAGGTTTATGCTTTTCAAACTGCAAACACACATATTGCGCACTGGTCATATTTTGCTGGGGTCCATGAACCCTTACGAGTCTGTGTTTTTTAGGAGGTCCGTAAACCAAAATCAAATCAAGAAAATCCGCTAGTTTTTATCCGCCAATTTGGGCTATTATTCCGGTTAATTGCACCACAGCTGTATTCTGACATGTTCAGGTTGCAAGTCGACTGACCCTTTTTATTTGATTTTGGTGACGGCAATTGGCGGCAGGTGGGTAGCCTGAAATTGCTTCTTGCCAGGGTGGTTGAGGTGGTCACGCTAAGAAGCAACCTAATCTAATTTTTCAATAATCGAAAAACGTTGACTTGGGTGCAGTGAAAGGGATCTGCAACATCAAAAAGTTTGAAACGATAACGCTTTTCAAATTATACGTTCATCGTTTGTGCCCGCCACGAAAGAATTGCAGCGCCGGCACCCACCTCAAAACGACTGATACTTTACAGAAGGACACTAATGTGGGAATGTGTTTCCTACAACCACGCTGTTTTAAAGTTTCACACAAGCTTCCAAAGCAACTATGAATATTGGCTGTACCTCAAATACTGACACGCTAGTTATTATCCACGGGGATTTGCTTTTTTTATACATAACCGAATAAAACAGTATCATACCCACTTTCTTTACACAAAGAACATATACGAAAAGGAAGTCAGTGATAACTTCTCACTGTAAATGCCGGAATCTTGCGCAAATTGGGTTTGGCGTATGCAGCTGACGCGTTACTGTTACTAGTTCGCGCATTGGTTTGTGCAAAATCAAGTAGCTTATGAACATAGTTTCTCTAAAACGTTGCCATTGTCTGCCTACACTCCGTATTTGCATTTCATGCGCTTGTTGAACAATTTAAGAAACACAATAACGAGAGTAATCAAACACGAAACCACAAATTGAGACAGTTACTGTTAGCGCTTTTTTGAACGAATTTCTCGAATTGAGCTTTTGTTTCGGCGAGTGTTTGATCTGATGGCTTTGCTAATTCCAGAAGTCTCACCAGACCAAACCCTCGTAACATCGCTGACAATGGATGCAACGTAAAAACAAGTGTTGTTTTATTTACGCGACGTGCCATATGTAATGAATAAGAGCAGTTCGCTACAATTGACAAAAGCGAACATACCCAAAAGTCGACATTTCACTCTTATCCGCGAAGTAAGCCAGCCGTGAAGCATGGAAGACAGCCTCGGCAAGGTAGTGCAAAGCCAAAAGAGCCTGACATATCCTCCACATGCTGAAAAAGACAAAGAAAGATAAAAAACAGGGAAGAACAGAGGGATCTTTGTGCGTTACGCAGCATATGAAACCTGCGAAGGACCCATGCGCTACTTATTCTTTGCAAAAATTAGACTCTCAGTCTCAACCGTTAGAACGTTCGTTTTCTCCCGCTATCTCATGCCAAGAAATGTTTTTTCGTGAGTTATTCTCAAGCAAGTCAACGTTTCAAAGAACATTGGAACACCGACTGGCTGCACACGTCGGAAGCAGTTAAGTTTTGTCGATGTTCAGTAGGATTTAGCCTTCATTTCAAGTAGAACAGAAGAAAAGGCATACGAATAGGTTTGCAACATTCCAAAAGTACAAAGCCATTTCAAGGGAGACTCACTTAAGAACGTATGCTCCAAGAATAAAGACCAAATGTAAGGTGTAATACTGCACACGAACTGGTATTTCCTCTTTTCGCGCTTTTTGGAAGTACAGCTCCGGATACATGTGGATCCAATAAGCCAGCTGCGGTGGTACAAATGCGTGAGAGGTAAAGAAAAACAGACGCCGGTTCCGCAGTCCGAACCACGCAAATCGATAACGCAAAACTTAATACGAAGTGCACTAGGTAATTAACCAGATATCAATCGTACGTCCCTGTTTGTTTTCTCCACAACCGTATCAAACTCAGAAAAACTCTTAGACGCTTGTCTGCCTTCCAATTATATAGCATAATAGCATAGAGGCCCACAATTCAATAAAATGAGGTATTTAATATGGTACTTTCAACAAAAATATTAATTGAATTTCAGTGGGGTGGCAAAGTCGGCCATCATGAAAACATTTTAATTATACAGTTGCGATTTCCTGGCTTGTCCATGGGAATGTCATTCCTATGGGACTCCCATGGGACGGGATGGGATAGGCATAAATTGCTACGGGATGGGAATGGGAAAGATAAATATGTCCCATGGACAACCCTGGCGATTTCCATCAATTGATACTGAGCTCGGGTGTTTTAGACATATCTAATTTGTCTAACCTAAGCGATAGGTTATGTCATGGTGAGGGTTGGACTTGAGTTTGATCACCACATTTCCAATGCCCTATATGGCGACATCCACAAAAAATTTAACATGCCAAAACGCTGCGACGGCTTGAACTACGATCGTCTTAAGTCGTACACGTCAGTAAGTCAATCGTTTCACTTAGAATATCTACGACACTTAATACTAAATTTTGCAAAAACAGGGATCTGTCAGACTCCTGAAACCAAATACACCAACAGATCTATAATCAGGTTTTTTTGAGGAAAATGTTAGGTACCCGGTATGGACCTGTAGGGACCCGATTTCTCTGACTCTAGGGACCCGAATCGGGTCCCTAAAACACCTTAAAAAAAACTACTATAATCCTTTTTTTCCAAGCTTTGGCAGGTCGAAATTACTTTTTGTAATCTCTTTTTGTCAACAACGTGTCTCAAACGTTGCTTTTAGATTGGCCGTACAAAGTTGACACAAGAGCAGACAAGCTGGAAATTTCCCAGTCGTTTCTACACTAAAGCTTCACCTACTTATCCACTATTTGTGGCCTTAAATTATTTTAGAAGAAAACAACGTTCGTTCGGCCATCTCCATCTGGCAAGCCACACGTCATGTGCACTGCATTTGGAAGAGCGACGAACAAACCGCTTCTTCGCAAACAAGGGAGTAAAGTGACGTCACAGGAAAAAAATGTAAAAAACGGTACATCGTTTCGACAAGCAAACGATCAAAAGCACGTAGTTATATACCTGTATTAGCATGAAGAGCTTATTTTCCCAAGACATGATTGCGTGCGGATATCCTTCCCACAGAAAAGCCACATTAGTAATGAATTCATTCTGAAAAAGTATACGGGTNAAACACGGCATAATAATCAACAGTCCATGCAGCACGCTTTGCTAACAAGACTGCGATGTTGGCATGTTGACGTAATATCAATGTCGTTTGCAAACTAACTACAGAAACTACAGATGCCTGTTCCTTGTTCCCAAGGTAAACAGGCAGGTTTTTCGCCGTAAGTAATGGCAGCACATTCTCATTGTATCACTTCAAATACTATGTAAATAGCAGCGTGGTTTTAGCCGCTAAACAGGAATTAATGTTTTGAATTAATGCGTAAAACTAACTTTCTAACTTTGCGCTTTATCAAAAATGCTATTTCAGGCCGCGTCCCGCATGACCTGAAACTTTGTACCGATCTTTAAACTCCGCTGTAGCAACGGTCCAGTCACATTACGCCAATCACGAGCATGTTTTGGGCATCAGGGGTTAAGTAACTGGCTGGTGTTCCTGGAGTTCGTCTTTGTGGACATTGACGTGACATGATCCAACTTTAATAAAAGTGTCTGAAGGGATGCGCTCACCGATCACCAACTCTACATTAATTAACACATTGTAGCACGTTGCACTACTACGATTTTAAAGTTCTTTTAGTGACAGGGAACAGATTGTAGAACCTCAAATAAATGTGCCCAAGCATAGCAAGTAATAATTGCGATACTGCATTTATTTTTCACAACTTCACACAACGTTACATGAAAAGCAGTGGATTTATAAAGCATGTAGTATTTGAAGCGACGACACCATTTTATCGCACTTCTCAGCAACTTAAGACTCCTGTCTCGTGCCTTTCTTTACAAGATTTTCATCCAAAATGCCGGGTTTGCGCGACGTAGCGCATTTTACACAGTGTAAGCAACCCCAATTTCAGAAAACTTCACAAGAATTTGTCAATTCCTAACCGATATCACACGCTAGCGAATCTATTCCTGCACGCCCTAGAAACCCATCAATAAAGACACCTTACTTTTTACTTGCCTAATCACTCGAACAAAGAGCCTTTCATTCGGTTCGCTACATTTAGTAAATCCAACACCATGGAAACACCAGACGGTGGCCTTTGCTTTTCGATTTGTATTTTGCATGGTGCGAAGTCACCGCTTATCCGCTGTTTGCGCGAGCAATTCTCAGCAATGCGTTCGTAACGTTTTGTAAGCGCCTGTACCGCACGCAATTATATGGAACTCACCCGGATAAGAAGATGAATAGACCAGCCTGCTGAAGCAGCACAGAACACAAGCAACTGGCCAGATTCACTGAACTTGCTATTCTTGGTCTTTGACAAATGAAGCTTCTTAGAAACTTTCTGCAAATACAAACGCAACTTTGAAAAAGGAAAGCAACGCAAAAGCATTGCTTAACAGCTGCAAAAGAACGATGTTGTCCTACACCACTTTCACTTTTAAACACGTGACTTGAGAAAGTCCTCAACCGATAGTTTGTTTTTGTGAGGTAACGTTTGTGAAATATGATGCTGCACCCTAGTTGTAAGCATGCTGAGCTGATGCAATCAGGTGGACTATGAATGTGTTTAAAAAACATGATCATTAAGACAAGTACAGTGCGAAAATACGCACTGTTGTAGACGCTCAGAACAGAACACAATATCATCTCAAGTTATTGATTTATTATTTTCTTGTTTTGTTTAATGAACAAGACCTGAACACACTCAAACAGGCATTTGGGGTTAACACGTTCGCATGACACCGGGTGTATCATGACCAAAAGATAATTGTACACTACTCGGAGTTGAAAGAGCAAAATGTGCAAGTGGGTGCATCTGCATCCTTTTGAACCTTACTTCCAGAAGGTCCACTACTTATTAGCTATTACTTATTAGGTAAAGGGACAAAAATGTGTTTTCTAATTTTCGCATTTGTCATTTTCTAACGCGCTTGCCCGATAACTTATTATGGAGCATGTGTGCAAATAATGATTGTAAGAAAAACCAGAACCGTTGCCAGAAAGTTTTCAATAGGGGGGCTTTGCGTTTGTGCAGGGGGGATTGAAATTATAAAATTAACCAAAACTCCACTTATTTATAGTGTATCACGTTTCAATTTGGGGGCGCTTGGAGCTTTGTTTGGGGGGCTAAGCCCACCAAAGACCCCCGGAGCGACGGTACTGAGAAAAACGTTAGTTGTGTAATTTGCAACGAGGTTTGAGTCTTGAACCTTCCTAGATTTTTGCGAATTCACTGCGACGGCCATGGTCGCAGATAGACAGTGCTGTACTAACTAATGGTTGCCCGTCTTTAGGAAATCCAAGGACTTCCGCTTGCGTTTTCTCGTAAGTACGTGTAAATAACGAGAGAAGATAAAACTTAAGTTCAGCAACGTAACTGACAGTGAATTGAACCAAGGATAGAACTGACGTTTACCGAACTATGTAAAAAGTGTTGCGGGGCCCGTTTGAAGTAGGCCAGAACGAAGCACTATGTAAAGCGTATTGTATCCACAGTAAAACAGCTTTGTAGAGAAATATATCCATCTGGGCGGTCAGCGCATACAAAATGACGCAATGAACCGACGGCATTCAGAATTATAAGCTTGCGTTTGTCCAATACAATTGCGCTTTCTATTACAATGTTGCGTGGATCGCAGTTGATACGGGCCAGAGTGCTTGCTCAATGAAACGTACCAGCTACTTTACATGAGTGAAGCAACTGCGCGACACAGGTAGAACAGGAAGATGGTGCTCAACGTTTTTTTACTGAATTTTGAAAAAGGGTTCAAAGGCGACGCCTTTGCATTAACAGGGTCTATACTCAATCATACACTTAGGCTACCGGATTTTTAAGTGATTTATTTTTATTTAATTTTCATCAGGTGTGCCCAAACTATTAAATAAATTACTATCTAGTTGAAAACTAGATTTTCAAAATCTGATGGCGCATTTCACCATCTAGTAACACTGCTGCTGAATATTTCAATGCCTGGTGATCATACTTTTCACATTTTTTCCACCTAATGCCAATTATCCCGCCCTTAGCAGTGCTTAATTACACACAATTCCAATCGTTAGACAGATTGTTTTGCGATGTCAATTTGTTATGTGATGAGTTCCATGAAGCATTCATGATTTTTGGTGTGTAAATCGGATGATAACCTTTTTCTAGTAGAGACCACCACAACGTAATAGTATTTAAAAGGTTTCATAATTATTAGAGGGGTTCACAGCTTTCAGCCAAATTGGCACTAAAAATTTTGGGAACCACTGCCTTAGACTATATTAGTTCTCTCTTTCTCTGACAAGTAGTACATTTGTTTCAGAAAAATTGTTGGTATTTGATAAGGCATTATCATTGTGGTCTCATATTCGGAACAAAATGTGCTGTATCCACAGTAACGGAGATCAGCCATGTAGAACGAGGAGCAAAGCCTTGAAGGTTGTTTAACACATTAGATAGAATTCTGACAGGTAAAATTACGTGGTCACTATGTTGTACCTTGAAACAAGTTTAAAGATATTTCCAACAAAAAAGCCCCGAGTTCATTAATTGGCAAATAAACTGATACTGATAATGGCTGATAAGGCTAGTTACCAACTGCTAATTAATTGGTGCAACTATGGTAAGTCAACTTACGCACATAGTAAGCTAACCCTGTCCTAAGGTACGTTCATCTGTATCTCAATCTCGCAATGGAAAAAACACTAAATTGTTGACTGATAGTTCTGTAACCAAGTCAGCTAAATATTTCTAAGACAGTAAGACAGGGTAAGCTTAAAAGTGTGTGCTTATGTATACATCAGAAATTCTTTAGGAAAAGTTATTGTAAGCATTCTCACAAAGTTTGTTTAAAATTAAACTTGCTGCATAAAAAACTATACGTAACACACAATAGATTAATCACCAAACATACATCAACTGCATATTCTTGAATCACTGCTTGTATAACTGTCAACATGAGCGCTTGAAAGAAAATGGCAAAAACATCCAGAATTCCACGTCGAAATTCAGTTGGGAATGGCTCTTTGAAAGAAAAGGCAAGTAAGTTGTGATTAATGTATAATAAACAATTAATGTAGTTCGCGCATAAAAACAGTTGACTTTCAACTATCCACTATTTATAAAATTCTACAAAACCAATTCAAAATCAGGGAGTATCAAGTATTTTTACATGTCCATGCTCACAAGTGCTCTTGAAGTAAGCCATTACATCAAGGGAGCTAAGCAGGGGGAATGTAGTAAATCTGTTACTTTACAGATATGATTTTCTTCAACTAGCCTACAGTCAATGTGCAACAGCATAGAACGTTTTTAGAAACTAGTTACCTAAGCTTTTAAAGTTTATTTTAAAAAATTTTCCATTTTTTAAATGTTCACCATTGTGTGCAGGGCAACTACGTAATAAGGTTAACATCAGATGAGGTGCAAATGTCGCCAATGCCAACACGAACTCTAACTGCCAATCAGGCTCAAGCTACTTAGGCTAAGCTAGGTTCACAAGCACACAGCACTTGCAACAAATATTCTTCACAGCTACATGTATACTTAGAAAACAACATTTAATTTTGGGGCGGCATTAGCTCAGTGGTAAAATCTCCGCCTCCTAGTTGGAAGGTTGGGTGGTCGATCCACAGCCACTGAGTGAATTGCCGTAGCGTTCCTTGGGCAAGAGCGTTCACCTCAACCGCCCCGGCAAGAAGCACAACCCAGGCTTAGGCCAGCCGCCAATTGCCGTCACCAAAATTAACAAAAAAAAAAAACTCTGTGGCTTCCAGTTGGTTTCGGGGATTTTCGAAAAAAACGCCTAAACGCACGTGGCTTTGCGCTGGAATTTCTCCGGTCCGGTATGCTCTACAGACCCGGTAAAAGTCTCAAAAGACGCGGCAAGTCTTCTAGTCCGCACTAAAAAAATGTTTTGCTTGGGGTGTGCGGGTTTTTTGTGAGTGACGTCATAAGTGGAGGACTTTTAGGCCACCATGGCCCACTTTGCCTGGCCCTGGGCGCCAACCGT
>JGI24159J19872_10008877_pt1 | contig 13171 bp, 7 predicted proteins | sample Ectturendosymbi4_FD_19872 | JGI IMG/M metagenome (IMG submission 19872) | reverse complement strand
CGGTTATAGTCCTGTGCATGGATTTACCGTAGTGGTCGCTTTGCAATATTGAAGCAAAAACAAATCATAGGAACTTTTTGCTGTACAGTCTATCTGCAAGAACGATTTCATAATACCGCACAGAAAACAAGTATGGCGTGCAAATGCAACACAGGACGGCAAATAACTCTTTTTGGGAAACGTTTAATGATGGTTTCTGCATAGGCTAAGATGAAATGAATTTTTCTAAAAACTATTTCCTTCAAGATCGGCGCGTGACTTACGGGAGGCTTCACTTTTTTGTTGTGATCTATGCGTAGTAAACACCGAACCGTAGACCACAAAAACGAAACAATCACAGTGGACTTTTGAGGTCCACAACTGCTTATGCTTTTCACAGAGGTTACGGCGTTTCAACAAACTGTTGAAACCACCGAATGGTTATAAGTCAGCGACACTCAACGAAAACACACTGGTCTGCAAAATAAAACACAACGTCCTACTACAGAAAACAAACGAATCACTGAGATTGTTGGGTAACATGAAATAATTTTCGAATTGAAGTCAAGCAAGATATAACACATACAATTCAACAATAGACTAGCTGACTTCTCGTAATTTCAAGAACAGCTTTGTGCCGGTTGGATACCACCACTGGTTCCAGCTATCCGTATCTGTTGACAACGAAAGTAGAAACGTCTTAAGTCCAGCTTCCCCCACCTAAATGTTTACTTAGCTTCATACATTTTCCCATGGAGAGGAAAAATGTTCAGTTATGATGTAAACTGGCATTCCACTGCCAGTGCAACTTTTTTCTGGAATTATCATTTCACTTATATCCAGATTATCTTCATCTTACCACTCTGCACTTTTCATATTCTCCGCATTTCCGATGATTACCATTGTTTCCCGCTGACGACGCGCAGCCACTAAGAATTTCAGACACATGTTACTTCTGCATTTTGATGAAATCGAATAGTCACCTGCAAGCAGCGCACAACCTGTCTCCGGGACCCCGGTGCGGGGTAGGGCATGGGATACGTTACGAACGCACTGATCTGTTACGAACGGGTCTGTTACGAACGGACACCCTTCAAAATAAAGCTTTGCAAATCGACCAAAATTTCCTCATTGGTTGCAACAGAAAACTATTGTAAATGGAATAGAAACATACTGGCTTCGACACCTTTCCTTTCTGGTATGACTGCGTGTGGAATGCATAACAAAACGACTAGTGTGACATCACAAAACTACTGACTCCCCCTCCCCCTTGTCACAATTCGTCACAAATCTGGTGACCCCTCCCCGCATTAGGGTGTGACGTGATTTATGGACGACCCCAAACTACTAGTCTTCACGAGTCTTTAGAGGGTTTGAACAACTCTCTAGCCTATTCTAACGGCGATTTATGGCCATATACAAAAAGGGTGTTATTCCACCCTGGTTACCTTTTATAGGGGTAGAAAATTTGACCACTTTTTGGTTTGTGGCATAATTTTTGATCCAGATATGCTAGAAAGCCAATCAAGCGCTCTAAAAACTCGTAGGATAGCCTAGTTTCTAAAAAATACTTGGGCCAAAATGTTGGGCCATTCGATGGGCGTCCAGGTCCGGTTAAAATAGGCCATAAAAACGCTAAAACATCCCCACTTGTGACATTCCCCCAAGAGAACTCCAAACCCAAAACTGAAAATTTTTTTTGACTCGGAACTAGAAGACTTGCCGAATCCGTAGAGGGTTTGAACACCTCTCTAGCTGCAGCAGCTGGCGAGTTATGGCCAAAAGAGTGCCGGCCACCACAGTGACCGGCGCGGGCGTTAAAGGGTTGTTCCTTATGTTCTAATTGAAAAGTGGTTGAGAGCAACCAGAAATGTCTCAGAAAGAAAATGAATAGTGGTTTATATACGTTTCACCAGTGCTGATAAAGCGTCTAAATCTTTCTCAGTTTTAAGCTTTAAAGCAAAAGGAACCTCAACAACTCATCACAAAAAAGAAGCCAGAAACCCGAGTCAGTGCACATTGCAAGTTAAGTGGCGATGCACTGCAGCAGGTCGTGAAGTTCAAGTAGCTTGGGGTGGTATTCAGGAGTGACGAAAGGCAGAACAAAGAGATTGATACACAGATTGGTTGAGCAAATACAGTTTTGCGTGTATTCTATCGTTCCGTGGTCACAAAACGGAAGCTTTCCAACACCGCAAAGTTTTTGGTTTGGAATCGACTTTTGTTCTGACCCTTACCTATGGCCATGAATCTTGGGTAACGACTGGAAGTTTGCCATCTCAAGTACAAGAGGCAGAGATGGGGTGTTTGCGAGAGTTCACGACGTGACACTTCACGACAAATACACAGCTGTGAAATTCGTAAAGACTTGAATGTCGAGCGGTTTCTCTGAATTGAAAGATCCCAGTTACGATGGTCCAGCCACGTGATCATAGTGATCCAAGAAATGTTAGCGAGGCAAGACCTGCCGGCTGGACCCACGAGAAAGTGACCCAGAGGTCGTGACTACACCTCCGACCTGACTTGTCCACGTTGTTTCGTATCAATTGCAGAACTCGTAAAAAAAACACATCTCACCATCATCAAAACAGCATAGGGGGCTACCGAAATGCTGAAAGCAACAGTCATCACGGCCACCGTCAAAACAAATCGATTTTCTCGGCTTTGATCGTCACTGTTTTTCCCCTTGGTAGCGCTGGCGTTCAAGGCCTGCATTTGACGCATTGCCAGCAGGCTGAAAAAACATTGAGGTATGGTTGGTTTTCCTCATTTACACCAAACAAACGAGGTTGTGTTATTTCTTAGCAGTCTTTTCTCTCTTTGTGTTCAGAAAGGTGTGACTGTCCGGCTCTAGAATCATGTTTAGAAGCTGCACAGCTGTTTTTTTATTTAAAAGATAATTATGTCGAGCAGAATATCCAATGTGTCAATTAGAAATGCAATCGGCAGCTTTGTTAAGTTGTTTATAAAAATCTGATGAAGGAACTGAACGGTTTTCTTCAAAATAGTTGATTAGTTTTTAACGCTAAGATGAACGAAGACTTTGAAGCGAAGGTTGAAAGCTTTAGACCGGAAATTAATAACAAGGATATATACACGTTTTTGTTACAAGCCTAAAATCATGTACAATATTTTGGTTTCGCAATGAGTAAAATAAATTATGAAAGCTTCTTTTTCTGAGGAACAGCGCGAACCATTACACTAATTTCCTTAATGAAGCATATCTTGATCAACGTTGAATAAAGCGAAGTGAAGCTGACAAGTACACTGAATGACTATTTGCTCACTGCGGCGAACTAGTTGTCTTTTTTGCCTACCTGGTCCTCACCGTTGATCCTAGCAGAATAATAATAACGACATAACATGAAGCGAATATGATAGATGTCGCTTGAATTATTTTATCCACATATCTGAAAATAAAAAATTGAACAGTTTTCGTAAACATTTCTCTACTTTTCTCCATTTATGTGCAAAGCTCGGTCACAGGCAAGCTTTTTATCTGGAATGGATCAACACTGGGTCAACCATGCAGACCAGATGAAGACGCTGTCGCGCATCGGCAAACACGTTATCATTTGAGTAAAAAGAAGTGAAATTCAGGCTTAGATCTCTGTGGTTACTTTGTAACGAATGTTCCAATGAATAAGCAAAATAGCTGATGACTAATTGCCGAGTTAAGCACGTGGTACCTGTCCTGATAAAACGAACAAAGCATACATACTGCACTTTTTTGAAGCTAAGGACAATACAAAGGTTGATTTCAAACATGCCAATACCGAACACACATCTGCGCAAGCGATTACCTCACGTTAAGAAATAAAGAGTTTTAGTACAAGGAAATTAATTTTATGGTTATAACGGATATACTTCACACGCGTAAAAATACATCCATTAATGCCTTTGGTTGGAATTAGTTTTGTTAGAAAGCTATGCTCACACAGGGAAGTAGATTTTAGTTTTTATGACGGTTTCAGAATAATTTGCACGATTAATTTAAAACAAAAATTTTAAATATCACAACCAAGGTGGTTGTCCTGAAGCATATAGCAGGCTTTTACGGTAAATGACTCATTCAGATGTTTTTTGTGAAGTCATACTTTACCGATCCCTTACAAGTTTTCAGCGAGAGAAGTTAGAAGATTACAAGCTACAAATTACAGATCACGCCTCTGGAAAAATCCACAGTTTCGTCTGAAGGATGACCACCAAGCGTTAAGTAAATCCAGACAGCAGCGCATCAAGGCGAGAAAAGATGATTCATTAATTTGAGTACGAGTCAATCAAAAAAGCGGCTTCGGGCAAATCATTTCAAATCGTGGTGTACGTTTTCGTTGTCGGGGCTTTTGCAACAAATGAAAAAAAGAAAACTAAAGTAAGATACGCTGGCAATATAGCCGTAAAAGCAGCGTAAACAAACAGTGATTTAAGTCACTTTATTCACTTACATGTTAGTCGTCTACAGAATGGGCCTTGAGCAAATACAAGTTTTGAAAATTAACGTTCAAACATAAATGTTTCAAAGGTTGAGTTGGGTGGATTGAACAAAGAACAGCAAAGTTCTCGAATACTGAAGTTTGAAATCAATAGAATTCACTATTTGAACCGAAGTCGTGCCGTACGCGATTTTGCTACAGTCAGGTGGCAGGCCCGTAACCAGCTTGGGACACCAAGAGGGGCGAAGAGTTTTCCAAGAGGGGCCCAAATTTTTTGAACTATGTCCAATATTTTTAAATTATCTCCAACACATTTTTCCAAGGGGGCGAAAAATTTTGTAGAAGGGGCTTCGACGCCCTGCACCTGCCCCCTGGTTACGGGCCTGGCTACAGTGCTTGTGAAACGCACAAAATGCACACATTTTTCATACCAGTTTGCTGGCTGCAATTACATGCTTCGTATTTGTTTATCACTATTTCAAGTGTCTAAATTTCCACCTTTTCTTGTCCTTCTCTGCACTGCGCATCTTAGTTGTCAGAAGCTCTTCGAAAGCAACACTCAAGCCGATCCCGATTAACCACGTGAACGCTACCCCTGAATAAACACGTGTTCGGTTCATCACAGCTCCAGTTCGGTAGCGGAGAGGAAAGCGAATTGCTAGGAATCGGTCAAGACTCAACATCACCAAGCTGAAAAGCGAAAGAAACCTTTGAATTGCTGAAAGAAATGTCTTACTCATACAGATGTAACAAACACGAGGCTGGGGTACATTCTAAGGAAGCACAATTCTTTCAATTGTACAAGAGGCCAAAGATAATAGTGTATGCCATTCTGTTATTCACACCAAGGAAAAGCGATCACCATGCATACATGATTCAGGTAGTGATTACAATGACAATGAAGAAGTCAACTCAGGTAATGACATTGAAAATGTGGTTCAGATTTAATTTTCACATGAAGAATTGCAGGTACGCGACTCACGCTTAACTTGATTTGTTACTGATATTTGGCAATCGGTAATGTTGCACGCATACACCTTGATTTTTGCAGCCGTAAATGTGAGTCTTCACATTACGATTTGCTGTTTGTAGGATATTCGGGAAAAACAAGATATATGTGGAGAAATCATTTTTCATCCCCTAAAATAGGTACTTCCGTACACCAATGTTTCCTGTAGATGGGATGTTGATGAGAGATCTGGTCTCGGTCTGAAAACCTCTTTTGCGCGTCTCGGTACCGAACCCTTTTTCTCGAGACTTGAAAGGTTCTATCAGCATGGCTTCTTAAAGGCCGGTGTTTCAATAAATTTTCTGCTGGTCTCATCCTCGGGTAAGAAACAACCATCAACGAAACTGGAAGATGGAGTCAAGTTTTAGTTACCACTCGACAAATTTTTAGAACTCGAGTCTTTCTCTCGAGCCTCGGCTTCTTTGACAAAGTCTAGGTTCTGGTCTCAGAATTTCAACTAATCGCGGTCTTTAATACTGCAAAAAAGACAAACAGTCGCATCCGTTTGCTATATGTAATTGGTGAATAAGGTAGAGTTACGTGAGCAACTGCGTTCAAGATGGTGGATGCATGTTTTCCATTTAGTTTACTTTACTAAACTTTTTTGTATTTCAATCCAGCTCAAAATCCAATGTTCATTATTACTGAAATGCAGTACAGTAGACTGACCCCAGACGCTCACGACTGTCCCAGTGTGGGGGCGAGGCGATCTGCCGGACCCAGCCATCTGCGATTGCTGCTTATCCTGCTTAACACGGTTGATGGCTTTATGTTAGTTTTGTCTCTCGCTGATATTCCCCTTCCCGTTTTTTGTTTGCCTGCTACGAATCAAACTTGTGACCTGTGCAACCACTCCTCGTCGAGGTGCGACCAGCCCAACTTTGGTTCTGCGCTTCGACTGCTCTTCAGCTCCGCCTATTGAATTTTATTGCAATCTGTTCTAATGTACTTTTCGCCACGATCTATGGTCAATAGAGCAGGTGTACAACTCCACGTTCAAATAACACTGAAACTTACGGTTGGGAACTTCATTTACTGGAGATGTAGTGCGAGTTTACTGCGTTTCTATTGGGCACTTTAGCCAGTTTATAAACTGGTCGCAATGAACAGGTGAAGTATTTCTACTTGATTATAACTTAATTGGTCTGTCAACCGTAAACCAGAGCACGCAGAAAGTGAATCACTGTAGCAAGAGTCGGCTGGTAAATAAAAGTTTTTCAGTACTATTCAAGGGTAGTAAAAACAATATTATTAGTGTTGGTCATCCTGAAAAGTTGCAGTTCTAATTTTTTCAAGACGCCTACCCGCTAAATTTTGTTGACAATCTTGCTATCAGATTTGCTCGTGAAGCTTAATTTGATGAAGTTGGAGTGATTAAAAACGTCTTTGAAAATATTAAAACTCAAAAAAACAAACACCGTAATGAACCCTGCCGAGGACGCAATCAAGCGCAGCGTTGACGATGTCGTTATTATCGGTTGATGGAAAAGCTTTTTCGTTTCGAGACGCACAAATCCATCGAAAAGCAGCTTTCAACAATAAACATTCCACTCAGACTGCCGCTCATACCACGGCGTTAACGATCCAGCTTGTGGAGAATGCTGACTTTATCTGTGTTTGGCCTTAATTTTCCAGGACGGCAAAAGAAAAATCAATGTTTTCGCGTAATATAAAGAACTGTCGTGCTGACAGAGAAAACAAAAAAGGTCCTGTACGTCTCCTCGTGAAATGACGTGAACAGCAGTTTAAGATTCGGCCACTGGGACTTGTGAATCATAACTCTAAAATTAAGTCCGGTTGTATCATGAGGCTGCTTGGAAGTGAAGCATTTTGAAAAGAAATGCAAGTTTTTTATGAAAAGTTTTTTTATACCTGACAAACCTTCGTCAGTGAAGTTTAAAACAAGCTGCAATTCAATTTTAATTTGGAAAAAAGCTGTACTTAGTCCTGAATCATTCCCTGGTCACCGATATCTTCCTGACACATTGAGGTAAATTTCCTGGTGTAAATCTTAGTGGCCGATTATATAAAAAAGTGAAGGGGTGCAACTTTATTTCAACTATTTTAGAGCTATTACGACTTTCGGCTGACGTCTGCAAAATGTTACAGGCTATTTGCTTTCAAGTAGCGACTGCCTATGATTGTATTTGTTGTTGACATAGTATGGGCACGTACAACGTCGCAAAACATTGTGATACCATCCCTTGTTACTATATATTCATTTGACTTTTTAGTTGGTTTTGTCACAAAACATTTTTCCAGCAACAAAACCTTGAAAGTTTGCTGGAAAATCTTACGGGAAATGAAATTTTTGCCGAGGTTGAATTTTCACTAGAATCGTATCACTGCATGGCAGGATAGTTGTCGCAATCGTTCCACATTTCTAATATGGCCAATTGGATTTGCAACCTGAGTAAAATGTACCTGACTATATGGATAAATTTTTAACTTCAAAGTCACATTGTCATAAAACTCATCTGTTTTTTGAAAATTGATTGTTTATTTTGTGTGGTTCTTGCTTTGATGCTCACGCGCCTTTTGTGTTTCGTCTGCATGCTGCAAAGCGTTACCTGGAAATAACTCCTTGGATATTGCCGTGGCCTCCATGACCTTCATTTGTTCTAATACGTCACTTTTCACTCCGAGAATAGTGGTTTAGTGCGGACCGAACACTGCGCGCTTCGGCGCACCTATGAACTGGTTTTACCGCAATAATCTGCTAAATCTGCACCTGACTGAACGTTGTGCTGTAGACTTCACTTGATGATTTTTATGAAAATATTCTAAGCACAAGTGCTTGTCGGTACACAGCTGTACTCCCAGTTTGTACTGAAACCGATTTAAGCCAAAATTTATGTTAAAAGCGCAAGCACAAGTCATAAAATTTTAGTTAAACGGAGCTAAAATTGAGTTGAAATTGTGTTAAAGTAGAGTTAGAGTTATGTCAGAATTACATTAAAGCCGAAATGAAATTATATTAATATTTGATAAAGGCTGTAATAAAATTACATCAATGCCGACTTAAAGAAGTACGGCAGACGCGCTTAAACGTGTTGCGTGCTTGACCACTCAAGCAAAAGGCTTCGACAGAGTGTTGGAAAAGGCAGTAATAAAACCTTTATTCCATCTGCAACGGGGGAAAAACTGAACATGAAGCTGTTGTAAGACAGAGGAAAAGTTACTTTGAATTAGTACTGGAGTTAGCAAAAAATCACTGTAGTGCACCTTGCAGAAATGTGTAGCAAAACTTAAATAATCATGAAAAATTTGAACACATTGTTGATTTCATATGCACCAGTGAAAACCCGGAGCAATTAATTTACAAACTTCCCCTGAATCGCATTGTCGACAGCATAAAAAATTTTGCTGAACATATCATCTTCGCTGATTCCAGTATTTGCTCGTATTTTAGACATTCTTTACACTTACAGTGCGTGTATAATTCTTGGTACTGTAGTAATTCAAAAGAATACAGAAATACTGAAATTGTATTAGCTGCAAAATTTAGGATGGTGACAAAAGTTATTTTGATAGCTGCAGCTGCAGACCTCGTTCCCTTTTGCCAAAATGGTCTACAAACTGTTTGCAAAATACATCATGTCCTGCACTCAATACCGGATTAACTATTAGGCCATTAAGGCTATGACCTTAGGCCCCGGAAAAAAATCGGCCCTCAATTTTTTTTCTTTTTTTTGTTTTTATTACAAGTAACTACCGCATGACGAAATATCTGATCACACTAACTAAAGCCATTCAGTTCTTTTGAAAAACTCTTTCACTTAACATTACAGCTTAGTTTGCAAAATTATAGGCCTTTCTCTAGCAAACAGCCTTAGGCCTATAATACCCGGCCCTGCCTACACTTAATAACCCATACTCGTAGGTGTAGGAGTAAACAAATATTTGGAGGTGGGAAAGATTTTCTGCCCGAATTTCCCCAAACTTGCCCGAAAAGTTTTCGGGAGACTCTGTGCGAATATTTGAATATTTCCTCCCACACAGGTCATGAACACCTTATTTTAGGATGATCTCCAAAAATGGTCTTCATGTGATTCTCCACACGTTTGGCGCCATTTTTGTCCCCCCGTCACACTAATGCTAATGTTTATCAGGCAAGATGGAGTTTGCCAATATTGTACACGGTTAACCCTGACGAGCTCTAAGTTTTATTGATCTCAACCAGAGCAGATTGTATTGTTGGAAATACGCTTGTGAAACACCTGCAGTTTGCTGATGATATATATATGGATTTGGCCCTGGCATGAGTCGTCCTCAATAACTTTAGGATGTATGGTGTCGAACATAGAATTATTTTCAGGAGGAAAAACCAGCTAGTGTAGTTTTTCGTACAAAAGCTATAAAAAAGCAGAGCACCAAATATCCACCTGAGTGGTGTACATATCAAATTTACTGAGCGAGTACATTGGTTTAATGCTTCATGCCTCAATTAAGCAAGGGAATGCATTCCGAGAATAGCGAAATCATTTCACTGACGTACAAACAAGCTGTGAGCATGGGTGTTGGAAGGATTATTTTCAGGTGGGAGGAAACTAGTGGAATTTTCCAGGGGTGGTCAATGGTTTTTTTCAAGGTGGGTCCAACCGTGGTGAAATTTCATTTTATCACCTCAAAACTCAGAGAAAAACACTTTTTTTACTGAAGAATTAATAGGAAAATTTCATATTTTAAAAGAAAATATCATATTTCAAATCTAAGGGGGCGTTTGGCTGTTCTGCCCCCCTTCCGACGTCCATGGCTGTGAGGCACCTTCGTTCAGTATTCAACTGCAGTAAATGTGCTTTGTACCATGCCTGCTGCAATGCTATACGGCTTATGTTTCATTGTATTCACACCCAAGCACAACCAGATACTGAAAATACAACAACCACATAGATGGCGCTAACAAGTTAGCCTCGATAATAATAACCCCTGCATGTTGCTGTGATAAAGTCCAAGTAGAATAAACAGTATATGTGAGAGTGGGGGGCTGCGAAGGACCAGGGTTATATCAGCAGCACTCCTCCCCAAGGCGGAGCTTACTTGTGGTTAAAAAAAGTAGTTGATTAATTAACATGGTAAGTAAAGATCTGTTGCCCTGAGCACGCGTAATGCGTTTATACCATATTGAAGTTACGGTATTAACAAGAAGTGGTACGAATAAATTTAAGCGGCAAAAAAAAAATAGCTTCATTACCGACAAAAAAGTGTTTGCAATTTTCGTGTTTTTACCCTGGAATGCTATTGTGGGCAAGCGTTACCCGGGTCAAATGAGGTCATCACGTAAAACCCACGTAAGCACGCGTCGGAGCGCTCTCCACGCTTCAGTAGCTTCATTTTTTTGTGTGATATGTTACAAGGTGCGCTTGCAGTCATCCTCGCTCTTTTTGATTTTGCAAAGGGAGTGAGTTCGGGTCACGCTGACCGGACGTTATGGTTGGTGTGAGGTGGCTTACGCACGCTGACCCGACGTTATGGTTAGAGGGGCTAAGCACTAGGTGGCTGTAAAGAGCTGAAACTCACTCAGCGCATGCTTCTGCGGTCGTGTTTGCAGTATACAACATAAGAAGTTCTTCAGGCCCAAAATTTTTTTGTTATGAGTAATTCAGTTCAGACANACATGAAACCTACACTACCCCCTTTTCANCAAAAATCGTACGATATTGGAGTACAAAGTAACTTTGTTAGTGCTCAAATTGCTCAATGGAGAGTTATATTTTCAGTGTAGTTTTTGTGATAAACTTTAGTTGAAGGAAAGTTTACATATATATTTTGAAAACCGGGTCATGCACACCCGACGTTACGGTTAGTGTGACAAAAACTGAACGATAGCATTCCAGGGTTTTAATCAAATATAGGGTGACAGCATGAGATGGCCGCCCCCACATATGAATAAGAAAGGGGGAAGTAAATCATAACCACTTTTTTCCATCTTAGGTCAAAAGAAAGGGGCACCAAAAACACACAGTTTAGTACAGTATATTCATCATTCTGATGCTTCTGTAAGGCTTCGCTTTTGTCCATTGCATTTCACTCCTGTATGCTAGCAAGATACTGCAAATTTGCAATATGATACTGAAGCGTCTTTACAGTGCTTGTTCTTTCTCAGCTTCCACGTATGCTAATAAATCTGCCAGGGGTAATTATGGAAGTGAGTAAATGTTTTTGTGTTTCTCGTGCACTATTATTATGCCAAAGGCCCAAAGAATTTTTTTGTTTCCTCCCATCAGCTGTGATTTTTATTAATTGTTGGCTTATATACTTACATACTGCACAGAATTTATTGCTATTTCCTCATCGAAATAATGTCGATGGGAAAAAAGGAACTTACTTGAAAAGGCTCAAAATGTTTGATAACAGGAAGCAGAAAATGTAGACCTTGTAAACGTTCAGAAAATCCATCCCAGCGTTTCTGGACTTGCTGTAATTGTTTTGACCGAGGGAAAAATACAGATGGGTATGGGAATAAGCAGAAGCTGGAATGGCAATGGCACCTGCAAAGACGATGTGACGTGAGCAAGGTGTCGTGCAGGATTTTGTTAGGTAACTTTGGGTGAATTCTCATACAGTAGGTGGTAGGGTTGTTGAAAGATTAGACAAAGGTTACTACAATACTGAGTTGCTCGTCAAGGTTGACAGACAAAATCTGGCAAAGTTTTTCGTTTTAAGACAGTCGTGCTAGGGGTTAAAGTTTTGTTCATTTTTACTTTTGGGCTGTTTTTTATTAATTGGATGTCAGTAGAGATGGCAAAGCTACATCCGACTTCGCTTCCTGCCGATTCAGAGATGGACAATGAAACNTAGACAGTGATCGTCTCTTCNTCAGCTTAAGATTTTATGTCTTTTTGTAGCTTTGATGTAGACAGAACGTAATAAAGACGTTCACAAAAGATGATGTACAATAGCACTAATGATGCACCCAATAAAATAACCGTTGATTACTTATAAACAGAAAAATACTAAAGGTTACAAAAGGTAAGGTTTGTTTTTGCTATGATAAAACTCAACAATTCATGTAACCTTTATGAAACACAAGTGTCATGGCAAAGAAACAATCAGTTGTCCATATGGTCCGATGGTCCACTGAGCAATTGTCACCGTGTATACTCAGTTTTAAAGTGCAGGCACACAAACAAAAATAGAACAAAAAAATAAAAACGTCACACACGAAACCTAGGAAAACAGAGCAAGAATATACTGAGGACACTGCTATAAGCATAACTTTCAAACTTGTAAACAATTACGATGATGTTGCAACAAGTTCGATTTCATTATATCAGTTCAACATACATAGAACTAACGTTATACAGATGATAACAAAATGTTCTTAAAGCCTCTAAGCTCAAAGACTTGATTGACAAATACGTTACTACAAAAGTACGACATATCAACGACAGTAGCGGACACAGGCTAATTTGGTGGGGGGGATGCGATATCAATTTGCAATGAACCCATTGCTTCACAGGACCATATTGCGTAAATCAACCATTTCCGCACACTCTACGTACATTCACGAGGAAACATGTCTAAGGTTGGTTTAGATTTCTAGAAGAAGCTGGAATGATAAAACTAGTCAAACTTTAACACTGCAGCGCTATGGAACCATCAATCAATGCGGCACATAACAGCGATCTGACGTAGTCACTGGCGTCGGCGCAGGTTCATCGAGGACTCGAGATAAACAGTTCACGTGACGACATAATACTTATTCTCATTGTAGGTTACGTTTGTTACATCACAATTACCAGTGGCA
>JGI24159J19872_10008876_pt1 | contig 13172 bp, 10 predicted proteins | sample Ectturendosymbi4_FD_19872 | JGI IMG/M metagenome (IMG submission 19872) | reverse complement strand
TGAAGCAAGGGACGACACCAACTAACTTTACGGATAAATCAAACAAGAAAAAGTAAAACGGGGACTGTTTCTTAGAACTTAGCGGTGCAGTTGAAGAGCAACTTGAGAAACGCCGGGTCCTCGTTTTAAAGAAGAAATGGTGTGTAGTTCTGTGACGTAACAGCACCATGTATTGCTTTTGGTCAAATGCATAGGCGTAGCCAAGGGGGCCAAAGGGGCCATCTCCCCCCCAAATTTTAATAGTCATTTTGTGCTTTGAGAGACGTTTTTCCAAACAAAATAGTGTCATTCGCCTAAAATCAAACATTTTGGCTCCCACCTAATTTTTGCCCCTCCCCCAATTTTTGGGCTGGCTACGCCACTGGTCAAATGGCCTCTATCCGCCGCGTGGTTTCCTGGCACTGCGAGACTGGTAGTGAACCACTATTTTTGCCAGCGACCTGCATTGACGCTTGCGACAACAAGATGCAACAAACGGTCAACCTGGTCAAGGTTTTTACGATAACTTCGCAGTAATATTGGGAAAATCTTTTACTTCAGATGTTTCTTTTTCAAATATTAACGATGCTTCCAAACGAGTTTATCACCAACTGTAGAGGAACACACAATTGCTAGAGAGCCGCTTCATACTGGCTTCCCCGTTTACCGCTTTTCCAAGTTTTTCTATAAAAGCGGAAAATCAAGCAAGTGTTCGCTTTCTTATTTACATTTGCTGCCAAGAAAAGTTGAAGCTTCGGAGAAAAGCTCATATCCTAACTTCTCTGTACACAGCAGTTTAACTCTATGGAAGCGACTGTAAAACAGGTTTAGTTCCTACATTACGACCAATTATGGTTCAACTGTTCGTAAACCTACGTCTTTGTTCAGCTCGGCGAGCGTCAAAGCATCGACTTCACTTTTTCGCTGTTGCAAATCCGTTTCGACCTGAAAAAAACGGGATTGAAATTTCATTAGCAAGCCATTTCTTTTTTGTTGTAAAAATTGTGTCAATGAAAAAAAGATTCGTTTTAAGAAGATTCGCATCACATTGCCGAAATAATGACGCAACAAACTTTTTGCTGAAATTGCGTTAACATTTTTTCGCCCAACGTGACTTCAAAACGTTGAAGTAATGTGAGTTAATGACTTAGATCTAAAGTTACCGGTACCCGTGATATCTGCGCCGAAGATCAGTCCAATATGGGAAGTTCTGGGTTGGGTTGTAATTGTTTTTCTGTCATCGCAATTTAATCGCACATTTTTAGGATAATTTACTTTTCCATTTGGAACATTGTTGACATTATAAGACAGTCAAGTAATCCGTAAATCACGACAAAAATAATAACTACACGACAGCGCTTGAATAAAGCCTGTATCTGTGTGAGGTCACGCACTGCTCACCTGCGACAGTTTATCGTCGAATTCCATTCGCTTCTCATCGATGGTGGCGCGGACTTCAGCTCTGACAGCTTTTGACTGCTCGACAAGGCTACCCGGTTCGATGGTCGCGGCCCGAGCCTGCCTTTCGGCCTCAGCAGACGCCGCTGCCGACTCTTGCACTTGCTTGAATGCCGCTGTGCAAGAAATAACAGGCGGTCTCAATAATGGCCGACGACACTTGACAGGACAAGAGCATCTTTTCGCAAATGTTCGGAATGTTTTCGCAAAGGTTCGGAATGCTTTTCAAGTTTATCACCTTCACGCGGCTTTCGTTACTTTGAGCTTAAGAAGAGACTTCGTGCCAACAATTAACTGCAGGTTAATTTGATGACACGTCAGTATTCCACCTAACACATCTCCTATCGTTAGAGATGAAAAAACACTGCTGTGGCTCACAAATCAGTACACGTGATTTTCGCGGGCGTTATTGCTGCGCAACGTGCGTCGTTTTAACGTTTTTAGTGCAAAATACGACGCCCAGGCGTTTAAACCGACCAACAGGCGACACTCGGCTGATGTTGTGCTTCTGTGATCGTAGATGGTCCAGTTGCGACTCGACCGCTTTGGCCAGTTCATCGAGCTCGGTCATGTTCTGGTTGACCGCGGCGTCGTCATTCTTAATCTCTTGCACTCTCGTCTGCAACTCAGTCAGGAGCGCATGATGGGAGGTGATGTTGGATCTGCAGGAAAGGTCAGCGGGGAGGAGTCAGAAAGTTGTTGCCGGTTGACTTTTACTTGGGTAAATTCGGGCGCGCAGCTACACACTTCGTCCAGGTGAAGTTTGAGCATAATTTGTCAATAGCATTATGATTGCAAAATTTTAGGGAAGTATATGATTTATTCCTGGTGTAATGACAAAACTTTGGTGCAGTAAACTGCTTGTTAAGCTTGAAATAATTTAGGCTTTTGTTTAAACTTTTTGACCCATTTATGGCAGCAACCGGCTTAACCTTCATATGGTGTAAGCAATATTTGCAGAACGCATTGAGGGATATTGTCCACCATGATCCGTGGTGGTGTCGAAGGTCAAATTAACAAACACTGTGAAGCCACCTTTGTTTAAAAGAGCGTAAGTCTATCATTTCTTCTATTGCTTTGAAATGAGAAAAAGCCAGAAAGTTTGATAGAACTTCAGCTGAATTCAGCTTGAAACGGACTTAAAATTTATTTGAGGTCAAAAAGTTACAGCAAAATGAATTATATTTTCATGGAAGAAGACAATAAACACATAATTTGGAAAAAATAGAGTACAAACTCGTAAGGTTTTCCTCTGTGTCCATTGCAGTTACCACCATTACTGAAAAAAATATACTTTGTCAATTCCCTTTGACGACGTAAATTAGCAGCTGTACAGAATGGCGCGTTCTTGTTTCAAACGCAAAACGGAATTGCTGCCGTGTTGCGAAAATATTTAACGGCTTTAAACGTGTACTAAGAAAACGATGAACTTTTAACGCGCTATGATCCGGTGGTGAGGCAGAAAAAGCAAGAATGCGTGTTATCGTTTCTTGAGAGGAGCAGCGTCTCCATCGAACTTGACCCGTGGTTCACGTGCCACTGAATCGCAATCGTGAGGGGGGCTGATCAATTTCGTGTTTCTGCCGTTCGGCAAAATCACTGCCCGACTCTGAACGGGCAGGAGTTTAAGTTTGCTTTGACTGTCACCGAAACAAAAGCTACTTTTACTTGCACCAGCAGAGCAAGCCTTCTTTTCGCTAAACACAAAACTCACTCAATCATTTTAAGCACGTCGGATAACTCCTTCGTGTCGGGCATCGGGGGAGGCTTGATTTTGTTGATCAGTTCTTCGATCCTGTCAAAGGCCGGATCGTACGCTCCACTAATGCCGCTCTCTTGTATGTTCTTTACCGAATCAATGGCGTCAAATGTGCGCTCTGTGACGACACAAAACAGAAATAGAGGATTTTTCTGTTCAGCCTCTATGCACGCAATAATGTTTTCGTGTCATTTTACGTTCAGTTTTTACGGAAAAGCTGAAAAATACCGCGATTGCTGCGAGGCTTGACTTCAGAAATTTTCCTTAGCAGCAGCTTTGGTCATAGATCACCACAAAAGTGGCCAGCAAATTGATTCTGGCCGTCGTGAAAAATCTCTGACTTCAAGACAAAGCATTCATCGTTTTCAATATTACCAGCTGTCAAGATTAGTTGTGCTTTCATAGATTGGTCGCAAACAGGTGTGTTGATCGCTTTGAACAAACGTTTTTTTCATGAAATTCATCAACTCAACTTTTTCAAACAAACCTTCAAGAATTTTAGACTAACACGACTGATATATCTACTCTTGCCCTCAGTTTAGAACTCTACGTCGCTAATGCCCTCCGTACAGAGTTGCTTAATAAACTTTTGCTAAGTAAAAACTATTTCCGGTTATGTTCGTTGCCCTGCTTGGGAGTTTTCAAAACAACAAACCAGTGGTATTTTGTACCAAGCACAATCTTAGTAAAGTTGCAGTAAAATACCGATATATAATGGTAACTTTCCAACGACCACATTTTGACTTATCAGCCCTAAGAGTTACACAATATACGTTACGCATCGGTGACGATCCAAGCAATGTTCAGCAAGGCAAAGCGGTCAGGAGAAGCTATTGTAGACTAGCAGTCACGGTTTAAACCTCACTACTATTCTCTTGCGCTTTTTCAATTATAGGTCGACGCAATAAGAAGACAACAACAGGGTCACGTGACGGCGACTCACTTTTGAGATTGAGAATGATGGTGTCCCAGTTGTCGAAACACTCGCCGCAGGGCTGGCAGTTCGGGACCTGGCCGGTGAAACCACGCTTGCAACGGTTGCATCGGACTCCGTCGACGCCCTCCAGGCAGTCACACTGACCGGTGTCGCGGTTGCATTGCGTCGACTTCGAACCAATCGGGTCGCAGTTGCAAGCTGGGGGGATAGAGAACGTGATCACGTTAGTCAAACGTGCGCTGTCGCCGGCGAAAGCATTTGCGTTTCGCACAATTGAAAAGGCGCGAATTGTGGCTCAAATAAATATGAACTGAACTAAGTCTTCCGTAGAGCCTTTTTCTAGTTCTTTTCCAACGAAGCCTACGGTGTGGAACTTTGGGCGAATAAGCTTTATCCCGTGACGGAGCGCAGCGCACGCGTGAGACTACCGCTGCGCAAAAAGTGGGGGGCAGCTCGAGTTTCAAACAGGAGCGGTCTTGCACTTTTCAGATGTAACAATTCAGCTCACTGTATTTTGCAAAAGCCAATCAAACCACAAAACGCGGTAAAGCAGACATTTCCACAGTAGCAGTCTCAAACAAAAGTAGGATGGTGATGGCGGTTGTTTCCCAGCAATGAAAATCTTTGCGAAAATCGGGCAAAAATTGGAGATCTGTCAATGTCAAGCGTTGGAAAATCTATGAAGTATCGAAATACAATTGATAAATTTACACCTTTGTCATTTGGGTTCGTCAAATAAGTCTTGGACCATTGAGTGAACTTTGGCTGAAGATGTTTTTTTCATTGGTTCGGTTGTTTTCGCTTGAAAATTGCGTGAAAATTTGAACATACCCGTTATAGCATTTTTTTTGACTCAGACACTTCCGGGCAAAATCCTTGAAAACGTCAGGAAAAATCTTTTCGCTCTGCCAAATATTTCTCCCAGACACGAATACGACTCTACAAACTATGCCTTCGTTTCTTGCGTACCTAAACCGAGCGGAGTGCAAGGTCTGGACAGACCACATCGACCAAATATTTTATACGTTGCGAGTTGACATTCGAACAACAACAAACATTCAAACACACTCGAAAAGAAAAGATCAAAAAAAGAAATAGAAGTGATACTGCAAAAACCTAAAATTTGCTGCGCGTTGCTTTTCGATCAACGTGCGAAGAATTTGCCAACAACGAAATCGGCTTCACAAAGAAGTTGGCAAAAAAAGGTTCTTTGTGTACTGCACTGGTTGACACCTCACACACAAGCTTTCATGCTGACAACAACCAAGACGCCGTTGGCTGATGCAATGAGTTGACAAGCGACGTCGGCAACATTTAACACTTCTTGCATGTTTTCGGTTTACCGTGACCTCCCAGGTAGATGTGGACGTCGCTGGCCAGAATGGCCATCGCTCATACAACCAGGAACTTAAATGAAGTGCCCGGCCACCGCTTGACAAAACGTGAGTGACTGCACATGGCGAACACCCGCTACACGAGGGAACATATCCACTACATTGTGCGCATTTTACGCTTTTCAAAAGCGGTTTTCACGCAACTAACTTCATTACCTAAAATATGATTCTGAAGTGAACATTACAGTGTGCGTTCAGAATTACAAAATTCCAGTAAATAATATTTGAAATGGACCTGTAGCAGCACTGTTTACAATTTTTACAAGGATTTTTAGCACGAATCTGTTGCAGATGTTCTAAAAGACGTTTAAAAAATAGTCAAAATATTCTTAGGCGAAGAATGTATCCAAACAGGATTACTGACAACAGTCATTCACAAGCAAGCATACAAGACACGTGCATGATTGGTGAACACCGATTAGTTGCTGTCAATTTGCTACAGCGAACACCAATTACTGTTTGGACGACACGACGCGACCGTTGGCAAGCACGACTTGTTACCAATGAGAGCGGGTGTAGAGAGATCGCCGACATTTTCAATGGAATCAGCTGTGGTGCCGGGACTGTTTGCTGTGGTCGAAAAGGATTGCACCATTGCGGTAGAGGGTCTGGAAAGGGCTGCAGTGGGATTCTCCGGCAGTACTTTGTCACAGGCTTGATCGCCTCTACCTTCACACGAGATACTGGTCGCAGTAGGCCGCAAGGAGCTGCTCGGAACAGCAGAGACAGAGCTGCTGCGGCAACCACTGTCTTTTGTTTCATCACACGGTGTGCCAGCTGTGACAGCCTCCGGCGAGCTACTAACACTCGTACTGCTGGACGGTGACCTGACGCTGCTGCTGGAAGTAGCAGGCACCGAACTCCTGGGTGCTTGACTAACAACAGCGGCAGCAGTGGTGGTGGTGGATACCCCGGGCGACGAAGTAGTCTGGCCTACGTACAAGGAACAAAAGGCGTGCAGCGCAGGATGCGAGAAACGGAAGAATGAATGCATGTGGTGTTGGGGAATGTGAAGTATGCGCTTGACAAAGCGGTTTCACACAATTGGAAGCTGAAGTGATGGAAGAAGGAAGAATTTCCAGTCAGTGGCAAATAAGCATGAACAATTGCGGATAGGAAGGTACAGTTCAGTAAAGCACTTTGTCATTGATGTCCATCACCTTCTTTGAAGGTCCAATCCATGGCGAGCCAACGAAATTCTTTGCTTAAGCGTACTTTTAAAATCTATAATAATGGCGCTCACTGACCAGCATTGATTCCAAATGGTTATCACAAGTTCTTTTGTGTGTGCTTTACTTTGCCACATTACGCAGTTCATTCTTTAAATCCAGTGTGTTTCATTAGAATCGCCCCAACACGTTGCAAGACAACAAAGTCTTTGAACCCGTTAATCGCGCTTGTGTGGGTGAGTCTTTCCTAAGCACAAAATTGCCAGGGGGTTCAAGGTTTTCTTGCCTATTCTACACAATGCAAAATCGTCCCAGAACATCATGTGTTTTTCCACAAACCAAGAATAATCCAATGGTTCATCCAATCAAATCTCTTACAGGTAGAGTATTCAGGAAAAGCGTCCTTCCGCACATTGGCCGCAAGACAATGGTGGTGGATGCTACAATGGCACAATTTTCAACAATTAATAAAAACAAAACCTCTGCCCGAGAAAGTTGACGATATGGAAAGTAGCGTTACATCGAAAAGTAGCGTTACATATGGAAAGTAGCGTTACATATGGAAAGTAGCGTTACATCGAAATGCATTTCGAAAAAACTTTCAATCGTGAATTATGCCAAGTTTTTTGGCAAAACCTTCTCTTCCATTATTCAAGGCAGAAATTGCTACGGGTTTTCATTAGACCAAGACCGGTTTCCACTGGACCATGACCGACAATCTTCATTTTTATGTGACGCACTCATGCGTGCTGCACTCGCAAGGACAGGTTGAAAAGGCAAAAATATCCGTCTAATAATGCCACCTTGCACCAAAAGAAAAATCGCAAAAAAACATCGTTTCAACCCAAGATCCGCATCTTGCTGGACAATCTGAAAACGTCACAATCAAATGACCCGGTCATAACCCGGACACCGGATACGCTCCTAAGCTTTTTCAGTCATTCTTTACAACGTTCCACAAATATCAAGTTCTGTAACAGTTGAAAACAGACGTGAAAACAGAGTTGGCTACTGACATTATCCTCTGTTTATAAACAGACAAGATCGAAGCATAGACGTAGCCAGGAGCGCCATGGTCCCTCCAAGTTTCTGGAAAAACTTGTCATTTTGTGCTTTGAGAGGCAGTGTTCCAAACAAAATACTGCTGTTCGCTTAAAGTCAAGGCACTTGGCCCCCCAAATATTTTGGGCTGGCTACGCCACTGGATCGAAGACGCGAACAAACAGCACCGCGCATGCCCTGCTCACCCAAGCATTGAACATCGGGGTTGCCATAGTGACCGTCTGCGCAATTGCTGCAGGTTCTTCCGCCGAAGCCTTCTCTGCACAGGCACTGTCCGGTGAACTGTGGACAAGAAGAACGCGGGATGGTGACAAAGAAAATGTTTGAAATTATGGCCAGCTGGGGAAAATAAACTCCTTTTGAATTAAATGGCCTAGTCTTGTTCTTGAAAAACTTCTTTAAACGATTTCCAAGCGCCACACGATCGTTGTGCAAATGGGTTTACGGCATCCTCAATAGAACAGGGGCGTATCGAGGTTAGATGGCGCCAGGGGTCAGGACACATGTTTGGCGCCTCCATGTTTGAACCTAAGGCCTTTCGGGAGTAAATGTACTGTATTGAAGAAGTGCTTGTGATATTGTAGGGACGTTTCGGCGCCCCCCCCCCAGTGATTCGGCGCCAGGGTCATTGTTCCCCCTTTGCCCCCTCGGTACGCCCTGCAATAGCGTTGTCGCCCTATGGGAATGGCTGGGAGTTGAGAAACCTGGTTAGGTCTGTCCAATAAAAACCATGTAAAATATATTTGTGAAAAACATGTTCAACTCAGCCCAACGATATCATGTACGGAGCCTCTTACACATCAAGCCTGTTTCGGCTTACATTTGGAAAACCTCGTTCGTCGCTGACCTTAGCAAACTTTTTTTAAATTGGCACAGCTCAGGCAGAACGAGAGCTTGCTGACGTTCATTACATTATGACGTCACACATGAAAGCGTGAGGATCGGAGAAAATAAGCCGAGCAAGCGCCACGAGCAAGGTAACAGTTTTCGATTTAGTGAAATTACCATCAATCGCAGCTCCACCCAAAGCAAGGAAATCGATGTCAATTTGCGACAGTACAGGGCGGCTGACGGGAGATTTCCTCAGCGTTCAAGCATTCGTGGGCGACATACGCGCTTGCATTAAGTTAAAAATAAGCGCAACCTCTTCAGTAGGTGAAAAGTATTATTTACGTCATACTTCCTGGCAACGAAAAAAAGACTAAAAACAACAACGAAAACTTTTCAGTCCTGTCCCATATTCATAAAACAAACAAACGATAGTGACATTCAGTCAACAGTTTCCATCAATCCTGCCAAAGTAATTTGGCTTCTAAGTTCATTCCACCAGCCAACATGACCCACCTTCAGAGTAGTTGCACCGCAAGCTAACGACTGCGGGCCATTAAATCTATCAAACGCAGTTATCTAAACCATCCCGGTGGATACTTTGATCGCCGACGCTCATCACGTAGGTCACGGACCTCTGTTTCAATGCGGTATAAAGAGCGTGGTTCCACATTATTTTGACAATTAATACCTAGTTATCACCACAAGACACCCAGTTCGTTTAAAAACGTTTTCTACGAATCACATGAAACCAAACCGTCCGAACGATGAAGAAAAATACCATTATCTCGCCAAAGTCAGGGCCTGCGACTCACCTCGTTGCACGAGTGACCTTTAGAATTGACGGGGTTGCAGTCGCAAGGCTCGCACCCCGAGCCGCTTGCCAGTTTCCAGTGGTTGGGGGCACACTGGTCGCAACTGCGTCCGGCTACGTTCGGCAAGCACTGACACTGGCCGGTTGTGACGTCACAATGACAATGGTCGCCCTCGCAGTAAGCGGAGTCGGTGCCCAGCAAGTTGCAGGCGCAGGCTGCACAAAAAGACAAGTTAAAGTACCGCAGTGCAGACGAGAAAGATACAACCGCGTTAGTCACAAACACGCTATACTTCGGGCCGTAACAAGGCCAGCGTTGGCCACGAGGGTTGCGTTACCCGGGAAACAAGTGAAATTTAGCGCACCGTTAAAACAGTGTCCGTGACACTCGTTTTTTCAAACGTCCCCAAACCCTGCAGTGAAATATGCCGCTGCCTTTCGTTTTCCATCCCCTCCGACGATTTTGGCGCAACCATGTAAAAACAGATTGTTTCACAGAATTAATCAATTCGGCCATCGCAGACTCATGAGTCACGTGGTGACATGCAGCGAACATTAGCTTGACTTAATGGTTCAAAAAACGGCAGCCGGGCATTTTGGCAGGTACAAATATTTTTGAAACAATAACAGTTAAACAAAAATATGACTTTTTGCACTTGCTTCATATCAACCCTGCATAAACCCCAAATACTCCCAAAATATGTCCCTCAACTTGAGCAAACCCTCAACTTAAAATTCAACAAAACGTTGTGAAATAGTGACTGGAAATAATGGATTTCAGAATAAATCATTACTTGAACAGCCCGCAGCTTAATGTGCATTTGAACTGTTTTTGCGTAAAAAAAGTAGACGAGATTTACAAGCATCTGAAAACGTCCGAGACAGACCAAAAAAAGCCCTTTTCCTGGTAGGTGGAGACCAGTTTTAAAATCTACGCACAAACCGAGCACCGGATTCTCTCGCAATCAGCTCGTATAGAAAAAAAACTCACCCTGGCATGTTCTGTCGAATGCACTCCCGTAATAAAACTCCCTGCACGTTTCGCAGTGCGGGCCGGCAGTGTCGTAGAGGCAACCGGTGCATACGCCGGTTGCGGTGACGCACGCGTTCGGATCGCTCGGGTCGACGTTCCCGCTGCACTCGCACTCCCTGCACAGGCCGTTGTTCTCGTGGGGGTTGCCCCAGTAGGCGGGGGCGCATCTGTCGCATCTGGGGCCTGCAAACGGTTGCAAGACGATTGCGAGCATTCCCGTGACGTACTGCTGCTACTCGCGCTAACGAGGACAAGACGCCTTTGTTTTAATTTGTCGCCTTCGCGGAGCATGACGCTGTTTGCATTCACAATGAACAAAGCCTGTTGTTGCGCAAGAAAGACACAGACGCGCGCCTGACCGGGGAGATAAGTTTCAAACAAAAACATGCTGAGCACATTAAATCGAAAAATGCACAGCGCGTTTACGAAACAACCGTCTTTTTCTTACCGGTATATCCGGGAAGGCAATAGCATTGGACTTGCCGAGTGATGGGGTTCTGTCTGCATCCGCTGGCGAATTGCCTCTGACTCCCCGGTCCGTCGGGACACATGCATGGCCGGCAGTGGTCGTCGTTGCCAAGCAGGGGGTTGCCATAGTAACCGGTCATGCAACTGCGAAAGATGCAGACAAAATTGAAACGCGACCAAAAACATCATATCAAGTCCGTGAAAACCAAGTTCATGGCCACCAGGACTTTCGAAACCTTCCACTGCAACAAGCAAGTTTGCACGAAAATAACAAACAACGAATATCCTATGAAGGACGTTTTGTAAAAGCAATCACGCCAATCACTGTTGTGCGAAGAACACAGCGTATTCGGTTGAAACATAAAATTTCACCACGTCACGTGATGACGCAATAATGTTGAAAGCGAAAAAGAAGACGTCAACACACACGCCGCATCCGCACCGCGAGATTTCACGCGGAAACTGCGCAGAACTTTCCAGAAAGGAAATTCGTTTTTTTTTGGCAGCAACTTACACGTCACAGTGTTCGCCGACGGTGTGGTCGCGGCAGCCCAAACACACCCCCGTGTCCTGGTCGCACGTGTCCGCGTGCCCGTTGCACACACACCGAAGGCACTCGGGGAAGCGGTAGTGGCCCGCCTGGCACTGGTCGCACCGTCTGCCAGATACCCCAGGCAGGCACGTGCACAGGCCGCTGCGCGGGTTGCAGAAACGGTCGCTGGATCCGCGGAGGTCGCAGTCGCAAGCTGCGCAGTAGAGACGGGAGCGGTTAGTGGCGCGAGAAGGCTTAACGAGAAATACGAAATTTTTTAAATCGACAACTCGAAGCAGTGCAACGGAAAAAAGCGTTGGACAGAATAAGCGACGACTGGTTAGCGAAACAGCAGGAGCCAGAACAGGAGTCGATCGTTCTTTTTAATGCTTTGGTGATGTTAAGTTTTATTTGTGTTCCAAAGAAATTGCTTGACACCTTCAGAGGTGAAAGAGCAGCAACAAGCAACACTTAATTCTCATTTCTATAGCCACATCCTTTGAGGCGACTCTGTGGTCGGCGCCCTGCGGCTCACAGTCTGTCTGAATGACGGGCACATGTAAGGAAACGCTTGGATCGTACAATCTAAATCTAAGCACTACTGTAAAAGGCGTTCAGCTTCAGTGAGCGCATGGGCGTCGGAAGGGGTGAAGGGGAGCCAAGCCCACCTGGAATTTTAAATTTTCCTGTTAAATTTTCAGCAAAAAAGGGCCGTTTTTTTAGTTTCGAGTGGGTAAAATGAAATTTTGCCACTTTTGGCATCCCCTTGGAAAAACATTTTTGGCTACGTCTGGAAAGATCCACTATTTGGCCCCCCTCTCGAAAAATTCCCTCCGACGCCCATGAATACGCGGTAACGGACAGTACATGTCGCGCGCAGTAAGTGGCAGCGTAAGGCCACAACAGGATAAACTTCACATTCAATCAGGATGCGATCGCGCAGTAAAAGAAAGCAGAGAGAAACAAGCGCCAGTAACAAACGCAAGCACATCGGCTTCTACCTCTGCATCCCGCCGGGCCGAAGCCGTATGTTCCCGGGGCGCAGCGGTCGCATCTCCGGCCGATCACGTTGGGCTTGCACCGGCATTGTCCACCCCACTGTTCACAGATTGTACTCAGACTTCCTTGCGGATCGCAACCGCAAGCTGCAGAAAACAGAACGAGTTGATTTCTTCTGTCGGCAACGCTTTGAACTTCACCGATCAGTTAACGCCACACCTNACAAACGCACACATTGNCTGTCATAAGCCGCCAAAGAAGGGAACGTCTTCATATGTGTGACGTCATAATTACAAACAACGCATATTGTTGACAATGCGTAGTGTCTCTCTCAATCCTGCTCCACTGAGGAACCGTTCGCTATTGATCATTAAAAGCTCTAGGTTTGCTGAAGGCTTTCGAGGAATCAGCCGACTGAGTTCTGCTTTCATCTTTCTGCGATGATTCGAATTTGCACATATCTGTATTAAGTATAACTAGTCTTCACAAAGGTGACGGGTTTGGATCCATCATCGATTTTTTTAATAGGAAATCGATTTCACGTAACCATACGCATCTTCAGTCCTACAATCTTGTTCAATTACAATCTTCTCACCATTACTGATCATATTTGAAACTCGTCAAATTTATTCAGTATTCTTGTCAGGGGCGTAACGAGGTTAGATGGCGCCCGGGGCAAGAAGCAAGTTTGGCGCCCCCATGTTCGAACCTGAGGTCTTTCGGAAGCAAATTCACAGTAT
>JGI24159J19872_10008874_pt1 | contig 13173 bp, 4 predicted proteins | sample Ectturendosymbi4_FD_19872 | JGI IMG/M metagenome (IMG submission 19872) | reverse complement strand
TCGTTGAAGAATTTTACACTTTCACTAAACGAGGCACCGAAAGCGCATTATTTTTGTTTTCTGCTACTCATTCAACGTTCTGCTGTTCAGCAAAAATTAAAAAAGGTCACTTTGCCAAACACCAAAAGCTTTTTCTACTGTAAAACTCCCATTGTACGTGCAATCGCTATGTTTATTGCTTAACAATATTTTTTTCGTTTTCAACATCAGTGATAACTGCTGAAAAACTTCGCGTAATCTGTGGCGTTACCAAATCACGACTCCCCGTCCCTTGAGGGTTTAGGTTCCCGCCCATGCTACAGCGCGTCTGCTCAATCTCCTACCTTTACATTTGGAAACCCAAACGTTCTGGGGGAACTACAGGAAAGTGTTCTCGTTGAGATGGCGGATAAATCACTTCGCGTTAAACTTGTTATCGTGAGTTTGCTTGAACATACTTTAAATCAACAAATATGACATTTTCGTTCTTTTACCTCTACACGCAAAGTTCGCAGTGACGAAAATTTTGGTTCACCTACGTTTAAAACTGACACAGCCCTACCAAACGTCAAGTAGTTGGGCTTTTTTATCATTGCACTTTCGCTGAAAGTTTATTTGCCTCCATGTATTCAGGTAAAAATTACATGACGCCATATTTTTGGAAGTGGCCATACTGGCCATCACCTGGGCGAAACAAGCAGAGTTGGTGCTGTGTTGAAAAATAGTTTCTTTGATTAACATTCTTACCTGACACAGCCACACAACATCAAATGATTGATTTCTTTTACCATCACGATCCTGCTAAAATTTTGTTCACCTCCATGTGCTAAGCCGCAAATCGCATGATGTAGATTTTTGCATGTGATCGTTGTCCGAATGTAACACCAAACTTTGGATGCTACAACTTCGCATTAGAATAAGAACTGTTTTCTGAACGCTTGGGTTTGGATTTCCTCAGTTGCTAAACAAATTCTTTGTGGTTCTTAGTGTATTTTTGCATTTTTTCATGCAAAAGTTTTTCTGATCTTGCAAAAAAGTGCGTATGGGCATTGAATGTACTGGCAGGGTAACTTAATTTCATGATGGATAAAAGAATGTTATGATAGGATGTTTTGTATGAATAAGATTTCAGTACTGTGGATGCATAATGGTACGTGAAATCGATGTCCTATAAAAATAATTAGCTTGACTGATTCGCCTGCTTGTCACCTTTGTGGGGACCCGTAACTTGAATAGGCGTACACATTTGTGCAAGTTCAAATCATCGCAAAAAGATAAAAGCAGACCCGTCGGCAGATTCCTCGAAAGCTTTTTCATTAAATCGAGAGGTTTCAGTTGTTGATGTTAAGTTTATTTTTTTAGAGCTGATGCCGGCTGCTTAATGCGCATTGCGAACCTTTGAAATTAAAGCATTCAACACAGGCTGCACTTTCAAAAGCTGGTATGTTAAGGAAACGGTGGTTGGTCAATTCGCTGTCGAATATCTAAATAACAATTCTTTGCACGCAGGCTATATAAACTACGTTATACACAAAACTACCATCGCGAATACACTGAAACATGCAGAAGCAAGGACCTCAGTTCAAAATACAAGTAGTCGGTTAATTGCTCATAGGTTTCACATGAAACATTTTTTTGAAAATCTAAAATAATGCATAAAAATTTCGTGTGAGGTTTGATCGCCCGGTTTGTCCCCCACCCTGGTTGCGGGCTGGGGTTGCCAGATGCGTTTTGTAAACAAATCGGCTATTTTGTCAAAAGTGCCAGATCTAAGCTCTGTCGTAATCCTTGAGCGGCACAGCGAAAACAGAGAAGAGCAGGGGAAGGTGGGACACAGTAGGACTAGGGCAGTGGTTCTTAACCTTTTTTACATATCTTACCCTTTTTGCCAAACAAGGTTACCAGATTTACCCCCAGTACATTCAGTGTTGATAAATCTGCTCATTTATTGAAAATATGGAATTAACAAATTACTACAGCTTAAAATGATTTATCAAATTTGCAATGGCTGCAATTTATGGTTCAGTAAATTTACCCCCTTGTAAGATGAAATTTACCCCTAGGGGTAAATTTACCCCAGGTTAAGAACCACTGGACTAGGAGGCGGGGCACAGTCGTCTTTTTTGATTTATTCAAAAAGTTGAAAACGTTGAACTTTAAAAGTTTCAGTGGTGATTTAGTCTCATACCAGCCGTAGTACTAAAGTGAATTTTGCCTTGATAAGCAGCCGTTGTTACGAGTTACAGAGTAAGTTCTTTTTTTGCTACCCAAAAGTAATTTATAAAATCACATTTATATCTGGGTTTTGCCCATGTTAAACAACATCTTCTGATCTGAGTTTTTGTGACGTTGTCGTCAGGGCGGTGCAACATTATTTGATAATTTTTTTAAATTCTTTTTTCAAAATTCTTTTTAAGTTTCTTTTTAAGCCCGATTTTTATATTCTTTTTAAGTTGAGTTGGTACTTGTTCATTTTATTTTTTAGATGTGCATGGGGCACATCTGACAGAAAAAAATGGGGCACACTCAACACATTGCCACTAGGTCAGTCTAAACAAGTTGAAGCTTGAGGGGTTATATTGGAATGCAAATAGAATAATTCCAATCTCTGAGCATTTTTAGGTTTATTATGTGCTTAGAGACACATTGTATTTGAATGGCAAAGCATGGATTTCAGCATGCTGCATTGGCTTCATTTAATGTTTGGTAATCATACACATTTGTTTTGCCATGCAGTGATGTTGGGTAATTAAATTGTGAAAGAAGGGAACAAAAAGTCAGCTAGTGCCTATTTAACATTGGATATCACGTGAACATTGTGCATTGCATGCAACAAAAGTTTTTGTTGACCGGCCAGGTGTACCCCATGCTCATGTCGCGTGTGCCCCAGGCATGGGGCACATTTGACAGAAAAAGTACCTTTTACAAATTAGTTGTTTTCTGAAGGGCGTTGTTTTCGTGTTTTGGCATGATATTGTGTATATAGAGTTGCTTTATTGTGTTACAAATTTTGAGCTTGTTTGGACCTGCAATAAAGCAGCAGTGGTTGAAAATGCAAAAAAGTGTCGACTGTACCCCACCTCCTCCTTTTTTAAGTAATTTGCCCGTATTTTAGTTGGATCATTGCATTTCGGTGTGTATGTGACGTGACAATCGCACCAAGGATTGCGTCAATAGTAGCAAATAAACTTTGCTGAAGAAACTGTCCTGACAAGTGTCACTACTAGAGTTATTATAATTTGAGAAATTCGGCGTTAGTTTTTTTTAAAGTTACGGCAACTTATTTGTTTTCAAAATACCGGCTTTTGGCACTGATTTTCAAAAAACGGATTTTTACCGGCCTGCCCTAAAACAGCATTAAAATACCGGCGAGGCCGGTGAAATGCCGGTCATCTGGCAATCCTTTTGCGTGCCTAATTCAATTTACACGCGCATTAAACTCTGTGACAATGAGTTTTGATCTTTTATTGCTTGACCATTCTCTTGAGTACTTTACACACATCACGAAACTTGCATTGATAAAAGCCATTGCTAGCCTGCAATAATCGATTCACAAAGCTAAATGCAATCTATGCAGGCGTTTGTGCAGTCTTTTTATCATTTATATGTGCATGTACTGTAAAACAATTTTTTCTATATCATAACTGTTCAATGACTATTTTGTTCAGATTACGTTTTTTCTGTTGCAACTTCTTACAAAAAACATTACAACGTTAGGCTTTTCAAAATTGATCCTACGTCTGTAAAACAAGACCAAAACTTTTTTTAAAGTGCAGCAAAAGGATCGGAAGCGAATAGTGGTAGCAATAGCTCGCTACTATTTTTATTCAGGAACGGCTGCGGTAGCGCCGCTATTAAATTTAACAATGAGCGGTAGCGACGCTATTCATAAAGTAGCGGTTGCCCACCTCTGGTTTTGTGTTAGTATTGTTTAAAATTAGGGCTTACTGTATAGTGTGGTGACAGGTAGATAGCGCCACATGTAAATAAATGGTCACCGCGAGATGGTGCCCATGAGTAACAAGTTACTGTAATAGTCACCACAAGCGAATTATCGTAGTTCACTTATCCCTATATAATGATAGTGCAGCCTAGTAGTAGTAGAGTGAACTCAGTGAGGGAGCTCTATTGTTGCTGATTGCTTTCCTGTCAGTTAATGCCCCGAATTTCCATCTTTCTCTTGTGCTTGCCTCAGTAGTTCAAGGGAATTCAGTCAACTGCAACAATAGTTAGTGTTGAGGATTAGGGTTTGCAGTTAAGGTAAATATGGTTAGGGCATAAAGTAAATAACTTATCCTTTCTCTGAGAAGCAACTTACATATATTGCAGTGATCAACAAATTCGTTTGATACGCTTTTTCAGTTTTTTTTAATGCGAAAAGCGGATACGGTCGTTTAGACACTGCCAATAGTTAAGATAATTAACTTTGGAGTTTGAGCAGGAGTCGGAGTCCAAAACTTTAAAATGTGTCGGAGTGGAGTCGGAGGAGGATCAGATCACCAGTATGCGGATTTGCCTAGTATGCGGAAATTCGATAAACAAACACCTTTTATGGAAAAAATAGAAAAAGAAAAAAAATTTTTTAGTAATAGCTGTATTCCCTAATCTTCCTTGGATGCTTCTACCAAATTTCAAGCAAATTCAACGAAATCTGACTGTTCACCACGCGCTTTTCTTGTACCAACACTATGCGTTCATAGCGTTTGACCTGAAATACCAAATTTTTCGCTTGCCCACACAAACACCGCTACACTGCTCAAACTTGTTCCTAGAGCTCCGGATTTTCGTGTACTTGCTCCTGCAACTATCTTCTAATAGCTTGCCAACTTCTACGAATGTGCTTATTCCCTTTCCCCATTTTTTTAGATTTATGAGAGACAGTCGTCGTGCGCGTTTGGCTCTAGAAAGCGGACGAAGGTTTGGTGCTCGTGTGACGTCATACACATCTATGTGAACGGTATACCGTATCTACTAATAAGCCAACATGTTGTAAATTTTAGTGAATTAGATGAGTGATTATGATAATTTTTACTTAAAAAAAGCTGGAAACAAATAATTTTGCCATTTCAGTCCTGTTATCAACGAAACTCATCAGTTTTTTTCATGCTTTTTACGTCATTCGCCCCATCCGCTTATTGGCGGCGCCAGTAGTGTTTTTATGGCTATCTAGTGTTTTGTTTGTGAGTGAGCTGAATGTACTTAATTGCACAATTTTGTGTAATTGCAACTTTAATTAAAACCTTTTGATGTAGTGAAATTGTAATTTGTTAAAAATTCTGCCTACTTAAATCATAAATACACAAGACAATATAATATTTTGAGTTTAACTGTAGCGAAGTCACTTGGTCATCTGTTGTTAAGAGTTTCAGTGACCTGTACAAACAAACACAAGCGTTGCTGCTATCTCCCGTTTTCTTTGTCTCCTCTGGTTTCCAATGAATTGCATCGTTGTCATTGCAACGCGTTTTCTGGGCATTTTCACTGTAGGTAAGTTTGCTTTCGTAATCTAGCGTTTTTTGTGACGCTGGTGTTTTTTTGTCGTGAAATCTAGCACTTTGTTTTCCGTAACAAGAGAGTGGCAACACTGCACGGACGTAGGACACTCGTCCTGTGTTAGTGTCACATTAACTTACAGGCGGCAGATGAATAACTTTTCAGAAATAACGGTCCCCTGGCAGATTTATAGCCTCTGCCATAACTTCAATTAAAACCTACAGCATTAAAAATGTATACAGTATTAGTGTTTATTTTGCCTCATGAGGCAAAAATTGTTCTGCAGTTCTTTTGTCAACAGCTGTACACATTGTTTGAAGTGTTCACATGACAAGTTCAAAACACCTGACAAATTTGGAGTGCATGACCTACTAAGCTGACCATAACGTCTAATTTAAGTGCAGGCAAGCGTTTTGTGACTTTTTGTCTACGTTGCATGAAGTGTACTGAGGCTAAACCGTAACTTTAAACCTCATCATGTTGTGACTTTCTGCATTGTGCTGGCCACATGACCACTTCAATTGCTTGTGTTCAATCAAAGGCAAGATAACCACAGCCTATATTTTGCCTCATGAGGCAAAATAGACAATATCTTTTGATATGAGTTACTTGGAAGTTTTCAGAGTGTAAACAGGAGTCACAGTTGATGTTTTTTCATTTTTTGGAGTAGAAGCAGGAGTCTTTAAGCCAGAAACAAGAGCAGAGTCTTAGCCTGAAAAATGTGACTCTGCACATCTCTGCCCCACTTATGTCAAAATAGCGATAAAGTTGTAATAGCTCGCTACCTTGTCTGCGTTGTAATAGCTCGCTGATATTAAATAGAGCTACTTGGAAAATTTCAGAGTGTTAACAAGAGTTGTAGTTAAATTTTCTGGAGTCGAGCACGTGCCTTTAAACAAAAAAACCAGAAGCGGAAGTAGAGTTAGAGTCTAAAAGATGTGACTCCGCTCATCTCTGACTATGACTAAAAACATAAGTTTTGCCCTCTTATCCATCACTGTTGCTAGTTTGGCTTTTTGAGACCAAGTTGACCTTTTTTGCCAAATTCAATTTGGATTTTTTTGCCATTCAATTTTTATGTTGGTTATATGGTATGTGATTTAACATTTATGCTTCTGTGCTATTACATTACCATTTTCCTGTGCTTGTTTTACTCTAATTGTATTCATTTTGCATCTGTTGCCTCTCAGTATGTTTCTTTTGTCTTTTCATTTTATGTAAATTTTGCAATTTGTCCTTATGTTTTCAACCACTCTTTCCTGTGGGTTACTGGTATTGTTGCATGAGCCAGTATCATCATCATGAGAACAATTTGTTTTGAAGTTTGGTATGTTTTTCATAGTATTCAATCTGCTTCATTGACTGCAAAAAAGCCATTTTGAGCAGTCCATAACTAACGAAACCTCGATCGATTTTCAAAAATTTAGTGGATATGCAATCAGCATGAAAAGTTCTTTGTGAACAGTAAATTTGAATACAATCTGAGATATTGGGTGACATGGTCTGAATCAATTGACATTTTATGACACTAACTTAGTGTCAAAAAGACCAACAAAGGGCAAAGTACCTGCAGCCAGTAAGCTTAAAATTCCATATAATTCTAGGCACAATCGTCAAAACACTTTTGGGCACAAGCATAAAAACATTGATTTAATCCATATTCAAGCAGAAAATCATCACTATTATGTACAAGATCAGGGTTTGCAGATTGTTATTTGCAAACCTGACACTTTTTTTTCAGCTTTTTGAAACATCTTGCAATTTTTTTGCTCATGTTGAGGCACACTGTACTTCAGAGCAGCATGTATTGCTGCTGTAGCACCAGTGATCAAGTCAGGTCAACCTGATCAATTGTACTAATTACATGTGCCAGTGGAACCGAGCATATGTCTTCATTGCACAGCTAGTAAACATAATCTGAAGGTCCAAAAGGGAACCCTTTAAGGACTGCAGAAGCCAATATATTGACTGACTATTTCAGCCATAACTTGCCAGGCGATAGAGCTAGAAAGATATTCAAACCATCTACGGATTCGGCAAGTCTTCTAGTTTCAATTAAATAATTTTTTAAAATTTGGGTTTGGTTTTCTGTTGGTCATGTCACTATGAGGGCATGTTTTTGCCTTTTTGGCTAATTTTACCTGGCCCTGGGGTTTTCATGTTGGGTGTCACACATAACCAAGTTGATGTTGAAACAGAGTTTGGTGTGATACCACTGATTCTGATATTTTTATATATTTTAGCTTTGATATAGTGACTTTTAGCATTTTGCAAGTTTATAGAGACGGTGAAATATTGTTAACTGCTTCTCTCTGACATTTAACCCTGTGTGGTATACTGTAAGAAAGGTCAGTTGCTTGAAACAATGATAGTTTAACAGCTGCATGTGTGAGAGACCACAGTACAACCATTAATTGTTTCATGCAGAAATGTAACTGGCATTGATGCAATGTTGGTTGTCACGTATTCAGAAACAGACAACATAAAATTTTTAAGATGCAAGTTTATAATGTTAGTACAGATTACATTTTCAAGCAAATCTCTGTGAAGTTCTTGCCGAAGACAAAAAGCAGCGCTATTGTGGAGAGTTTGTTCTACGATGCGCAGTTTTGCAAAAGACTGTGTTTAACCATCAGTAAACAGGATTTCAATCAAAATGTTGTAAAATTATAGACTTAGCTATATATTGACCTATAGCTCAAAACTTAGGGACTTGCCTAGGAATTAAAAATAGCCCATACATTTAGCCTCATTTCTTGTAATTTTGTGACAATGGTTATACCATGACTCTTACACTTTGCCACTTTTTACCTACGTGCTTAAAACATTGGTTCGTAAGTCATCTGATTTACCTGAGTTTAACCAAACCCACAATGCAGTAATGTTTTCATTGAAATGCAAAACATTTGCTTTACAGGTATGTAACACCTAGTTTTACTGGACATTCTCTTCGTGCCAATGCAGGTGAAACTTGGTACTTAGCCAATTCACCATTGTGCATTTTGATTTCTGTTTAATCTCAAATATATTTTCGTGTCCTTATGCAAGTATGACTCATAGAATGAAACTTTTGTTTGACATTAATTTCATCTATTAAAATTTGATGTTAAACCTGAAGATTTTGATTGTGAAAAGACTGAGCTAAAAGGCATCACTGAGCAAAGTCACAAGACAACAGTCATCAGATGATTAGATATGCAGAAATTACACTGTATATGGGTATGTAAGTATGTATGCAGGGCTGACAAGGGGCGATGGAAAGAAAACATCCTCCACCCACCAGCAATAAAAATATATTGAAAATCATTTTGTGAAGTAGGCTACACTAATTTTTAGTCCAACTTTTTTTGCTGCTGGTAAGATGATGTGAGTGGAGATTTAGGTAGGGGTGGGGCTGCATGCATGATGCCCAGCAGCATGCGTGTATTTTTTCCACAAAGATTGTAGCTTTTTCAACAAGCAGAAACGTGCAAGAAATATGTTTATCATCTTTGTAATGTTAAACAACGTAAACAAGACATCAAATCGCACTGTAACCCACACTTCTTATAAATGCATGAAATTTGATGTGTTCTACTATAGGATTGATATGCACACGCGACCAATGCAATTCAGGATTTTGTCAACTCCAACCGACAGTTCATAAATGATTAGTGATGCTTTCAAAACACCTCTGAAAAACAAGATTGGGAATCTGTATTTATAAAACTTCACTTCTGCACCACCCCAATGATTATATTGGTTTCGAACCAGCTGTCCCTACCACATTTTACAAAAAATTGCGCCCATGCTTAGAAGTAGTTTCATAATTGCGATTGAGTCAACAGTGGAACATGTTATGAAGTTGAAAAGATTTTTTTGGAAACTAACGATTAACATTTTTAACTGAATACTCAATGCTTTTTTAAGAAGTTTGGTGTTTCCAGCTGTGACTAATATATTTATGAGGTCAATGTGATGTCTCAATCACTCTGCTGTTATTTTAACAAACTTGCAAGCTATACATTATTCTTAGAATCATTCTTTGCATGGTTCGTTTATATTTTCAGGTTTGTAACACAATGGCTCTTGTAAACTTGTTTCGCCAGACCTTGGTAAAAAGTAGCAATGTGCACATGGCTGCAAGTTACTTCTCAATGTGTAGAAGTGTTGACAAAGTGATACGCAAAAATCAGTCCAGGCAAGCGGTTCATGATGCCATCACTGAGTGGAAAAGAAATAAATTATTTGCGTTTTACAGAGGCTACTCAAGTGAGCAGAACTCGGATAATATTACTGCTCGCATCAAGTCTTTGGTTAATAACAATAAAGTGGTTGTATTCATGAAGGGTATTCCAGATGATCCAAGGTGCGGATTTAGCAATGCCGTTATTCAAATCTTGCGCATGCACGGTGTTGAGTATGATTCTCACGATGTGCTTGAGGACGAAGATTTGCGAGCTGGCATTAAAGTATATTCCGATTGGCCGACTATCCCCCAAGTATATTTAAATGGAGAATTCATCGGGGGATGTGATATACTTTTGCAAATGCACCAGAGTGGTGACCTGATAGAGGAGCTACAAGCTATTGGCATAAGATCTGCGTTACTGGACAAAGAAAATGTGAAATGATTGCGGTTCGTTGAATGTCAGTTGTTTTTTGTTCTTTTTATTTTTTTTCGCACGGATTTTTGCTGGTTCGTTTCGTTTCCTTACACACATCAAATGCAAATCGTTGTTTTTTGTGTGTTTATGAAATTCTAAGGATTGGCTTGTATAGTTCGGTACTCCTTTAAAAATGAGTTAGCTTTTTGCATCTTTTGATGCATTAAAAAATGAGTTAGCTTTTTGCATCTTTTGATGCTGAAAGCAGCCTTCGCAACGCTAGTTGTTAACAATTACACTTTAAATAGTCAAGAATTGTTTTCTGAAAGCAGCCTTATCGAAAACGTTTTTTCATTTGCTGCGTTTTACACCCATGCTAAAGGTATTTGCTGTAGATCCATATAACTAATAGTTGACCTGCCATGTCACTGTTCTGTTTGTAAGCAGCATTTGGTTTTATGTGAATTTATATTTTGTGCTGTTTTACATTGCTGGTGTTCACCTGTAGAAAAGGTCGGAACATCTGCTGATATACGCAGTCGATTTACAGGCATATTTTCCTTATGTAAATTTAGTTGGTTGGTTGTAACTGGACGTGCCTCGCGTTGTATGTGTTGGTTTTTCTCTATGTCCCTATTCTAAATCATGCTTTCTAGAAAACTTTAATATCTCAAACATAGTTTGTGCAAGGGTTGTGAATACTGCAAATGCCTAACGTACTTATTCCAAAAATACCCACTAAATTCAGTTAAATGGCAATGAAATAGAAAAAAACGCTACGTCTCCTGGCATCTAATTTTTTTTGCTCCGGTTTCAGCATAGAATCTATAAGGTTTTGGCTCCAGCTCCAATCGTCAAAAACGATTGAGACTCCGGCTAAAAAGCTCTGGTTTGTACCACTATGGTAAAACACAGTGGATGCGTATAACGGAAAAGCAAACTGAAGATTTATCAATGGAAATTTTTTGATGTTACTGCATGACCTTTATGGTCCCCTGCAGGCAAACGGCTATCTCAAACTTCCGATGTTTCATGTTACTTGTTACTAATTCGTGGATTGCTGGAAGGCTTTTCACATTGCCGAAAATGGCATTTAAAATTATGGAGACATTTAGAAAATCATAGTTAGGCTAATAAACGATTTTATGTACGCGTTTGCAAACCCTTAACGAGGGGTGAGAAGCCCCCTTGAAACATTTCCCCCCCTGGAAAAATGTGTTGGGCATAGTTTAAAACTATTGGACATGGTTAAAAATATTTGGGCCCCTCTTAGAAAACTATTCAGTCAACCTGGTGTCCCGAGCTGGTTACGGGCCTGCGCAGTGCGCGTTTGGCTGTGACACGCGGTCCGTACGTATCTTAGGAGTGAGATGAAAGAACACAAGAACTGTTCTGTAATGAACGTGGTGTTTCATGAACGGTTGTATCATGAACAGATCTGTTACGAACGTGGTCTGTTTTGAACAAACAACGTGCACGTGGCTTCGTATATTCTATGTTACCGCGGCAGTAACGCGAACAAGTTCGGCTTTATGCATAGAAATGTTAATAAGTAACACGTTTCTTAGGTACGGCATTTTACTCCATGGCTTCGTATTTCTCGACATGCACCAGCGAACAAACCCTATAATCACAGTAGCAAACAGGCACTTGCAAACACAAACAAGCATACGTAACTGAAACTGACAGAAATATGCGGTTAGATCAAGCTGTTAAGTTTTGTGCAGAAAAATATATGTAAATCTCTACCGTGGTTGCTAACAAAGAAGCAAGTTAATAGAAACACCCCTGTCGCTTACATCAGGATTAGGACAAAAACGCACGCAACTCCAAATCGCAATTGTGACAACTGACAACGTCCGCACAAAAAACAGCGTGTTGACAAATACCACATCACGGAATGGATCCTTGTGGATAGATGTATAGCCTTCCACAAGTGCAGCAGTAATCCATTCGGCATAAATGTAAATTCCAAAATCAGGCAAGGTGGGCGCGTTGACCACACCGGACGCATCGTTCAACCACATACAGCTATGCCCAGTGGCGATTCTAGAATGAAAAAACTGGGAGGCCACTGCGGGTCCGAGGAAAAAAGTAGGGGGCTAACAAATGTCTCTCCTGCATGGTGATTTTACGTTGTAATGAAGATTAATTTGCTATGAGTAACCCTATCAAACCCAACAGAGGCTTGTGAATATCGTCAGAACCGTCGCCAGAAAGTCTTCAAATCGTTTAAAATTTTGCTGGCCGCCAGTTATCTGCTGTATATGTCAATCAAACGAACTTGCACGTGAAATTAAGCACAAAACTGGGGGGCCAGCCAAAGGTCTGGGGAGGCCATGGCTCACCCAGGCCCCCCTTAGAACCGCCACTGGTGAAAACTCAGCTCGCCTCCTTCCGAAGAGAAAATACTGAAGAGGTTTCTACTGTTTGGCAAGCAATTACCGAACGTTGAACTCAGTTACGCAGGTCGGCTATGCTTCTCGTCAAGAATGTTTTGATTGATCTGCCAACAGTGGCGATTCTATAATGAAAAAAGTGGGGGTTGCCACTGCGGGGTCAAGGAAAAAGTAGGGGGGCAACATAAATGTCCGTCTTGCATGGTGATTTTCATTATTTCGAAGATTAAGTTGCTGTGATTAACCCTATCAAACCCCACATAGGCTTGTGAATAGCATTAAAGATGAACTAGCGTTATTATTCACTAGAGACACCTATACGCCATTGTAGATGCAATCACACACGTGTACTGCTATGTCGAAAATTCTGTGCTAACCATGCAATTCCACAGCACTGCACATGTAAATCGAAATACCATTTTCCGTGCACAATTGTGCCGGCTTCACATAAACGAAAGCAGCTTTAGAGAGTGAACACAATTCACGTGAAATGGTTCCAACCACGAATTCCATCATGACACAGAGTCAAGTAGGCTGTTGAGAGCCAACTAGTTTCATCAAAAAGTTCTTATTACAAACCATGTAAACATGAACCATCTTCCAACGGTTTGGTAGCTACTGACTAATCCGTTTTTGTGGTAGCTTATGGACATTTTGTGATTGTGGTGTAACCATAACAATGTTATGCAACTACTATTACGAGTGTGCAGCGTGGA
>JGI24159J19872_10008873_pt1 | contig 13173 bp, 16 predicted proteins | sample Ectturendosymbi4_FD_19872 | JGI IMG/M metagenome (IMG submission 19872) | reverse complement strand
GGGGGGGGGGGGGGTTATCTCTATTGTTGCTCGCCCGTTGCACTAGCGCACTTGGCGTTCTTTCTGTTGCGCGTTCGAATCTCCCGTGAAAAGCCGCAACTAAAAGTATCTTTCACGCTCGTTCTTTCCGGTAGATGTTCGCTTGCAACGAACTCTGTTGTTTCGTTTTGTTGTCACGGAAACGAGTCGCCGTTTATTTTCAAAACGTCGCTGACCAATAGTAGCGCGGGAATGATTGGTAGACGTCCAACTTCTTGTACCGCCGTGTGCTTCTTGCAAATCACGAAGTAACATCAGGCACGTAAATTGCATTTGTGTGGCAAGAAAAAAATTTATTGTGCACTGTTACAAAACAACTGGCAGCCGAACCAGTGAAATGGCTGCCTTGACAACACCGCGTGGCTAGTTGCTGTGCGTCAACAAAGTAAATGCGTTGCCCTCGCAACGGTGCGAACCTGTTTTCGAACTCATCTTCGCAGTTCGCCCACAACTTCTACGTCGGCCAGTGGCTGCGTGACGTCACGCTCGAGTTCCAGCAGCTTCAGAAGCAAGAGCAGGACGCCGATGACGTCGACGCTGCGTCACGGCGGCTGCGGGATTGCCAGCGAAAGAAGGACGCCCTGTTAGATATGGCCTCCTCGGCCGCTCTCGCCACGGCCCCGCTCAAAGGAGAGACTCCGGCCAGATCGGGCCAACGCGTACCTGCCAATGAAGAGCAAGCCAGGTGGGAGCTTTGCGACTGATGGAGTTTTTGCTCCGTTGCCAAGCAACTCATATGTTGAAAGATGCGAAGGGAATTGTTGAAAAGTGGGTCAATTGTTTTGACCAAGCAGCATGTTTATGATATGGGGGTGCTGAACCAAGTGCAGCTGTTGATTATAAAGTATGGTCGGTGGCCTGGTTTGGTTCTCGTCGCGCTTTTCACCATTTTCTGTGGAAACGTTGACGCCGCTTGTCCACGGTGGTCCGCACCAGACCAGGTTCTCCCCCGAAAGCGCTTCACGTCGCAGACCTTCTTTATTGGCGCGAAGCACTTTCGGTGCCGGTGCAAAGTGCGCAGGTGGTTCGCGAAGTAGCACAGTAGTTGAATTGATTCTTAGAAAAGTTGTAATTCGAAGCTGCGCAAATTAAACCGGTCCGATTGCTGTCACACGTGCAAAATGTGTTGTCTCACATGTAAAGTTTGTTGCCACACGTGTAAAGTGTGTTGTCACACGTGCAAAGTGTGTTGTCATACGTGTAAAGTGTGTTGTTACACGTGCAAAGTGTGTTGTCTCACGTGCAAAGTGCGTTGTCTGGCACTGAACGAAACAAGGCGGCGTCAATTGTTTTCTTGTTTGTGACGTGTCGGTGAGGGGGAGGTGAATGTTGCCAGGAGGCTGGCGACTGATTTGAAACAATCGAAAATGTGCCCTTCGCGGGACATGGAACCGAATGGCCTCGTCCCCCGGTGATGATAAGACGTCACAGTAACTGGTGGTCCTCGTTTCAGGGCCGACGAACTGGCCGCCGGCCTGACGCTCGAAGACGCCGCACTGGTCACGCGGCGTCTGTCCTCATCGAGACCCTTTTCGCGGGCCTTTGACCTCTACCTTTCGTATATACTGCGTGTACGTGAAGAGTCTGCCGTGGCCCTGAGGACCAGGGCCATCAAGTGCTTGGCCGAGGTCGTGGCCGTGGACCCCACAATCATGGAGAGGGTGAGTCGACGAAGTGACATGCTTGTCAGCTTTTAATGTGTTCATCAGCCTTTTGTGATTAGAACCTGTTAGTGGATGTGCAAGCTACTGTAGCTTGGAAGGCGGAAGTCGTGACTGCTTCTTTGGACTTGTTACTGACAGGTCATTGTGACCCGGTGCTTCCCGTCCTTGTTTTGTCACAACCCAAGATGAAGCGTAAAGCAAGTAGCTTTGGCCAACTTACCGCAATCACGTTTGCCAGGTACAGAATAACAAAACGGTCCAAAGCTTTTCCTGCAAGGTCCATATTTTTTTTTTAGGGAAAAACAAGGATCACTATTGCTAGTTAGCTACCACATTGCTGCGCAAAGCCAACATGTGTAAGCATTGTCACGTCACCATGGCAATGGTCGTGGCAATTGGTTGCTACGAGACATCTCACGTGAGAAGAAAATACACAATACCTGTAGAGCAGGGGGTACATGTACCCCTAGGGGTACATTTGCCTATCTGAAGGGGTACATTTAAGGTTAGCAATAGAACAGAAAGGAAAAAATATGTTTACATATTATTCATTTCGAAATATTTACACCTACATCAGTGAATAGTATTTTCAAAATCATTATATGCTTATTGGTAAATATATTTTCGTTATTTTCCTCAGCCTTTTTGTCATAAGAAATTATAGGGGTACATGCTCATCTATCGAAATGTTGAAGTGGTACATGGCCAAAGAAGCTTTGGGAACACCTGCCGTAGAGTATAAATAGGATTTCATGAAACTTCTGCACAAATTATTAATATTACGGCGAGCCAAGAAATGAGAAGTCCTGATTTTTGAAACGCATTGAATCAGGGCAGTGGCCACAAAAGAAGGTTGAACCACTGGCGCCCTACATGACTTAGAACGCAACAGACAACTCTACATTGCACGTCACTTTGTCGCGCTTGTCACAGTGCTTGTGACGTCATAGACAAAATTATTCGCATCGCGGAGTGGTTTCCAAAAATTTAACGAGATGTTGATCATTTTTTTGGTTCCCTTGCAGGAGGACATTGCTCAGGGGGTGCAGGCCAGTTTGGTCGACGCGTCCACCAGCGTCCGAGAAGCGGCGATCGACCTCGTGGGGAGGTTCATCCTCCTCAAACCCGACCTGGTCAAGCAGTATTACGAAATGCTCACCGCTAGGATACTGGTAATAAGCCCGTGTGCTGCTACTGATGCTTGTGGTTCCGGTCTCGACTGCAACCCTGCCAGCATCCGATATCGCCGAGCCCCCACTTATTTTGTTGAATGGTTGTGTCTCGCTCCAGTGCTTGACTTCTCGCGTGGTCTCTGGTCGTGGTTACGGCTTTTAACGCGTTGTCGGCAAGAAAATAGTGAATAAATAACCTGATGAAAGTTCTTGTTTTTTTTTGTTCATAGGCGTGCGCGGGAACGCGAACAGCTGATATTTACTGGGGAGGGGAGGAAATAATTTTAACTTGTTGTTGTACAATTTTCTGAGGGAGGGAAGAAAAAGCAAAATGGTTGTCACTTGTTGTACCCAACAACCATCCTTTTGGAAAATCTCGGGGGCGAATGGGCAATTCCCCCCCCCTTGGTTGCGGGCCTGGGCGCGTGTCACTCTTCGGCGAAACACGCGCAGCGTTTACAACCACACGTGATCGCTGCAAACGCTCTGCCATTGTTGCGTCACAAAACGTTCCGTCATTGTTGCGCAACTTCCGAACAGCGACCGAGCGTGCGCGTTGCGAGCGTGCGCTGGTGCGGACGTCTTCTAACTCGGCGCTGGTTCGTTGCAGGACACGGGGGTGAGTGTGCGGAAACGAGTCATCCGGATCTTGAGGGACCTTTGTCACGAGTACCCCGACCTGCCCCAACTCACCGATGCCTGCGTCAAAATGATCAGGAGGGTCAACGACGAAGAAGGAATAAAGGTAGGATCGTCTGTTTGGTGCCGACTTTTGCCTAATTTTGAAACCAGTCATCTAGTCAACTGCTTCAGGGGGTGCATTACATGGTCTTCGACTACATCTCTGTTTTGAAAAGGGGGCTAAACTGACTTTTACCTCAGTTATCAACCAAGTCAACATTGCGCCAAAAATAAGATTCCGTTGAAAATATTGAAGCTCAAACGGATGCATGTTTGTTTGCAAAAGAATTTTGCATTCATAGTGCACGATTGTGTTTGTTCCCATAGAAACTGGTGCACGAGGTCTTCATGAAAATGTGGTTCACCCCTGTCGACCCCCAAGACGCTGAATCTCTCCGCAAGAAGGCGCTGCTCATCACCGACATTGTGGCGGCGAACCGTGAAAGAGGCTACGAGTGGATCGAACAACTCTTCAAAAACGTAAAGCATTTTGTTGTGTTTGTTTCACCTTCTTTGTCACGTCGTACGCGACCTTATCTTGATCGGCTTTAATTGAATTGTCTGTTTGTTTTGTTTGTTTGTTGCTAAGTTTTTCCTGATGCCGATTTTTTGTTGTTGAATGTTCCTGCTTATCATTAGAAAGGCCTGGGATGGAACCAACCATTCCAGATGGCAACGGCATTGTTTGGAAAGGCGCAAAAGTGCCAGCCAGAGACGACTGAGATCCTGCTTCATGCGCGCATTCCATAACCTGGCTGTTGTTCTTGTCTGCGTGAAAATGATGAAGTTAATGTGAAGATTTTTCGTTTTTTCTGAAAAACTAAACGGAAATGACGTTGATGGGTCTTATCGTTTTTTCATTGATTCGCACTTTGAATTGAGATAAAAAAAGAAAAGATCTTGCGCTTATTTCTCACTGAAATTGATGTGAAACCAATGGCAATGACGATATTTTAAAATGAAGTTCGAGTCCAACGCGGCGTTTTCAGCAAATGCGAGAATTTCTTTGCTCTGCCTTCGTGGTTTCTTATCAATCTTGTTGCCACACCCTACGTGGCCAATCACGCAAAGCATGATCGCTCGTTTCTGTGTCAAGCACGTCACGGGCTTGCACCCGCGCGTGTGGTTACGCGGCGCTGACGCAAACAATCGTGCTCTGTGATGCAGCTGATCGACACGCCGGTCGCGAATCCTCAGGTGGAGACGGCGTGCAAGCAAATCGTCGACTGCCTCGTCCAGCACGTGATCCTCTTCGACAAGCACGCGGGTAAGATCCCAATGCTTCCTACCCCTGCGTTCTGCTTTGTCTGTGATAGGCACGGATCAACTGTGAGATCACAATCAAGCTGAACGGCCTTGGCCTTGTGTGATACCAGGCTGGAGTTAGTGCGCTATGTAGTCGTGGTCGTGTATTGTGACGAAGTCGAAAAATGCCTCCTCTGTGCGGTTTCATCGTGGATGGTGATTGGTTGTATTCACAGTCACGTGACTGTGTGCGCCAACTCTGTATTTTGGTGGGTTCGTGGCTGTTTGGTGGGTTCGTGGCTGTTTGGTGGGTTCGTGGCTGTTTGGTTGGAGGTCATGTGTTTTTAAATGAATGAGCGATTTTAATGGACGATCGGACGATTTGAAAAAAAACTAACCGCGTTTTTTAAGTTGGATCTGTCAATTCTCGTTTTTCATTTTGTTCAAAATATTTCTCCAAGCCTGGACCAGATCAAACACAGAAGCTTTTCAGGTTGCAGTTGGGATGTAGGATATAACGAAAAAGAAAAAGCCTAGGTTTTAGAGGATAGATACGAAACAAACTTACTTCGGCCGCAAAAAAATTTGTCAATAATGAAAAAATAACAAATTCACAAAAAATTTGCTGGTTTGTTAAAATGTAACATATCCCGAAACAATCACAATACGCAAAATGTCCGGCCGTCGAACTGCTGTGCAATCACTTGTGTGACCCTCGGATAGAAAAATTTGGTGATTTTTGACGTGATCGTCCAGTGGCAATTGTCGATTTTCGAATCCACGATTCTTATCACGTCGATTGACTACCGTCTTATTATACCATCCTCTTTGCTACGAACTGAGTCTGAGTGAAGCGAGTTTTGAAATTTTCACTGTTCTTCTAGAATCGTCGGCTGGAAACGCGTTGTCAAATACCGAGAAGCCGGAGAGTGAACCCCCCCAAGCGCAAGCCCCCCCAGTCCCAGTACCCAGGTCAGTTTGTGGGCGCTCTGCAGAGGACGTGGTATTCTGGGAAGCTTATACCAAGACGTTCAATCGTTGGAAACGTTTTTCAGAAAAGCTTTTGATGAAGTTTTTCTTGAATACGCTTTGTGTAATTTTCGGACTGGCGATCCTTGCGAAATTCGCTTTTCCTTGTTATATGTGTAGCAGCTCCAGCTTAATACTACAAACGCTCACTCCAGCTGCGCGCACGTTGTGATTTGCCAAAAGTATTTCATGAGACCAGGCTCTAAATATATTTTCTTCCTTTCTTGTGAGAAACCTCTTGCACCGATGTAAAAATAGCCGAATGTCAGAGATGGCGCCAGGTCCACCTTCCAACAAACGTTTGCGTCTTGCCACAGCATCTTTAAACTGTTGCAAACCTTACAAAGCGATCCTCTATTCATAGTTTTTGTTGTACCTTTGAAACAGCGCGCCCAAGACGAAGGAACGGTCCATACGTCTGGTGGCCACGATCCAGACCCTGGTACAGCTGGCCCGGATAAGGCCCGGCCTGCTGGTTCCGCACGTGATGACCTTGCAACCATATCTCGCCACGAAGTGCGAGGTGGGGGGTTGTTTTTTGTATTTGTGTTCCTTCGTTGGCGGCAAAGTTTGATACTTGTTGCCAGAGATCAAAGAGTGACGTTTCGACGACGACCGGTAGTTGCTTGTTTAGGTTTTTCATAGAACTGTGCTTTACTGATTTTTGTTTCGCTATAAAAAATTTTATTCATTTACCCTTCGAAGAATCAATCGAATTTTATTTATTCACCCTTCCACTTCGTCTATGCATGTGGGGGTCCATTCAAAGTCATGTGGGGGGTTCATTCAAGTCCTGCGCGTCCGTTCCAGATACCAGAAGACGCTTCGACCGTGCTCGGCGTGTGTCGCGTGTTCGAACTGGCCGTGCCACTGATGTCGCATCCGTCGGACACGTTCCTCGCATCCATCGAAGAGGACATGACCCGCCTGACCCTGACGCACCGCTTCCACGTGGTGGCGGGCGCCGTTGCGTGCCTGGGCGCGGTCACGTGCAAAGTGACGCAGAACTATCGGCTGATATGGGATTGCTTCCAGAGGATGTGCAGTGAGTTGCGCGACGCGCGCGATTGACGCTTTTCAAATGCTCCCCCCTCTTTAGTCGCCTCGTCGTTTCGAGCGAACACGCCTGCGCTGGATCGGGCTATAAATGCGCGCCGCGAAGGCCTCGATTTGTCATAATCGACTGACAATCGGTGACCGGCTCTTTCTGTTGTCGGCATGGCGATTGTTTGTTTTTTCAAACTAGTTATGTGACGTGCACTTGCGTGTAAGATGTGGCGACTGATCTTTCATTTCTTCGCAACAATCGCTGTTGTTTGGTGGACAGCGGTCGGCCTTTGCTCATCCTCATCTCTAAACTGCCGCAAAAAAATTGGGCGGCCATTAGCTCAGTGGTAGAGTGTCCGCCTCGCAACTGGAAGGTTGAGTGTTCGATCCACCGCCACTGAGTGACTCGCCGTAGCGCTGCTTGGGCAAGAGCGTTCACCGCAACCCCCCACCAAGAAGCATCATTCAGGCTTCTGTCTGCCGCCAATTGTTGTTACGTAAGTCCGCCGCATTGCATGCGATCCAACAAACTGCCACAAACTTTGTGCAAAAGCTTCAGCGTTACTGCAACGACTTATAAATCAATCAAATAAGCCGTTTTTTTCAACGTTTCCACTTGTACCGTGGTGGTTACGGATAATTATTATTATAATAATACCTGGTTACTTCGTGTTTTGCTGAGTCGATCACTTGAAGCTTATTTTTAGCGCTCTGTTCAGCTTGTCGTGAAGAGTGTCTTTTCGCCCTTGTCTATTTTGAATAAAAACATGTTTATTCGATTGCAGACGGCTTGTCTAACGCTCGCGCGATGCACCAGCGCAACAGCGAAGCGATCTTTCAACCGATGCACATGAAAAAATTGCTCAGGACTCTTTTCATCATCGGCCACTTTTGCAAGACGTTCGACTTCGACCAGGAACACCTGAAAGGGAAATCACAGGTAGCGTTTGGTGCTTGGGAGTAACAGGGTTCCCACGCGGTATTGAAAAAGTATTGAATTTTTGGCCAAAATGTGCATAAAGGTATTGAAAAAGTATGGAAATTCCAAATTCACGTATTTGTTTATTCAAATTTTGTTCTTCACCGCTGATGACAGATGTGCAGATGTTTTCTGCATTGTGTTCCACGCATAAAATTTTGGAAAAAATGAAGATGACTGATGGTACTAAAGTTCCTAAATTTAGTATTGAAAAGGAATTGCATAAATGTGGAAAATTGTTTTTGAAAATGTGTGGGATCCCTGAGTTCTGCAATTCGGTCGCTGGCGGAGGGCGCCAAAGCTAAAAGACTCAACTATCTCGCGCGTGCAACGTGTGTTGCAGGTGTGCGTGAAAGACAAGGTGTACGAATGCATATACTACTTCGCCAGCTTGCCCACCACGCGTCAAACCGAGGAGCTGAGGGGGTTTTCGGTGAAGGCCCTCGGCCTCCTGATGATCCAAGACCCGAACATGATGTTCCGGCCCACCACCCGGGACCTGTACAGCTCCCTGTTGGACCCCAACCAAGATTCAGATAGGCTCAAAAACCAGGTGTTGCACTGATCTTTTACGCAGTTCCGCATTGTTAGAATAATAATCCGCATTGTTAGAGTAATAATCCGCATTGTTAGAAGAATAATTCGCATTGTTAGAAGAATAATCCGCATTGTTAGAAGAATAATTCGCATTGTTAGAAGAATAATTCGCATTGTTAGAAGAATAATCCGCATTGTTAGAAGAATAATTCGCATTGTTAGAAGAATAATCCGCATTGTTAGAAGAATAATTCGCATTGTTAGAAGAATGCCATTTTTGTCGGAGGGAACGTTTTTCACGATAAAAGAGTTTTGAAAATGTTTAAAACTTTGGAATTAATGTCAAAGCTGCAACGGTGTTGGTATTCGAGTGCTGTGACTTCAAAACCCTGCACGTCAAGCGTTGTACACATCGGTGTGTTTGAGAAACTGTTAATGGCTCGGGCTGTGACTTGTTGCATGCATTTCCATGGAAAAACTCTTCACGATCGCTTGACTCGCTTTTCAGGTCCTGCAGAACTTACAAAACTATCTCCAGACTGAAGATATCAAGATGCAAGAAGCGGCCGAAGCCAGCGCCAAGAAGTCTAAGCATGTAAGTTTTCGCCAAGATTCTATCTCGTGTGAGAATGCGATAAAACGACAGATAGAGTTTCCTTAGCCCCGTTTTGCTGCTAGACGTCGCCAGACTAGGAACGCTTCCAGTAGCACTCTTAGTCTCGAGAACAGCTTTCTTAGTGGCTCAGCGCCAATAAATAAACGTGTGTCCGACTTCGGCTTGCAATGCAGAGTTCACATGGAGACCTGATGAATAGTAAATCCGCAGCATTGCACAGCAAATTTTGCTCGATTCTTAGCAAGCGCGTATCTGCAATTTCTTACAGCAGATCACCAAGGAAAAAAACTGCCTGTCGTAATTGATTTCTTCAGTGATACTTTATTTGGATACTCTAGAAATGCAATCCTCGAACCACTGGGCTGCCTTGGCTAATCAAAGACTTAAACCTGATAATTTTTAGCAAAAATCAATGTGCAATGGTTGTACAATGAAAATCTAGATTGCAATTCCAAACTTACTCCTCCAGACCAAGTAAACAGTGTGAGCGAGTTCGTCTCTGCTTCATCAAGTATTCCTGTGGTTGACCACATCCCATAGACCACATTGACGGAGTCAGCTTTGCTAAACTTTTATCCTTTCTTGACAATTAGCCTGTTTACATGGCACATTTCATTGTGGCCTGATTGTGGCTTTTGTTCGACTGTGGCTTTTATTTTCTGAGTCACGCTTAAGAGTGTGGCTTTATGAAGCGTGACACATAAAACAGAAAGCCACAATTAGGCCACAATGAAATGTGCCATGTAAACAAGCCAATTGCGAGAAAACACAGTTGTCTTAGTCCTGAAGCAGTCAACGTGGTCCCTGCGTTTAGCGACGGACGCGGAAAGAAAGTCGGACCCGTTTTCTGCCAAACATCGCAAGGCCGACCCGCTCTGGCGCTTGGGTAGACGAGACGAATTTGGGGGAGCGGACGCGGATTGACCCGTTCTTGCGAGCGCTTTAAGCCCGAAAGTACAGACCCCCTCATTGCAAGTATTCTTCCGCGTCAGTGCTTACATGACTTTCCGCAGGAGGGCGCCGGCGACGAGACGTCGCACGACCTGGATCGCTCCGCTACGGAAGAAAACGTAAACGAAGATGACATCAAGGAGATTTGTGACGTGTCGAGCGGGATGGCGTCATCGGTGATGCAGTTATTTCTCAAACAGGTGGGAGCGAAAAAGCGCAAAAGGTTCTTTTTTGGTGTTGTTCGTCGTAATATTTCATGTATGCTCGAAATATTAAGGATGCCTGCATCAGTGGTCCTTAAAGTTCTAACGCCTCTATACCCCTAAGCCAAATTTTCGTCAATGTGGATACCCCTTTTTCAACAGTTTAATAACAAAAATTTGTAAGAATTAAAACGAAACTGGTAAAGAAATATTCACTAGAATCTTGAAGAAAAAGGTCAATGCAAAGGCTGCATCGCATACAAGTTCTTAGAATGAGGACTTGAGTCCGGATTTGGACTTTTCCCCACCGTCGTGTCTCAATACCCCCTGGTGGGGGGTATTGAGGCAAACGTAAAGAACCACTGGTGTGAATAGCATTAAACATTGATCTCCAGCTTCATAACTTGGTTTGTGAGTGTTTATTTTTGTTTTCGTTTTTTATGTTTTTTCGTTTTCGTGTTAGTGGCGCTAACCCGTGGGGGCTTTTCATCTTTTTCACGTCATCTGTTGTTTGTTTACGCTGGAAATATCCGCATCCGTTTCACAGTCAACGGATTTCTTTCAGGTGCTCGAGTCCTTCTTTCACCGACACGTCATGGTGCGTCACGCTGCGTTGCACACGGTCTTTCTGACCTTGCAGCAGGGCCTGGTCCACCCTGTCCAATGTGTCCCGTACTTGGTGGCCGCCTCGTCCGACCAGGAGCCACTGGTGCACAAAGAGGCCGACCAGCAGGTGAGACCCCCCCAAGATCTCGCGATTTGAAACACTCGAACTGTTTTCCAAGTTGAAAGGTCAACGACAAACTGATGGGGGGCGGTATCTTTAGTTTCTCGCTACAGCGAGAAGATGACCTCAGAGGGTGATTATTCGTTACGTCAAACGTTGGTAGCAGGCAACAACTTGGAGTGCTTAGTCGATAACAAATAAAGCGAATTTTTTATGTCTAGTGAGCGGATAGTCACGACAGAGGTCTTCCCTCCCCGTTTGCTAAAATGTAAACATGAGTTGCGATGGCTTTCGTCGTGAGTAGCAACCAATCAGAAGCGAGCTTTCCAGAAGTGACCGCTAACTGGATGCGACCTTCGTTGCAGCTGACCGAATTGAGCAAACGGTATTCGGGCTTCGTTCACACGAAAGCGCTTCACGGCCTGAGGCTGGCTTTCCGGATCCAGTCCTATATTCAGGTGCCGGACCAGGCCATCCGCGGTTATGTGGAAACGTCCGTGGTTGGATTCGATGAAATGTCCGGAACTTATCGAGTAAGTTGAGTCTTGTTTACGATTGGCTGTCTCGAAAAGGTCAACTACTACTTGCTGGTTGCGTCGCTTGCCAGGTAAACTTGGTCGAAGGCGAAAACTTTACACCATCATGCTGCGTGTGTTGCTTTGTGATGTAACAGCCGGTAAAGGCGTTTGTTCGCCGTTGCGTTGGTAACACCTGCTCAGTGATGTCTCAAACCAGCGCCTACGCTGTGATTGGTCATCTTCTGGTCAAAACAGACGTTTTCGGCCAAGAGAAGCCAGATTAGTGCCAGCGGAATTATTTTGAAACGTTGAGTGAGTTTACCAGACAAAGAACTGAGGCAACGTTTCGCATTCGCACGGAAACCTCTGTCTGTCTGCGCATGATCAGCCATTGAAGCGTTTGAAAGAATGCGTATTTTTACTTACAGTATATGTTCCAAAGGCTCTGCGTCTGTTCCATTCGAAAACTGAAATCGAAAATCGCGGCCACCCCGTCTGGCTGGCGAAGANTATTTGTTTAACACAGTGGTTTTTTTAACCTGGGGTAAATTTACCCCTGTGGGTACTCGTTTCATGCGCGTACCAACTCGTTTCATGCGTGCATCAACTCCTGTGTGTAAATTTCATCTTCCAAGGGGGTAAATTTTCGGAACCATAAATTGCAGCCAGTGTACGTTTTTATGCTGTAAATCATTCTAAATCTGAACTGTAAGTTTCTAATTTCGNATTTTCAATAAATGAGCTCCACGGAGTGTATTGGGTGTAAACCTGGTGGTCTTGTTTGATAAAAGGGTAAGATATGTAAAAAAGGTTGTTAAGAAACCATGGTTTAACACGAAACTTATTTTCGTTACAAGCAAGATGTTTTGCGTAAAACTTAACAGGAAAACAGCGTCTTGTACTTTAACGAGATGGCCTCCTCGTCACGGTTGGCCAGATGCAGTAACTTTGCGCGGCCTGTTTTGAATATTTTTAAACCAATCACAGGCGAACTGTTCGCACCTCTATCAGCTGGTTCGCTCGGATCGGAGACACCGCAGGGCGTTTCTCCTTTCTCTCCTGAAGATGTTCGACGACACAGTGGTGAGTGACGTGCGACAGGGGAACTCCCCATCCAGCATTAATTTCTTTTCAATCCGCTTTCGATATATCATGGTTCTGGGGTTGATCCAACGACAGAATCGGGGAAAGAGCTATAGTTTAATCTTAACGAAAATATGGACTTTTTTGACAAACTAAGCATAAAAAAAAAATTCATTTTGAGAATAAGAAGGCACGTTCGATTTTCTCCCCATTACGCATTTTTAAACATTTTTAAAGATACCGGAGTGGCTCACCTGCATGCGGGTAGCGACAAAAACTCCTTCGCAAGTTCGTCGAAACTTATTCAACCTGCCGTTGGTCAGTCGTTTTGTCGCTGCAAAATAACGCTGCTGCGCTCAACACCCCGGCAGAGTTACATTCCTTTGTGACGTCACATGATACTTTGTTTCTGCTCATGGCCGCTGTTTTGAGCCACAGTTTTGCGCCATAGTTTTGCGCATTTGGTGCGTACCAACTGGTTTCTTCCGTGTATCAACTCGTTACGCACGCGTACCAACTTGTTTCATGCGCGAACCAACTCGTTTCTTGCGCGAACCAACTCGTTTCTTGCGCGAACCAACTCGTTTCGTGCGCGAACCAACTCGTTTCGTGCGCGTACCAACCCGTTTCGTGCGCGTACCAACTCGTTTCGAGCGCGTACCAACTCGTTTCGAGCGCGTAA
>JGI24159J19872_10008872_pt1 | contig 13175 bp, 9 predicted proteins | sample Ectturendosymbi4_FD_19872 | JGI IMG/M metagenome (IMG submission 19872) | reverse complement strand
ATGTTGCTCGTGATTCTGCTGTTGACGCAAAGAAAAAAATATTTAGGCCTATTAGAGCAATAGACTTTTTGGTACAAATTAGGTTTACACTTTGAACCAGCGATGTAATATCCCACCGCATGTTCTGCTGCAGTGGCGTAGCGATGTTAATGTCACCCGGGGCCGACCATAACAATGCTTCCTCTTTCCACTCCTCACATTTGCTTACAACAATATAATATGAGAGAAAATCATGTATCATGCATATTACAACAATAAGGAATAATAAAGCACCTTGAACATCACAATCAAATGTTCACAAACTGAAAGGGGTCTTGTTTTCAATTATTGATTATTGATCTTGCTTTCTCTGCTTGTTAGCCACCCTTCTCGTCATTACTTTTCCTATTTTTTCTGCCTTATGTACTTAATAAATAGCATAGCTGGCACACGCTAGGCTGTGATTCAGCGGGAAGTTTTATTTTTTGTCATTACGTGTGAATCAGTTGGCGCCGTGGATTCAATGTGTTTTCCATGACAACAACAAAGTGCACAGGGCTAATGAAGCCTTGAAGCAACTTGGGTTTGCTTTTTCGTCTTACTTAGAGCAAAGTGCTCGTAGTTTGTGAGTTTTTTACAACTGCGGCAGATCTTTTGCAGGTAACCATTGCCTTCGTATTGAAGATTTCTTCTTTCTCTGATAAAAAGAAAGTATTAGATGCTTTCGACAGGCATTGTTGGGATGCAGCATGCTGCAGCAGAATGAGCGAAGTTTGGGATTACCGGTGTAGTTGACTGGCAGTGAATCGGTGTAGCGCCTTCCCGCTGATTTTATGGTCATGTGTATAATTCTTAGATTTGCTTTTTTATTGTCAAGTTTTGATATTTTCAAACTTTTCATAATTTCTACATTTTTACGTTAAACTAATATTCACAACTGTTCCAAATTTCCATTTTTGCTGCCACATTTCGAGTTTTTGCAACACCGCATGTCGGTTAGAAAACGCAGAAAGGCCGTAAAGCCTATAGCTAGTGTTACCATACGTTAGGTTTTTCCCGGACATGTCCGGGATTTTAGTGGCCAAATATGCGTCAGGGAGAAATGTTAAAAAGTGCCTCAATGTCCTGGATTTTGGAATAAAGCCTTTTATGAAATCTAACCACAATGTTTTCACAGTAAAAATTACTAAGTGCTAAAGAATAAACTTTGTAATTTTTTACTAAAAATGGGTAAGCGAAAATGTAAATTTACTGACGAGATGACGGCACGACATCCATGTTTCCGGAAAGGAAGAAATGAATGGGAAGCAGAATGCTTAGTTTGTAAACCAGAAACATGCATCTCGGTTTCATACAAGGTATCGCGGATTTATACTGTAATCACATCTCATTTCTGATAAACATTGCAAAGCAGTAAATGGAGCTTCCTGATCAAGTAAAGTGACAAATTATTTTGTCAGAACGGGATGTAAAATAGAAGAGGAAGTTAATTTTTGCTGTTTTCGTTTTGTACTGTATTTATCCTATTCACGAATTTATACCATAATAAAAGTGTTTTCGTCGCAAAATATGGTTACAGTGACTAACATAAATCTGTCAGGAATTGCGCCTCATCAGATATGGTAACCCTACCTATAGCAGTATGTCAAAGTATAGTGGATTTACCTTTTCGCATTACGACTTCCGTTTCCTACTCGCTATTGTATTCCGCACGTGAAGTCTGGTTTGTATCAACTTGTCATTTTCGTCAAGGGAATTCGTGTGTGCGCGCTCCACTGCGTTTGCGCATGACCTCGATTCGCAATGCATTCGGTTTTGTCCATCAGCGTGGGCACCACGCTTTCAGTGAGTGGAGTTTTGTATCCCTAGCGCACGGACCGTGTTGGCTGTTTCTGCTGTCGCGCCATCGTAAAGCTTTTCTGCTGCTGTTAATCAGAAGCCTTTTGCAAATAAAGATTTGTGCACCAGGAAATCAGTGAAACGAACTATCAAAGAGGTGAGAGCCAAACGCCTTGTTTCGGCTTGGCAACTTAAAATGTCAGACAGTTTTAGTCGGGAGTTAGAACAACACTCATACAACGACTAGGCTGCCTCGTTCAGTCGTTGGTAGCGTTTGGGAAAACCAGCATCTCTGCATGCAACGACAGGATTCCTCGCAAGCAACGTCTACGCTGGGCAACACCCCAAACCTCAACATAGGTTCCCAAACCAAGGAAATCCTACAAAAGTAACTGATCAGCCATGACGCATTATTTGCTCTCTGTATAAAACTCTTATGAGCAAACTTTTCCTCAAAAGAGTTCCGAGGCATTTTTGAACTTAAAAAAGTCTGCATTAATTATGCAGAACAAGAAAAACTTAACCAGCATGTTTTAACAGAGTGCTTCGGAAAGTACTTTGAAAAAAAGACATGGTTTCGTTTTATTTGCCTTCTCAGAAAAGAAACTTTTTGGCACTCTCCCACCTCTTTTGAATAAGCGTCTGGGTTTCATAACAAAACTCTTGGGAAAACAGTTCAAGGATAGCAAAGTAGGCCTGCTCCCAACCTCTTTTTGCAGAGATTGTGCAGTGCGGTTTCATTGGTATGTGCACATTTTTTATTGAATTCAGTATAAATTTTAAACGGGGTAGAGGGCAAATTGTTTTCTTCAACTCGCAAACAATGTAACAATAAAGAAACTGACCTTTTTGAATGGCTAAATTTTGAACAGTCATTTTTTAAAACCGTTTTTTTTAAGGAACTCCTTGCAAAACTTCATAAAAAATAACCTATGCAAAGTCTCCAGACGAAGAGCTTGAGACAGAGACCAAAATCCTTCGAGACCGAGACTCCAAGAAATGGGTCTTGAGACATGTCTCGAGACTCCATCACTGGATTGCAACATAGACAGTCATGGCACAGAATGTTGAAAAGATGCTTCGGAAAGCAATAAATGAATGACTGTGCAATGTGCAACTTTTTACAAAAAATTCTGAATCCTCAAAATGTCGAGAAAAGTGTTTCGGATATTCTTATCTGGTTCCCATTTGAAAGCAGTTTTTGGATATCCGTATCTGGTTGCAAACTCACTATCCTGCAGGATATCCATTCGGCAAACAGGATAATGATCATCTTTGCAATTCTGCATCTCTGGAATGACACAATTGACCTTCACTATATTCGACCGCTCACCGTTACAGATTGCACACTACACACATTCTGCAACATCACTCTGCCGAGATTAAGTTGCACTATGGATATGTTGGAATAAATGAATTGGGATCTTTCACATGTTGTGTCTGTCTAGCTCAGTGGTTCTTAACCTAGGGTAAATTTACCCCTGGAGGTAAATTTCATCTTCCAAGGGGTAAATTTACTGAAACATAAATTCAAGCAAATGTTAATTTATTTTTATAAGTCCTAAACTGTAAGAGTTTGTTAATTTCATATTTTAGGAAATGAGCCCCACTGAGTGTATTGGGGGTAAATCTGGTAATCTTGTTTGATAAAACGGGGTAAAAAAGGTTAAGAACCACTGGTCTAGCTCATTGTATTGTTCTTGGGCACCATCTCCCGGTGACCACTTTATTCATTATCACATGTGGCAAGGCTGCCAATTTGGCTTTTTTGAAACCAGATTTTGAAATTATTGATTTTTTAACGCACTCGCATTTTTTAGAAAGTCAAAGAAAAGCCATACAAAATCTGGCTTTTTTTAGTCGTAAAGGCAAAGCATTAAGTCTGAGCTGTGTATTCACTACAAATCCCTTTTGGCTGAGGGTGCACACTAGCAAAGAATATTGGTGACATTTTCTTTGCTGTTGCCCTATGTTATGCATGATGTATTTAATAAGAAACAAATGTACGACTGTGTAATCACTGGGAAAGAAAATGCTTTTGAAAATTGGAATTGTATTTCTTGTATGGATGTTCTGACGAGTTCTAATGTCTGTTTTGTGTTTGGATATGCATGTTGTTTTATAGGCTATGCTATATGGCATTTTTGGATAAGGTCTGGTTTTTCTTGGTGAAGACAGGTTCAGGTTGGCAACCCTGACAATGACATGTGGTGCCGTCTCTGTTCAGGGCCCAGGCCAAAACAAAAGTCTATCTACTGCTGCGTGCACTGCACATTGCATTTGTTAAGTGATTTGGAGGATACGTTTGACTGATTTGCAGGTTGAAGTTAATTGAAACCTGGATGCTTACTGTAGCTACCGCACAAGGACAATGATTTAATTTTGGAGTTGTATTGTCAGAAGTAGGTAAGAACATGTGGATGACTTTTTTTAGTTGTTTGAATTTTTAAGAGGAGCAAACCACATTTTTTGGCTTAATAACTTCCATTTTGAATTTGAATGATTAGTGAGATAAAATCTAATCTTATGTTGTGCAAAAGTTTCATGCTGAGCAAAATTTTCAATGTTTTCAAAGTTTTTGTGTCTTTAACTTGTATGTGTAGCATCATCATGTCACTGTATTCTATGTGTTCTTTATTGGACTGCAGCATTGCATTCTAATGTTGTATGCACTGCACACAATTTACCTTACCAATGATGGTGCATAGAAACACTGAAAAACCTAATCTTTGGTATCACTAATAGTCTTGTAATTTTGTCTTTACATGTGATGAGTCGCATCAATGCTTGCATAACACTTAACAGTTTTTGCAACAATATGTTATATATCAGGGGTGGCCCACAAGTCAATCGCGATCGACCGGTTGATCACCAAGTGTCAGTTGGTCAATTGCGCCTGATTTTGCATTGATTGAATTGACAAGTTACCTAAAAAGACCACTTTTCAGTCAATACTGCAGAAAGTACATTAAACTTATTATCAATTGGTTGGTCACGTATATTCTTTCATGCCTCTTGCGATGGCTGACCACAGGCTAGTGTGGCAGATGCCGCAAAGGTGTTGCAATATGTTTTCCTGTTATTGCATAACAGACACTGCCTTCTATCTGTGCATCACTAAGGCGATGGTATACTGTATTTACACGTGCGATACTCAACTTCGGCATTTTGTACTTGTGAGTGTATTATCATCCAGTGGATCGCGAGTTATCAAGAAATTTTTTTGTCGATTTCAGTCAAAGACAAGTTGGCCACTCCTGTTATATATGTTTAGCTATGGTTGTGCTTGCTTTGGTAATATTTTCTTTTATGATTTTGCATTGAAACATGAATAACAGATGTCATGTGGTAAGCTAGTTCAGTGAACATTAATTTTCTGGAAAGCTTAAGAAAACCATTTTTTGCAAAACTAAGGCCAAATGACAGCAATGAAAATAGGCAGTGGCTACAGAACCACCCGTGGATCTTCAAAATTGAAACCTTTTTCAACCACCTCGTGTAACATTAACAATAACGCACAAAGAGAATGCAGTAGGCTTGCTAGAAATACAGTAAATGCAAAATCCTAACCGTAGCCCTAATCCTAGTCTAACGCTAGCCTAATGCTAAGCTAACCCTAACCTAACCCTAGAAGCTAACCTAACACTAACCCCTAAAGCAAAAGTTGGAAAGCTTTGAAAAAAGTAAAGAAAAACTGGTCCCACAAACTGAAATGTGCAAGCAGTCACTATTACGAAAACATAAGGCACCAAGATGAGAGGCAAACCCACAACCATTGGCATGACAGACTTGAGACATATCCGTTATGCTGCCAGGTCGACGCCGCTTAAGTGACACACTGACCGCTTTATTCAAACCACGTCATGCGAGGCAGTACGGTGGAATAAGTTTTGAATTGAGAAGATCCATGGGTGGTTCTGTAGCCACTTCCATAAAAATATGCAAAACACAATTGGTACAAATTCCCACCAACACTTAAATCTAAAGAAAGAAAAAAGATATGCAGAGAGGAAAAAAATGCAGTAGCAGAATTAAGTGCTCATGAAACTCAAGTTCCAAATCCCATAGCAAACAGAAACAAACCTATTTTTACCTTGTTTTTGGAATATAAACAAAGAAGTAAATTATATAAAGATGTATTAGTAAAACACTTTTACTTGAGTTGCAAATAAAGCTGTACTTGAGTGACTAGTAACAAAAAGCAAAATTAGTTGTTGTTGAAAAATGTCCAAATCAAATCATCCACAATCAATGAATAAAGAAAAGCATGTGGTGGATGTCCTTGGAAATACATTTAGTCAGTTTACTTGATAAAACTGCTGTGTCATAATGCTGAATACTGATCAGTTGACATCTGGTTTCAGAAGGAAGGTATGCTTTTGTGACTACCTCTTGTCATGTTTGCTAGTGATACATCAGATCTATATGTCATATCTACGGTTTTGCTCTCCTCATATGATGTGTTTAATGAAGTACAAAAATGTAATACCGCAGACCTTACAGGCAACATGTTAAGTAACCTTTTTTGACATACCTTTTTGCAATGCTACATATTCTGATATTGATTTTAATTGGACAACAACGAGATGTAGATTTTTCCCATAAATATTTTGAAAATGAGTGGGTCACAGGTTGACTAATCCTTATTCACAATGGGCTAGATCAGGGGTTTCCAAACTATGACCCGTGGGCCAGATCCAGCCCACAAAGACTTTTTGCCAATAAGGAAAATTAATATAACTATGAAAAATTTGTTGATTTGGCAGAATGTAACATTTCTTGAAACAATCACATTTAGGATGTCCAGCCCTCAGACTGTTGTGTAATAGCTTCTATGGCCCTCAGGCAAAAGAGTTTGGAGACCAATGGGCTAGATAATTAAGAGAATGATGAGTGTATGCAGAGTGAATGCTTTGTTCAATACCATGTAGTAATACACAAAATATAAAGAAAAAACATATTTATATAATAAAAGTTATCAAAGAAACAGGATCTCCTTGCTCAGACAACCTGAAACGGTGTGAATAACATTGGTTCCTTCTATTGAAGATGTCCATGTAATTTACCAAAAGTACATGTAGGGGATTGCATGTCAGTTCGCCTGATTGCATGATTATGACTGTGTAAGGTATTGCATGGTTTACTAGTTTTATCATGTCACTGCAAGTTCTATGCTTCATTAACTTTTCTATGGTGCACTGAAATGTATTTTTCCTAATGGCAGTCAAAAGCATTGCTGGAACTATTTTGCCTTAGCCAAACATGATTCGTGGAAGTGGTCACACGATAAGTTCAGAATGCATGACCTGCTTAGTTGACTGGGACATCTGTAATGACATGCATGGACAAGTGTTCTCATGGTTTCAGTGCTAGCAAGCTGTTAGCAACTTCTTTGACCACTTCAACCAATCATGTTTGACTAAAGGCAAAATAGCCCCAACAGAGCTTTGCCTCATGAAACAAAATAGACACTGCCTTTCCTAATTTGCAGTCTTTTTACAATCTGCCTCTCTGAGACTTTTTCTGTATTGCAGAGTTGTTGTCTGTGCATGCTCACAGCAAATAATGGAGTTTTTACTAATTTTTAAAAAATTGAAAAGACCCTGTAACCATACATTAATCTGGACTGAATGTAGATATAAACCACAAATGCTTTTGCTTATCCTATTTATTTTACTCATAAACCAATAACTTTTAAAGTATCCAGATTTGACTATGATATAATAATGTGTTTCTGTGATTAAATAATGTTATTTGGTGTTATCTGGGCAAGTGAATGATGTATTAGTGCTACAATATGTTGCTGAGGTTTGGGTGGTCCTATATATTTGCAAATGACTATTTTATCTCATTTGTACATAAGCGTAGCAGCGGGCCAGGTAAACTGACTTCACCTGTTGTACCAGGCTTGCAAGCCATAGGTTAGCAACCTTTGACATAAATAATCAGTTCAGTTCTCATTGCATGCCAAAATGGCTTCTGATTGCTATCTTCAGAACAGTTATACAATTTTACCTTGAACATCTGCATGCAAGGTACAGCAGTGCCTAATTTATTCAAAATAACAACTGGATTTTATTCACCATACAGTAAAAGTTATCAAATGTTTTATGTTAAGAATGTGAATGTTGATCATCACCAAATCACACAATTTGCTAAAACTACCAATACTGCAATTTTCAGCATTTCTTTAACAGTTGAGCCTGTCTTGTCAGTGTCATTCAATGTGCTTCATTGTTTTGCATGTAAAAACATGTTTTTTTATTTTTATTTACTAACTCATATGTTGTGAACTTTTTCTTTGAGATAAAACAGATAAATAATGATCAAAGTATGAGTTTTTTGGATGCTCATCCTTTTTTTCTAGCAGTTAAGAAGCTCATGCTAAATTATGGTTTGTACCTTTGTGAGCCTCATGGTAGATATTTTGTTATGGAAGTGATGGAAAAAGGTGTTACATCTGCCATATTCATGGTGGCTAAGGTTTTCAATTTCTTTGCTCATTTTTATGTATACTTCTTCATCAGTCTTTTAACAACTTTCTGTTTGAAGGTATTTGTCATGCTGCCAATATATGTAGTGATTTGTATCCTTTTCTGAAATGTTACAACCGCTGTTTGTTTGGAAGAGATTTGTACATGTGGCAATACCAAAGCGAAACACTTGGATTCCTGTGCGGTCTCTGAGAAAATTTGATATTGAACATCCATCCAAGCCTGACAATTTAGTGCTATATGAATTTGATGGCTTTCCCATAAACCTACTCAGATTGACAGGACTTGTGTTTGTAAGTTCCTGCTGTCTTTTTGAAATGTCACTTGCTCATGCTTATAAAATAACCTATTTTTTGTAGGTGGCTCATCAGGCAGTTTTCCTTCATTTTGTGTGGAAATGGAAAAATGAAAAGGATAAACCTGGACCTCTGCGTATGAGGTGGTATGCTTTTAAGGAGAGGACTTACCCATGGATCTCTCCAGATAATGGAAATCTGCTCCCCATTTGGTATTGCCAGTTCCGTAGGGAAATTCTTAGTATGATTGGTCTTGCATGCACTGGATTCGTTATGGCGTTTTTTGCAAGAACTGCTGGACAGTTTACAAAAAAGATTATGATTTCCAAAGATCACAAACTGCTTAAAATAATAACTTTTAATTTGTGGAAAAATGATAAAGTACATTTGCATCAAGCTGGAACCCTTTACCTGTCAAATGAAACTACACTCCAGTCTTTCGATGCAAAGACAAAGTTTCACATTACAAAATCTGCACATATTCCTCATCCTGCACTGCTGTACACTGTCCTTGGTGCATACAGGCAAAAAGATGCATAGGATATTAACCTATGCATGAAGATCTTAGTTTTATCACAATGGAATAGAAAGTGCATGTAATCATAATGAGCACTAAAACAAACTCTTTATTTTGTTTGGCAGCAGTCGGTTACATTCAGGCAAGATGAGAATAGCTGCATATGTGTCGAATGTGCGGTACTGCTTTGCTCACAAGCCCCAAGGAGTTTTCTTATCAACAATTCGTGTGTTTCATGCAAGCTTTCCGTAGTATCTTTGAATTCACGTTTCAGTTTTCCGTTAAATGGGTGTATTTTTGTCAGATATTGATAAAAAGGCTGGAATCAAATTTTTATATGCTTGCATAGCGACTCAGGTATTTTTATGCATACGTTTGTTCGAAGCATTACCCACACTGATGTAATTGTTTGATCTGATGTTTAAATCTCTAGAAATTGTGTAGAGAATAATCACCAACTCCAGTAAAGTTTTTCATATTTTCTTTATCTAAAGTTGTCTTATAACTAACCAGTTTTTGCTTTGTTGGCGCCATTCACAATCGCGACATAGTTGCCATTAAAGTTCAAACGGTTGTTTTCTGTATTTTTAATGTTCCACAGTCTTAATCGTGCTAATTTCTTCAGTAGATAGTTCAGAGTACTGCAAAGAGCAAGACACTGTATGTCAGCCATCAGGTCCTTGTGGATGATATTACTTAAATTGAATTGTTCCATTATAAACTGTTGCAAGCAAGAGCGGGCTCAAAAGATTTCTGATCCTCCTCATTGTTGAAAAATTGCGTTTACATTATACACCATCGTAAAATTTTTAAGCATGTGAATGCATAGTTTAATGTACTTTTTCCTTGTCGCTTACAGGAATATTTTAAGTAAATAAGACCGCCGTCTTTAAGATTTCCATGATTTCCTCAGGCATAATGCAAGATCGTTACTTATTTGTCCAGATGCTCTGAAGGTTGTCTTTTTTGCAATAAAGCGTTGAACCTCTTACTTGGTTAGCACTGCACCACTGACAGAAAGGACAGTTGTTAGCAACGATAGCCACATTTGTAATGTCGCACAGCGCTTCAGATTTTCAAGGAACATTCAGAGGATAATTGAGCAGATTTGAACGAAAAACCGCTCTTGTAATCATGAATTCAGCTTTTCGGTAAATAAAAATTGGGTGTAGTTTTTACAGACCTGCATTGCTCAAAGTTTTGGATGCACTGGTTCAAATTTCTTCTCACTCTTGGAACTTGTTCAATATTTTGATTGACAAGTGGCAAAAAAGCAGAAATTTGTCCGATAAACGAGTAGAAAACCTCATTCTTAACATTGTTGACAATCGCTTGAAATTTTATTAATTCTTTTCTGTGTGGAACGGATATAATCAACTAAATGTCTGGCACATTGACCATCTCCGGTTGTTATTACAACTTTCGTGTGTTTTTTCAGCATGTGGGCTTGCCTTAGGTAGTATTTACGTGCGTTTGGATCAAACATATCTTCTTTGTTAAAAAGAGTGCGAGGTTTTTGCTGTGACCGGGAGATAGTAATCTTGATAATTGTCATGGACCCGGTCCAAGCTCAAAAGCTTGCTGCAGAATTGGAAGTAGAGATGATGGCTGATATGTACAACAGGTAATTTTTTTCAAGGTTGGTTTTGAGTTGCAAAGATGATAAGCACTAAATACTCCGTTTGTTGTTTTGTTAGAATGACGTCTAGCTGCCAAAAGAAATGCATCAGCACGAAATATTTGGAAGGCGAACTTGAAAAAGGTGAAGCAGTTTGCATTGACCGTTGTGTTGCAAAATATTTGGAAATTCACGAACAAATTGGGAAGAAGTTAACACAAATTTCTCAAGCTGACGAAGAAGCAATGAACAAAGCTTCAAGCTCTGCCTTGCCGCACAAGTAGAAGCGTGTGTACCGTGCGAAGTGAAATTATGCTTCTTCTGATCAAAGCTGCCCGAGCAGCTGTAATGACTCAACACAAGACTCGGAAAGTCGAAAGCGAGGTGGCAATTGTAATGGCAACCGAACTCCGAGGCAGTTCAAGGGGCACTGCCGTTTTCTCAGATCTTATCCGCTCAGTGACGACTATTTATCTCGGCTCAACGAGTAGGTCGTTTAGGCTTGTATCCGTGTTGTTGTGTGAAGAAGTCGAATTAATCCGATTAAAATTGCTCCACTGTCTGAAGTTGGCTTCGTCAAATTTCAGTATGTTCTCTCGTCAAGAACGCCTTTGACTTAGCGTCTTTTCAGCGCGTCAGTGCATAGGATGCTATCGGTGTGTCGGGTTCTTGGTTGTGTTGCTGAGCCGAATGTAAGGTATCGTCGGTCTATCACGATTCCGCAGAGATCCCTACTAGTTGAGGGGTCAACCTAGTTGTTGCAGGAGCACAGGTCAGTCTACCAACTACTACACCTGGCGTCTTGAAGTTGCCAAGCTAATGCGAGGCGAATTAAAGGCTCTCATCACTTTGTCCGTTAATAACTCGCCAGAAGCACTCTAAGTTGATTGCTTCTTTCGATTATATAAACTACAAAACCTCCAATAGCCTTGAATGTGAATTCAGAACAACGTAACGGTAAACAGTTCAGTGTAGACTAACGGTGAGCAAGAGCATTGAACGTTCACATACCGCAAGAGGAAACAGCGACCAACTGTGATGAAATAGGTTTGCAGCAGTGGTGGAGGAAACATTTTCAAAGTGGAGGGCACAAGTGCACGTCATAAAGCTATGAAAAATTTTTTTTAAAACGATTTACTTCAACAATAGCAACTGCGTCTCTTTAACCTATTTAAGCAAATTAGAAACCGGGGCCTAGGCCCATGTGGCTTCCCAATAAGGACTGAGTTTACTAGAAAACTTGGGGGAACAAACTTTGTGTGATATGCGTGTTATGCATATCACGCAAATATAATTGTATTGTTTGCGTTTTGATAACGTCACCATGCTCACTCAACCGTAGTACAACATTTTTGCAAAATTGGCAAATTATGGAAACGACATATTCCCAACTGCCCACTTGGCTACGCCGGTGGTGTTACGGCAGTTGCATAGTACTGTGCTGGTAGTAGTACTTGACAATGATTACTAGGTACATGCTTCTTTACTAAGTAAGTGTACAAGAATTTAGTAGTAGCACTTGAAGAGTTCTTTGTCACAGTAGAAAAAAACAACACAACACTTTAATTATTCTTTGAAAACCAAACAATACAGTAAAAATTATGAACGTGTGAGCCAAATAAATAATTGGCGGTTGCATCGTGCTATACCAATTAATAAACATACATCTCCTAGATTCCATTTAAGAGTATGGTGACGAATGAGTACAAGCATGATAAACCATTTGTATCCACGAAAAGTTTACACTTGTGAGATTTTTCGATATACTGTAGCAGTTTCGTTTATTTGCACATTTTGTAGGATCTTACCGATTGTGTCTACCATATGAAACTCAGTGACAACCTTCAGGATTAAATTTAAATTCATTTTTCTCGTCAAAGCTATTTGCTTCAACACTGATTAAGTAACACCAAATTATACAAACCAACGATTATACAAGTAGAATTTGTCTAACTTTTCATGCTTTAATTCGTTACTTTTTCGTCGGTCCCGGCAGAATTCCTATCTTTTGTGTACATTTCTAGTCGTCAATTTGCTCAATCACCCCTTTCTATCCCTTAGAAGCGTTTTGTTTGGCTGATACGTTATTTGTAGTTTCGCTTTTGATGTTTAAAACAGCTAGTACGTGTGGGAATTCAAACAATTTAAGGATCTTTATCTGAGAATTGTTGCACCTCACAATTTGTTTATCGAATTTATACACGAGGTGCGAAGCGCGACCCGACTCCCGATTGAGAGAACGCGGAAAGTCTATGCAGTTTGAAAGGTGTTAGATTAAATGGAGGGATCCAGATAGAGCAGAGGAATTAATTGTTGTATTCAACCTAACGTCATGAACTTGTATTTTACTGCAAATAAGAGCACTATGTATACGAGTTACTGTGATAAAGTATACGAGCTTCTATGATAGAGTTTTCACCTGTTGGCATAAT
>JGI24159J19872_10008871_pt1 | contig 13177 bp, 6 predicted proteins | sample Ectturendosymbi4_FD_19872 | JGI IMG/M metagenome (IMG submission 19872) | reverse complement strand
TGACTGACGTCATAAGTGAAGTAGTTTTAGGGTCATTTTGACTCATGTTGCCTGGCCTAGGGCCCAACCGCTAGGCCAAAGTGTTTCGCTGAAGTTTTCATGGAAACTAGGCTTGAGTTCGAGTCTTTTGATACTTTGATCGACTTTTTAGCATTTCTGGTTCAAAAGTTATGATCCAAAATAAACAAATTAATTAATAAGCTAATTAGTCAAATATTTATACTAACTTACATCACAACTTTTGAACCCGAAACCCCAGCAGGTAATGTATCAAAAGACTCAGATTGTAGCCTAGTTTCCAGTAAAAACTTCAGCGGAATACTACCACCTAATGGTTGGCGCCTAGGGCCAGCCAAAGTGGCCTAAAAGTCCTCCACTTATGACGTCACTCACAGACAACCCGCACCCCTCAAGCAAAAAATTTAATTTCGAGTGCAGACTAAAAGACTTGCCGCGTGTTTTGAGACTTTTACCGGGTCTGTAGAGCATACCGGACCAGAGAAATTCCCGCGCAAAGCCATGTGCGTTTAGGCGTTTTTTTTCCGAAAATCCCCTAATCCTAGTGGACGCTAAAGTGTTAAGAAAAAATAAGTCTCTGGAAAAACTGCTGAAGGATAAACGACTCAATATATTTACACAGCTTAGTGAAAAATTCAAATCTACTCTTGTGGACATTTCTGAACCAGTAGTTCAGCATCTTACTCAATTGTTGCATAAGTTTGATTATTACTTTTCCTAAGATCCATGTTGTGGAATTGTGGAAACCTTTGGATTTTGAACCCTTTTGCTGTCAATTTTGTAGCAGAGGAAGTGGCTCTGTCCGAAGAACTTCAGGATAAACTCTTAAAGTTTCTGAAGATAAAAGTCTCAAACTTCGATATCAAGAAGCAGATCCTACTTCATTCTGTATTCATATTATATTGCCGAAAAACTAAAAAAGAGCTGGTCTCATGGAGGACCCCAAATAAAATTTTCAGTAAGATTAGGTTGTGGGCTGAAAAAGGTTGGGAAGCTCTGTGGTAAAATACATCCTTATGTCAGAGACGCAATTAATTGCACTCTAGTACGGTTGATCTGATAAAGTTGCTGACTGCTGTAGACGAAAAGTTAGAGCGATTAAAAGTTCACAATTTTTATCCACGGTTGCTGATATGTGGTGGGTAAAAAAACAAGACAAATGCATGTTACCAAAGGATACAAAAATTAAGGACAGAAATTTCATTGTCCCCTTTTCTTTCATTCACCATGGGGTGAACCAGTTAAGAAACCCTGGGCTACCACAATGTACTGTAGCCTAAATCATGCTAGATGGAAAGAGAATTTAATTAGGTGTTATATCATATTTGTAATTAAACCAACAACAGTTCACTTGTATGATGAACAGGATGGATGTGCAACCAATCCACAATGGTGTGTTTTGATCACCGCATAAAATGTGCTGTCATTCATAGTCACTGCTGATTTTCAACAGGTTTGGTCTAGGTCTACTGCCAGTTAATAGAAGTCCAGAGCCATTGCTAGTTGTACTGCTTTGTCAGGTGACTAGCTGGTCTGGATTTCATTCTAGTTATCTAAAAAATAGCATATATGATGCAAGCACTAAACAGTTTCAGGTATGACGTCCATGATAAAGCTATGACCATGTCATGTGTGACACATCAAGTACAATCACTTTCCATTTCACCATGAAAGAGATGGCACTCTTTATACATTGCTTGCCAACTGCCATCTGTATTATACAAATGAATGTTGCATACATGTTTTGCCTACACACTGCAACTTGCCTAATCTAATATCTTTCTTGTGATTTATTTACACTATTGAATTTATGTTGTTCATATGCTTTTTTTGCATCTGCTGTGTGCTGCTGTGTGTAGAAATTAGATAAGAGAAAAAATTTTCAAACCACAACTGGCCTCAGGAGTTTCAAGCGAAGTGCAATATTTCACAACACTGTGTTTTCATCATGGCCCATGTGGTAGTCAGGTTAGCCAAAAAAAGGGGGAGGAGGGGAAGTGGAACAATATTGCACAGGGGACTTACAGAAAGCACAAAACATGCAGAAGACAATATAAAGCTTACAAAAAATACCAAATATTCAGAAGGCAATAGCTATTCTTGAAGGGGGCAAGTGGTGGGCAGCAACACTGGTTAATTAATGCACTGAGGAAAGAAAAAATGTCATTTGAAATGTCTGACATGCTTGGCAGCTAGTAATGTTGACCTTGTTTTTCTTGGTCATCACTACTACGTCATAGAGAAATGGTGAAATTATTATATTGTCATAGCATCATTACTGGTATCTACCATACTTTCTTGCTTTGTAGGTAAAATTCCAATAAGCATTACAATTTTTTTCAAGGATAAAAACCGCATGGACCTAAAGTTTCCAAAGCATGATGTAAAATATTTCAAAAATGCCTTGTGTATGTTATTGTTGTGCTAGTCCAGAAACTTTATAAATTATTAACAGAAAATTGTATGTGATGTGAGCATTTTTAGGTGTGAAATGTGCGATGCAATATATCATACTTGCACGTTCTCTTGCGTATGACTTGTTTATTGTGCACACCTGAACTCGTGCTCTCTGGCGTAAATGTATAAAAATCTAAGACCTCGTTTATAATGCGCACCGAACTTCGCGTTGGTGTTTTTGGTATACAATTTTGCACGTTATACTCGAATAAATACGGTACTGAATCTTGCAACCACACCTGTCTGTCAAAAATTTTGGCAATGTAGCTTTGGTTGACCAGCAGGGAGTTTTTTATCAGGCATTACTACTTACTGGTATAACTGAACCACTTGGAAATGTCATGTATGTCGTGCAATAAAACAGTCTACCAAAAAATAACCTGTTACATACTTCTTGCAAAGTATAAAATCTTGTGTGTGTGCTTTTCACAGAATCTAGTACATGGCTGCCATAGAATGCTGTCTGGGTGACTAGTCATCCAGACAAGGGCTGAAAACAAGTGTTGAGGTTCTTGATCTACAAACATCTATATATGCCTTAATTAGCGAAACTGATCCATTGCGACCTGTGATGTGACTCAGGTTCATGACTGCTTGAGGAACAAAACAGGCTAAGAAATTTAAAATGTGTTTCTGTAACTTATTCTGTTGATATAGCATTATAAAAATGCATAATTAATGTTATTTGTCAACTTCACGCAGCTGGTGTGGTTTAAATACTGCAAAAATATTGGCATCAGTTATTGGCAATATTTGCCAAATAATAACTGGTCATTGGCAATAACTGATGCCGATATTTTTGCATTATTCAAACCACAGTTGAAAGGCATTCACTGCAATGAAGAACCACGCAACATTGAATTCTACGCAAAACTGGGTCACTAAAACAGCCAACTATCACAGCATGTACCCTGATTTGTTTGCAAGCGGTCATCTGCTTACTATGCAAACCTGCAAGCAAATGTAACATCATAGAGTGGTTGATTAGGACGATTGTGCAGCAGTTTGTATACTACGCATTACTTGATGTAGTCAGAGCCTGCATGCCGTAAGAAACAGGACAGAGATTTTGTGTTAATCAGAGATGAAGTAGCAGGGTTCCCACAGGGTATTGAGAGTATTGAATTCAAAATTGGTTTTCAAAACCTTGAAAATGTGCTGAATTTGACATGAAGTATTGAAAAAGTATGGAAATTCTAAATGGAAAAGAAATCTTAAGTATCTGAGCAGAATTTTACTGATGGCAAAGCAGTTCATTATTTATGCAGTGTTATGCACTGTGTAAAATTGAGTTTAATAATTAAGAATTTCAAAAAATGAAAAGTAGTAATGGCATTGAACGTTTTTGATTTTGTATTGAAAAAGTATGGAAAATGCTCTTAAAAATGTGTGGGAACCCTGGTAGCAACATGGGTATACAAACACTCCATGCAAAACAATAGCATAGTGGCTTTGTTAGCAAATAGAATTTTGCTGATATTATACATTGGCAATATTGCTATGTCAGCTGACATATATTGGTGTGCGGATGCATTGGTCCGATATGTTTACATGTCCATAATGTAATAAAACATTTTGTTTGTTTATGAACATGTCAGTAATCAGTATAGTAACGAATGATTAAAATATTTTTTTGATAAAGATGTCTATCTTATGGACAACGAAAAGTTAGTGTGGCTTGATATTGCTTCAGTGGTAATTTTTCATACTTTTAAGTTAAGAGGGGCATACATATTTGCAAAACTTTTTTTATGATTAACTGTTGCTTCATTCAATCTAGGTTACAGTGGTTATTGATTGTGGGTAGTTATTTACAAACAAAATTTCAGGTTTTGCTTTGCTGATTGTTCTTACTTGCTGAGCATCACCTCAAAAGTTCCAGATGTCGCGTTCAAAGCAACAACAAGTTTTAGAAATTGAACCTTTACATGAACTACGTTTTAAAGGTATGTTGCTTATTGCATTATGTTGTTTTCCATGGCAAGGTTGAGATACAATTACAATCCTTCATTTTCATTTTTCTATTTTAAAAAAAGCATAGTCTTCTCTTTGGCCTACTAGTAAATGATTCTCCACATTTCAGTATTGGAGTTCATGTGGAAAATCAGGTCATGTTAAACTGTAGATACAAATGCTGTTAAATAACACCTTGAAGTAATGTGAAATCTTAGAAGAGGTATTTTTATGGAGCTTCAGGATAATGTGAAGTCTAGAAACTACATGCAGTGACAGTTTTTCTTCATGCTCAACAGAGCTTAAGTGGTTAAAGCTAATCTGTGTAGCAAAATCAGCAGTTTGTAGTAATATGCCATCTGCATTCTTTTAAAGTAGCAAAATTTTCCTTGCACCTTCCCATGAAGGTACTTGTTGGAATTAAAGTATTAACTCTTTCATTTTATTGCAGGCATCAGTTTTGATGCGCAAATCTCAATATTGTGCATGTAGTGAAATAGTTGTGTGATATAGCTTGGTATGTTTGGATGAAATAGTTCGATAATGTATAAGTATTAAATTCAAATTATCAAAATCTTGTGATTTGATTTTGTGATTGAAGTCAAGTTTGTTCAGATCACGGAGGGAATTTTGTTGTAAAATGTAGGGTGGGCAACTTAGTGTGAAGCCAATGGAGTAGTTGGGTCGATGCAAAAGTGAAGTTTTATAAATGCAGATTCCCAGTCTTGTTTCTTATAGTTGTTTTGAAAGCATCATTAATCATGTTTTGCTTTATCCTTACAGATGATGTACAAATTGATATACTTAAATTTGTTACTGGACGCGGTACTATAGTCCAGCAACATGTTCATCATTCCAAACTTCGTCAAATGTACAGCGTGATCACATATCATAGCATCTGCCATTACAACCAAAAGTCACAAACTTGGCAAAAGTAATGTCAACATTAAAGATTAGCTGAACTAATAGGCTATTAATTGACAGTTGACACTTCTGTTAATAAAAAAATACCTTGTTCACACATGTATAAAATAATAATTCTGTTAGACTTCATGAACAGCTCAATCTACTGCTACATGCATCATACCACAAGAAACATGCATTTAGAAGCACCCAACTTTTCTTCTGTATTCATGTATGGCTGCAAATTTTTCTGATTGTAATAGTTTTAGACTTTTTCTTTACATGTGGCATACCATCACATGGTTTAGTCTACCTTGCGATATCATTGACCATAAATATGTCTTCAGCCTTTGAAGCCAGGTTTTAAGGTTTGGCTAGGAAAAATGCATTTTTAGAAGGGAAAGATTTTTGTTTTTATTATACTTTCAAAAAATAAATTTTCTTAGGCACAGCACAATATGGTGAGGCTCAAAAATATTTGGTGGTCACTTTCCGCTCATGCACCCCATGGCTTTGGGCGTGACCCGAAAAGCACTGAATGACCATTCAGCAGTGAATGAGCTGCTTGGTGATACCAGCAATAAACTGAGGAGTTTTTCTGTGTGGGGAAACAACTTTCTCATTCCTTTTTCCATAGACGAATAAATCTTTCTATGCTCATCACTCGTCCCATGGTGATGTACTTCATAGTATGTTCAGTTCTGTTTCCAAGCTAGAAGTAAACTCAGGATATTTCTCAACAATACCTTGAAGAGTGTCATCACCTGGAAGTTTATCATCCAGTAACAAGGCATCTAGCTTGTGGAAGATTGCATGCATGTACATTGAGGCCATAATGTACGAACCTGTGTGAATGTAAGCCACCTGTGACGTCACTGCATCTTTGCACTCTCTTTTACCTTGTTGCAAGCAAGCTATCAACGTATACATACTGTGTCTGTTAACATCTGTGGTTTAGCAGCTATAGTTCAGTAAAGCTTTAGGAAACTGATAGAACCAACCTGTTTTTTTGTTGCTGGGAGTGAAACATTTCAGTCATTTGTCTAACAGTTGTATCAAAAGTCACCATAACAGTGTTCATTAGCACATATTTTCAGACATTCTGACCGAAATGACAATTTTTTTTTCGATCGTTTCATACACATTTCGGTCTACGACCGAAAAAAAAATAGGAACCAACCCAACAACAGAAATCAACATAGCTTTCGAATCTTCAAGGTCAGATGAAGCGAAGTAAATTTCGAGACTGTTCACTGCTTCATCGAGTGCTTCAAAATGCTGGGCATAGTGTACAGGTGTAAATCAACTTCAACCGCATTGGATTCACACATAGCTGCACCTGTGTTGTCGTCAGTGAAGTACCTCCTGGGAATTTTTTTTTTGGGCAGTAACACCTTAGCTTCCAGGCTGTTTCAGCCAAAAATCCAGCAATTTGCACATGTCTTTGAACGTGAATATCTATGGCGCCTAAAGCGCTAGAAAGTTGTTCAAACCCTGAAATGACTTGGCAAGTCTTTGAGTCTGCAGTGAAAAAAAAAATATATATTTTTTTGGTTTTGGGTTTAGGATTTTTTGTGAGTGACATCATAAGTAGAGTAGTTTTAGGCCTGTTTGGCCCACTTCATCTGGCCATAGGCCCAGACTGCTAGATGGTAGTATTTTGCTAAAGTTTTTATTAGAAACTAGGCTAAAATCCGAGTCTTTTGATACTTTGGATGACTTGCTAGAGTTTTGAGTTCAAAAGTTATGACTTAAAAACAACAAAATTAGTAATTAATCCACTAATCAGATAATTAATTATTTTGTTTATTTTAGGCCATAACTTTTGAACCAGGAATGCTACAAAGTCGATCAAAGGCACAAAAGACTTGGATTCTAGCCTAGTTTCCAATGAAAATTTGAGCGAAATACTTCCGTGATGTGGTTGGGCCCTTGGTCAGGTAACATGAGCCAAAATGGCCAAAAACCTACCTCACTTATGACATCACTCACAAAATACCTAAAACCTATAAACAAAATTGTTTTTTTCATTGCTGACTTGAAGATTTGCCAAGTATTTTAAGGGTTTGAACAGCTCTTTAGCACAATCAGTTAAGGAGCTATGTGGTTGGTAGGACAACCGAACTATTCTTGATTTAGGCTGATTTACAAGCATGATGTGTTCGTACCCTGGCAGTGAACGTGTTATTGTTGCAGATAAATCTAGTGTATCAATTTATTTGTTTGTTTGTGAATTGTACTAAGTCACTTGGCGAAACGAAGATGTTTCAGTTCTGACTTCACCATCTGAACTGACTGCAACATGCTTGATACATTGACATCTGACCCCTGTAAAGCTTTATTTAACCTCTCAAGTGATTTTAACAGTGACAATGCTGAATGAAGTCCGAGCATAGACTGTCCTGACAAAAACGTTGCCAAATACCATTTGCCTTCAAGGCAAAAAATTTCGAGGACATGCACAGTTGCAACATCCAGTTTTAATACTTTGGTATCCGGCTGCTTTCGGGAATTTTCTAAAAAAAAAACGCTTAAACGCACATGGCTTTACGCGGGAATATCTCCGCTCCTGTTCAGGTTACGGACCTGGTCAAAGCGTCAAAACACGTGTCAAGTCTTCTAATCTGCACTCAAAAAAATTTTTTGCTTTGGGGTGCGCGTTTGTTGTGAGTGACGTCATAAGTGGAGGACTTTTTGGCCAACTTTGCCTGGCCCTGGGCGCCAACCATCAAATNGTAGTATTTCGCTCAAGTTTTTGCTGGAAACTAGGCTACAATCCAAGTAAGTCTTTTGATACTTTGGATGACCTGCAGGGGTTTCGGGTTNGTTATGATCTAAGTTAGTAAAAATTTTTGACTAATTAGTTAATAGATAATTAATTATTTTGTTTCTTTAAGATCATAACTTTTGAACCAGAAACGCTTAAGTCGATCAAAGGCTCAAAAGACTCGGACTCGAGCCTAGTTTCCAATAAAAACTTCAGCGAAACACTTTGGCCTAGTGGTCGGGCCCTAGGCCATGCAACATGAGTCGAAATGGCCCAAAAACTACTTCACTTATGGCGTCAGTCACAAAAAATCCGGATCCCCCAACCAAAAATTTTTTTTCGAGTGCAATCTAGAAGACTGTCTGATTCGTTTAAGCCCTTGAACAGCTCTTTAGCGCAATCGGCGGAGGAGCTAGGGCGTTGGTAAGGCAACTGACAACTGCTGGTTTTAGGCCAAAGTAAAAGTGCGAATATATCGTACCCCGGCTCTCAAAGTGTTGAGGTGTTTTAGGGACCTAATTTGGGTCCCTAGAATTGAAAATCAGGTCCCTAGAATCAGAAAATTATCATCGGGTCCGTTGAATCAGAGAAATTAAGTCCCTACAAGTCCATACCGGGTACCTAACATTTTCCTTAGAAAACCCTGTAGTAACGGTAAATTTTTGCTGTTTCTCTCTGTCATGAAACTGTAAAATGGAAAGGCTTTTAAACAATTCAAAATTCCAATGGTAATTGTTACGTCACAATACTATTTGTCAAGACCAAACACAGTTTGCTGCTTTAAATCAACAGACTAACCTAACAATATTGTAGTGATTATGAAAGCGTGGTATCAAGGCCTGCGCTGATGCTTTTTGCACAGCTTTCACGAGCAAATAATTAATCGGCTGCATTAAGGAACTTGCCGTACTGCGTACAATCTACTTGGTTACTGGACAGCAAGGTACCTGTACCGACAAGATGCTAAAAGGCATGTCTCTATTGATTCTTCTTCGTTAGCACTGTGGATGCATTGTGCTTACCGGTATGACATTATAGGGAAAAACGAAGTCCTGTGTGCCCTTCAACGAACGAGGCGCTGACTCACAATAGGCTAAAAGATTTATTTAATTCATAGCATGACAGTTAATTGAATTACCGCGTAGCGGTACATGTCTGTTGTTTATTTTTGCCAGAAACTATCAAATATCTGCACAGTTCTGAGTGAGCTATTTTCTATCTCTGTAGACCTCGCCTATAAGACGGGCCCCATAACTTGAGCCCGAAATTCCCATCTTACAAGCAAGTAAACACAGTATATCGTCACTGACATCTTTATCTCTCAAAGCAGATTTCAAGAGACCTACAAATCCAACACCAGTTCTGGACATGGATCAAGTACCATCAGATGCAATCCTGCATAAAGTGCATAGGTCCAAAACAAACTTATCAAAAGCATTGAGGACTTCAGAAAAGATATCAGCACCAGTTGTAGTTCATACACTGTAGTGACAGAAGTTCTTTGGTTTCGTTCAACTCCTTGTCCACTCCTTTTATAAATATAGCCAACTGTGCCGTGTCATTATCCATGCTTTCATCGATTGCAAGGCTTCATGATACAAAGTTTTTCACCTTGTCCTTGAGAGTGTCACAAATTTCACCAGCAATTTCATCGATACGTCTTGCTATCGTCCAATGCGACAAATCTATTTTCTCGTACTCCTGTACCATTTTTGGGCATATTTCTTCTGCGACATCAATAAGGCACTGTTTCACAAAATTGCCATCAGAATACAGCTTCATATTTTGAGCTATTCTCTGTGCAATTAAGAAACTACATCAAAATACTTTTTCATTATCAGTACACATTTTTTGAAACATAAAATGTTGACTTTTCAATTGTTCCTTTAATTGCTAGGTCCATCTAGTTTTCCGTAAACACCTTCAGAGTGTTTTGTTTCGCAGTGTCGTTTAACGTAGTACTCTTTAGTAAAATTTGCAGTTTGATTGCAAATCAGACATAAAGGCCTTTTGTCTGCATTTATGATAAAGTATTCAAAAGTCCATTTTTCCTAAAATTTTCACATCTCTTCCTCTACCTTTCTCTTCCTTGTCTCTTTTAAATTTGCTAAACTTGCCATGCAGAGCAATGAGCTAATTCAAACCAACTTTTAAAATTGCTGAACTCTAGGCTAAGTTGTTTAGAATTAAACAAAATCAACAGATACTGAAATCAAAATTCACAAAGTTGAAAAATGTGCGAACTAGAGCTCGAATGACCATTCGTGGCTACTGCAGTCCTTACTAGTTTCGCAAGTAAAAAATCACTGTGAGAAAGAACCGTACAACATCAAATTTTGTGCAAACATGTATCACTAAAACTGTCAATCACCACAGTAAGGACAGCTTTAGAAAAAGCTGTAGCTGAATCACAAGTTTCCTTAGGAATTTCTGTGTACATGTAGAATCTGGGATTAAACTCAAAAGTATCCTAAACTGTCATCTTTGATTTGCTTTTTGCTACAATATTTTTGACACTAGAACAGATCTATGTCATGCTACAAAGATGAAGTCCTGTCTACTGATGTTTCAGATTTTTTTCACATAACCAAATGAAGTTTAATAACAGAATAGTTATATCAGAATGGTGAATAAGGAGCTATTTGCTTCATGACCTTGCCGCTAGGTGTGTTAGGCGCTAGGTTTATTGTGTAATTCAAAGTAATGTTGGTTTGAAAAATATGTATTAGATGAATATAAATTTGATGCAAATGCTTGTGAGTGGCTGTCTGCAGCAGTGTTTAAAGTACTCAAACAAAGGATGATTCTATTTTTGTTCAAGACATAATGTTGGCATCCTAGTGAAGAATGAATGGGTATTGGTCAATTGTCACATAGTATGCTTTCTGATTCTAGGTGTTTTTGTTTTGTTTGCTGTAATGCCCTTTTTGTAGCATACATTTAACATTTTAAGTTCTGATTCATCATCTTCAAAGTCTTCTTTGACTATCAAAGCATCATCAGATTCCAAATTCGCTAACTTTATGAAATTTTTAAGATGCAAAATGTTGTTGATCTGGCTTTTTGTGATTAATATTTGATAAAAAATTGTTCATGATCTCCACTTGCATTATTGGGGATAATGCAGATTTTAGTTCTGCTGCAACTCATATAAAGTTCCTTGTGTTGTGGTTGTACCAAAGAATTTTCAAATTATGACTTCTAGTATTTTAACTACCATGTATTTTGGCTAAAAGTGCCTTGTGAATGTTGTTGCATGTAAGTCTTAGCTTTGCTTTGTTGTAACTAGGGATACATATAATGGAATATCTAATCCTCCAGTATTTGAATCCAAAAATTGAAATTTTAAAAAATATTTAGATTCAAAATAAAGTTGGATTAAATAAATGTGAAAAATTGCAAAGTCGCAAAACAAACAGTTTCAGTAAGTTTTGCAGTCACAATAAATTTTGCAGTGGCGCTCTTTGCACTCCTGAGAGTAAGATCAAGAAAGATACACTCATTAAGCTCACAGCATTGCATAGTGACATAACAAGATATTAAGGCCTGCAAAAGCCACGATGTGCCAGGCATGTGTTTGAGCATAACTTGCTCAAGCTAGAGAGCTGTTTAAACCCTCTAAAGATGTGGAAAGTGTTGTAGTTTCAATTTTGAAAAAGTTGGGAAATTTTTGATTTGTGGCTTTTTGTGGGTGACATAATTGGGGTAGTAGAATACCTAGCTGCACCAGCTATGTTAGCGCCCTTAGAACGATGCTTTTCCAGTGCTGACTTGACCACGAGCAAGCTCTGGTCAAGATTGACTAGACAGCACGTATTGTATAAGAACAAAATATATTGCATTGCAATAAGAAGTTGCTGCAGTACAGCGCTCTTTAATCGGTGTGCACGGTGCACCCTAGGGTGCATCAAAATATGTGTGGGGTGCACCACTACGAAAGGGTTCACAAGGGTGCATCACAAACTTGTCACACTAAAATAAACAGATACTTTTAACATAAACTTTCTGTTAGCATAAACGAACCATTAACCAACCAATGACTTTCAGGATTTAACCTAGATTTTGCACATTCTAAAGTGTGGTGCATAAACATCAGACCATATCAAGCTAATTGTTGTAATTAGGTGATTACACAGGTCTACAATTTTAAATGAATTTCATGGGGATTGAGGTTTGAGAGTGTTTTCGGGATAATTGTAGGGTGCTGATTTCAAAACTGTTGTCAGATTCTCTCTATGTGGTCAAGTTTTTGAGTTTATTGATATTTTAAATTTATGCAGTTGTAGCATTTTAAGCATACTGTTGCATAAGAGGGTTGCACATTTCCTGATTTGTTAAACTGGCTAACATGTTATTTAAGCACTATTGACTTCTTGTAATAACTGTGATTTGTAAACTAGCTAATGAAAAGCAATGTGCAGCATAGAAAACGTACAGAGGTTAAACAAACACAACTCAGTTAGTGTATACTGTATACTTGCAGCTGTGACTTACAAGACACAGATGAGAAACTACACAGATATTATGGCCTTCAATGCAAAGACTGTGGTGAAAAAAACAACGTTAAAATGCAAGGAATAGCCCAAACATGATAGCATACTCTTTATTCATGACAGAAAAGATTGCACGGTTGCTAATCCAGAAATTGTCTTTTCTGTGTTTTTCGGGAGTAGTTACTGCCAGCAACCTCTTTCTAAGCCCCAGCAATAGTCTGACAACATGTTGGTATTCCAGCATCCCTNGTATCTTTTCTATTGTTTTTGAAAGATTGTAATAGTTAGGAGCTTTAAAATATCCAAGGACGTTTTTGACAACTGCTGTAAGTGACCGCCAAGCATTTTTACGAGGGTTGTCAAGGTAAGTGGAAAATATTTGTCCTGCATTCAAACATCATATCTGAGAACCATAAAAAATTCCAGCTCAACTTTTCAGTGCTCAGCGCAGGGAACTTTTCACACAAATATGCAAAGCAGTCACTTTTTCCTATTTAAAGCTTTTGCAAACTGTTTTCATACTTTGATATGGAAAGGAGGAAGTAACACCTCATTTGGATTAATCAAAGGAAAGTGTATAATATTT
>JGI24159J19872_10008870_pt1 | contig 13178 bp, 6 predicted proteins | sample Ectturendosymbi4_FD_19872 | JGI IMG/M metagenome (IMG submission 19872) | reverse complement strand
TGAAATTTTTCAACCCCGGGGGGGCGGCCGCCCCCCGCCCCCCCGCCTTGTACGCCTATGGTGTTATGTATAAAATCAGCTAAGTCTTTCCAGTAGCTTCGCTTTTTAATGTGTGAGAGTTGATAAGTAATTGACTCACTTGAAAATTTGGCAAAGAAGGCATTTCATTCATGTGCTTTATTAATTGTATGCTGGGGAATCGATTATGCTACAGGGCACCTACTTCATATTAGTAGAGTCCATGCAAGGGAAGTACAGAAAAACTGTGTTTTAGTGTTTTTAATTTTAAGTACAGTGTTTTGATGAACGCATTTTGCCATACAGTTTGTTGCATACATGTGCAGTTAAACACACAATGCTGCGAGACTCACAATATAGTCTCAATATAAATGACATAACACATGCCATACATATTACATATATGTCCTCAGAGAAAAGGAAGCTGTTTTAGGCCAACCTCAGTTAGGTGTGAGTTTGCTTGCTACAGCGACAGCTAGAATGTGAATGGAAAATCTCAAAACTGTGAGGTAGATGTTAAAGAATACTGAGCCAGCTTCTTTCTTTTGAGCGAGTTGTTGAAACCACTGCTTGGCCGTCCTAGATCTCGGGGCAGGTGTTGAGCAGCCATTCAATTGTCTCATCGTCCAGCACCGTCAGACCATGCAATCCATGGGGAGGTCGATACATTGGAGGACAACATGGTCGACGTTTTGTCCTTCTGCGCCACACTCACAGGCCGCAGAGGCCATACCCCATTTGTACAAGCAGGAGCGGAAACGTCCGACACCGGTGCGGAGGCGGTTAAGCCAGACCCAGGCTCTTTTGGGAGGGTTATTCCGGGGGGTGCCGGTGTCGGAGATGAAAATGCGGAGTCTTGTGGGGCTGTCCGTCCACTTCGCATTCCATTGGTAATTCTCCTACTGCGCCGCATGTATGTTGTCGTTGTTGTCAGATAAACTGATGAGGTGTTGTGTCCCGGGTACAAATGGGTGTCTCGATTTGAGGCGCCCTGCGTTTGCACTCGATGGGCGGGTGAGTGCTGAATAGGGCAGATGTCCAGGCTCCATGGCACGGCGTGCTAGAGACAGTGTGGCTCCATTGCGATGACGCTCAGCAGGTTGGATGCCTGCGAGGGTTGGAGGGTTGTCCGCTGGTGTTGGACGCAGGCATCCAGTCACAATTCGCAAAGCGTCATTGATGGCGGGGTCCATGAGGCGGGTATGAGCACTGCGGAACCAAACAGGCGCGCAGTACTCTGCAGTTGAGTGCACTAAGGCTAGGGTGGCTGTTCGCAGAGTTGTTGCTGCAGAACCCCAGCCGGATCCAGCAAGCCACCTCAGGATCGCGACGCGTGATGTCAGCTTCTTGCGAAGTGATTCAAGTTGTCGGCGATACGTAGCGTCCTGTTCAGCGTTACTCTGAGGTATTTGGGCTCGGAGCGGAAGGGCAGGGTTTCGTTGTTGTATTTGACTTGAAGCTCGCGTTTAGCTTCCTTGCTGTTCAGGTGGAAGTCTGCCAGCATTGTCTTTGTGGTGCTGAGCTTTAGCTTCCAAGTCTGGAGGTATTCACTTACAGTTGCCATGTCCTTGGTCAGAACTCCTTCCACTGCCTGCCAGTCTCCATCAGCATGCATTATTGCTAGGTCGTCGGCATATGTATACTTTTTGGAAACGGTGGTTGGCAGGTCAGAGATGTAGATGATGAAGAGAAGGGGCGCCAGGACAGATCCCTGTGGGACGCCGTTTTGAGGCATCGTAACCTGCTTCTTTTGCTGTTCCCGGTGGTGAGGGTGAAGCTGCGATTGCTAACTTCTGACAATGTTCTGGCACAGCCTATCGTACTTTTGTCAGTTGGGTTATACAGTGATAACAAAACTCCATGAACCAAATTTTATATTTTCACGTCTTTGGCAATATGGTAGAGGAAAATATAATGTAGCAACAGGTACAGAAGATCTGTAGGGTGAAAATTTGTCCCATAAATGTTTTTTGGGAAAATTTGGTGAAATTCGAGCAAAGCATCCTTCTACCCTCAAACAATGCCTGCTCCTACAACTATGGTTAGTCGATTGTGCTAACAACACAGTAGTTAGTTGCAATAACTCCAAGGCGTAACTCATTTGTGCAGTTTGTTTTATGCATTTTAACGCGCTTCTGTTTGATGCTATAGACATTGCTATGCTGTAACCATATTGAGTAATTGTTGGGAAAACATGTCTTTGCCTCGCTGCACATCGCGATCTCTAGGACTGCATGCGGCGTGTCAACAGAAATGTAGTACTCTACACAAATATGCGGCACCCAACCCAGCGTGGACACTATTACGTAGAAAAAGGTGAAGCTCGACGTGAAACGCCGTTTAGAAGGATTACTTGCACTAAGAAAAGTTTAACAGAGAAGTATGTATGCAATGCATGATGCTAGCAAAGGACTATGCATCACTGACAAGCAGTGACGAACTTACGCATAGGCCAAATAGGCCATGGCCTAGGGCTCCGCGCTGTTAGGGGCCCCGCGCAACTCCTTCCTTTGACGACTCATTACCGACTTAAAATTCATTACTAACTTAAAATTTGCGAAATTGCGCAGAGGCATAACTTCACAATACTTTGAAACGAGCGAAAATGCAAACGTCAAGACTCTTGTCAGTACAGTGACAACACGATAATGTTGCTTGTTACGCAATGTAAGAAGGACATTACTGCTTTTCTTCAGAGGTCTGCGGTGTCTCGCGGTCTTGCGTTAGAATCTGGTGTTACGGTCGTACTAAATTGCGAAAAATTTATTGACGACTTCGCTTGCCTGAAGGCACGAAAAAAGTTTTGTGATAGACTGCATGTGAGCTGTTGCATATGTTGGTGGAAAATATTTGGTATCAGTTGATGTAGATAATTATGCATTTGCCCTCTTCTTCATGGATATAATTGCTTGTGCTAGTGAGGGCTACCTGTGGTAACGGTTTCCAATGTGCTTTATAGAAAGACTCAGGGCAATGGTGCAGCCGTCCCTGCTGACAAGAACATCCTACGCTAAAACATTTAGTGTCGGCACACCCCAAGTTAGGTAGAGTCTCAGTCGAACTTTCCATGCTGCAGACGTTTTTTGTTATTTTTGCGAACGTAAAGAAAACGGGAAGGTTATTCTAATCAGGTACTTCTTCAAAACATATTGTTGTAATAGTTTTGTCTCTGACTGGAAGTCCAGATTAAGGGTTGCAACAGTAGCTAGACTTTATACTTCAATCGAGTGACAAAAACGTTGATGTTGGCCATGATCAAAATTCCAATAAAAACAAAGCAACGTGACTAAATCCAGTGGTTTTGTACATGAAAGTTGTAAATTCATCTAAACAGAGAGAAGATTTATCTTTGCAGATCACAGCAGAACTGCTCGTTCGATTTTACTTTTCCTTACAGTATTTTCATTACAATACTGGATATTGTTTATTTCACACCAGTAGATACTGCACATCGACTGAAGCTCAAAATGTTTGCAAGCACTAAATTCGCACGAAGCTGTCTGTTTGTCAGGTATTCAATATCACCAATGTATGTTTGATCATGCGCAACACCGCCTTGTCAAAACGAAGGTATTGTTTAAAAAGCAAACATTCTTCAGCAAGCGTTGGTGGGATATGCAGTTCCACTTCCCAGATTTCAACTTTTCATTGCTGCTTTTCGCTCAGAAATGTCGAATTTAATGAAAACATCTTTGGGATATGCTTTTGTAACCACCACAAAAATTTATTAAAAACTGATACAAAGTACTTTGTACACAACTAATGAGGTTGGGCATGTGGTATCTCCAAGAAACCTGTCCATTCACGTTTTTCTTTTTTTTGTAGCCTACTGATCTGATAGTGAACATAGATAGTTAGACTGCTAACTTCATTGCGGCTGTAAATTTCGGAAAAACTCTTGAAAACCCATAATTTAAAAAAGAGATTTGATTGCTTTCATCCGATGCTCTCTTTAACAGATCGAATCCAACCGGAAACTTTTCTCTTTTCGCAGATTTGTCCATGCGTGCTGCCTGGACGTCTCATACGTTTCTAAAGCTTCACGTCGCTGCAATGCAATGCAGTCGTATATTTTCTCACGGTTTGATATCCACACCTTCCCGAATGTATTTGCCGGTTTTTTGTTTGCATCCCTACAACTCGGGACACTGCAGGCTGAGAAATTTCGCTGCACGGCTGCAGTGTTTTTTATTTTTGATATCAAGTTACGTCACATATATTTTGCTGTTTCGCCTCGCTACCATTTAAATCAACATTGCTATCAAACAAATTTATTGAACAAAATGTGTGGCAAAGGCTTCAAGTTTCTGGCTCCATGGCTTGGACTTTGACCCTTAATTGCATAGAAAACAGCGCAGTAATTACTTGAACTTTTCCACACTGAGTTATGTTTTTTTGTTTAAATAGGGAAAGCTGATGGCAAGTCGTTAAATGCTCGTAATGTCACAACAACAGCCATGTAGGTCTTGCAATACCAGAAACAAAATTACTCAAATAATAATTAAATATTTGTACGTCAAATGACGTTGTTAAATGTGAAGATAGCCTGCTTGATGTTTCAAAATCAAGTGCCACTATGACCACATCTACAGAGATATCATACAGATTAAATCCAGCACAAATAGACAAACGAAGGAACAAAAATTCAGAGTCATCGCAAATTTGACGAGTAGTAGAAAAAGAGTCAATTGTTGACCATCCTTTGTGAGCCTACAACAAACCTTGCTTAATTAGAGGACCGCTGCGTCTAGGCGCAGTCAGCTGGCTCTCTATCAACGCGAGAGTGCTGACTGTTAGTACGTCTGTTCATCCCAGTGGAATGAGCGAGCGTTAGCATACGCATTTGACCCTGCCTGTAACGAAGGGCAAATGTCGCGTGCGGGTAGGCACCGATACACAGCTCACTTTTACTTATTGTCAGCACTTGTATTCGAATGCAAGCACAAGAGAGTCGAAAAGCGCAGGACGTGGTGACCAAGGCAGCCTCAACTAACCCTGTAGGCTAAGGCAACTGCTGCTGGTAGTAGTTATTCGCGATGGCTGATGAGAGTAAAGTTCAAATGCAGCGTGATTAGGATTGGTTGCTTCAGCATTTAATAGTTTTGAATTTTACGGAACGCATGGTGAAGCAATCCGGAACTGGGCCTTTTTAATAATTCACGAGTTTTTTCTCTCGCGGCAATGCTACGCTACTTTGCGAATTGCGAGAGGCCGATTTAGGGTAAATAAGTATATTTTGCAAATTCCACTTTTGGAACTGTACAGTAACTTACCTTCGATGCTGTCAGTTGCTAGTATTTTAGTACAAAGCATTATTTGGTTAGGTTGCTGCTTTTTAGAAAAAGAACAACTTTTTCGCCTTATTTGTTCTGCATCGCTGGCAAAAACAGATCTAAGCTTACGTTTACTGCGTAAAGAATGAGATATTCAGTGCACTAGCGTTGTAACCTCTGCACCAGTCTCTCGCAAACAAACCAATAATTAAGGCGGGCTGACTGCTGCAAAAGTTAAGGAAAACATGATTTGCGCAGTGAGGAAATGTGTGATCAGAGCGCCTGTACAATGCGCATTTCTATTGAAGAATGAACAGGCAGTTGTTTTGTTACGATTATTAGGAATTCGTAACCTTGCTTTGACGTGAATTTCAAAATCGCAAAACCACTGAGTCATGTGTTTTATCCACCGCTGCTGATGTTGCACCTCGTTGGATAAAATCTGAAGATACTGAGAAACGAGTCGTCTGATCTTCTTTAATTGACTGCACATCGTTTTTTTTCTTCACGTGTTGCTATACGGGCCTAATGAAAGAATGAAACACAAAATGTTTTCTTCATAACTGTTTCAGCAAATGAGAAAAACTCGTGACCAAAAAGGATGAAGCTATATACAAATTTCATGCATTCAGCTTTGCACGTTTACGTTTTTGCAACTAAAATGCAGTAATCTACAAACTTCCGTTATTTTGATGACAACCTTCTCGTCCTTTCTCTTTCTTTGGTTAATTCCTCTTCATCTCGAAGATCGTCGTGTGTTTGTTTACTTGAAAAATTATGTTGTATCTATTGACACACAGCAGTCTACGTCAATGTCTTGCAATCTATCTATTTTAATGTCAATACGGAAATCGAAGTTCAGTGATGAGCCTGAAATCGCCGCTTTAACTTTGTTCTTTATCTCACAACTTTTGTGCGCAATTCGGTGACAACTTGTTGGAAACTAATTGAGCGAGATGAATTCTCGGCCACTTAAAAATCAAAATACATAGCGGTTCATCAACAAAACCATCCGGTAAAGTGACAAATGGGCGACGCGGCCGTTTGACGACAGTTTGTCTGGCAGCTGATTTGACATTGCTTCGTCGCCGAGTTTTGCCGCAAACATTAGTTTTTGTAAAAGCGCCACGCGCATGCGCACCTATGCATTTCAATGCAAGGCTTGGTCATTCTTGGGTAAGCAGCTGTGTATTGGAATCAACATAAGAAAAACTGAATTAAATGGATTCGCGTGTTGAACGTCTCAAGAACAACTCCTTCGTAGTCAGGTAAATTCAATGAACTGAACATGAGACGTTAACCTACAAAACCCAAGAAGGGAAAATAGATTTCGCTGGCGATTATAACAACTGTTGTCGGAAAATTCAAGTTGATTTCATTTCAGTATGCGCTTTCTAACATTGATTCTTGTTTACTACGACTTACCCTAAAATTTGAAAAGCCATGAAACAAATGCATGAGTGCTCGTGGTATTTCTGAAGTATAATTTTTTTCACAGAAATACGTTCAAAAAACAAAATGTTTATCTGCATGTTATTGCAAGTATAGGTCCAAGGGTCATGAGTCTTATGATTTATGGAAAGCTTAGGTAGAATGCATGAAACTGCTTATTTGTAATGCAAAAGTTTAACGAAAATACTTACTGCCAGGATTGCTGACCGATCGAAAATTATAATCGAACCATGATAGTTTTCTAAGTTGTTCCGACTAAGATGATCAGGCAAACGCAGATGAGCACAATACTACGAGACCCAGGCTATATTTGCACATTGCAGGAAAATAAGCAAATGCATTGAGCTTTCATAGTAACGTAAACACCACTTGGCCAAAAAGATATAAAATACATGTTTTCTCAATGTCAACAACAACTTTGACACTGATGGGAGAAGTAAGAAACTCACCATGTTTCGCCAAGCGTAAAAATACCACGCACGTCTTGAAATATGCTTCCATGCTATTTTCTTTGGCTGTTGTTATATGTGTGATGACAGAAACTACTTCTGTGCTTCTCTAAGTATCCATACTTGTGGCATTTCCCCCCTATATTGCATGTCTATATACCAACCGGGCAAGTATTTCATTCGTTTGCTGATACCTTTGTCGCTGTTTGATACAGTTTTTAAGGTCCGATCGATCTTTCGCGAAAAGACGCTTTTTACATTAAATCGTTCAAATTTTCCGCTACTCCGATGTTGAATGCAAAAACGCGTCGTTTAAAAATAACTTTAGAAACTAAACTGCGATCAAACCTTTGCATTTGAACAATGAGAAGAAGCGCTTTAAAATTCTTTTGTGTTGATTTTCAGCACACAATGTATAAAGTTTATTCGCGAATATCCTTTAATGATCGTTCTTTACTCTAGAGCAGCTATGTCCAACCCAAATGGCTTACTTGGGCCAAAAATCATGTCGCTATCTTAAACAGGGCCGCACATTTGATGACATATTAATGAGGGCCGCACATTGATTGACCTGGATCTGAGCAAACTAAATTTAACTAAAGCTAATACACTGAAAGCGTTCGAATCCTAATTGCAATATTTACAGACGTGGTAAAGTGGCACTGAGAAGACACTTGCATCAAAAATGTCAAATTAAAGGTTAACAAAATAAGAAAAGGTTGTCGATATGTAGGATACTTTTACTACAGCGAAAACCTAAACTGGGCTGCACAAAACCTTTGCCTGGGCCGCATGCGACCCGAGGACCGCGGGTTGGACATAGCTGCTTTAGAGGAAAAGAAGTTTTACTCTAAAGGTAAGGAATTTTTTCAGGTAAAGATATTTCCAAATACAAGGACATTTCTCTCCTTAGCCTCTCTGGAAAAGTTTACGCCGAATGACTTGCAAAAAGATACAGCGAAATGATTCAACCAAAGTTGTTTGATATCCAATGCGGTTTTTGTCCCGGCCGTAGCACTACACAGCAACTTTTCGATAAATCTTGGGAGTTTGCCAAAGACGTTTACACATGTTTTGTCGACCTCAAGAGAGCATACGACCGGGTTCTTCGTGAAAAGCTTTGGGGGGCGTTGCGTGAGTACGGTGTTGACGGCCGGCCGTCAAGTCACTCTATTCTTGCTCAGATGTTTGTGTCAGAACCGTCGCCAGAAAGTCTTCAATAGGAAAGATTTACGTTAGTGCAGGGGGTTTGACATTCTAAACTTTGACAAAAGCTCTGCACTTATTTATAGTGTTTCATATTTCCATTTGGGGTGGCTAAGCCCACCAAGCTCCTGTGTCGACGGGACTGGTTTATGTCCGTGCCTGGGGAGTTAAATCAGTGCCGTTCACCGTTGTTTTTGGACTCCGGCAAAGGTGTTTCATAGCCATCTCAGTGATTCTCAACGTGGTCCAGCTGGAATTTCTAGTGGTCCACAGGACTTTTAGACTAAACTTGAACATGCCCATGCGTTCATTGACCAGTGGTCAATATAGTTTCGAATAGTTGTTCATGAGGTGTCAGCTGAGCAGTGGCCCATCTCATATGTTTTTTGAAACATGGTCTGTGGGACAAAAGGGTTGAGAACCACTGGTTTATATATGCATTGGATAGACAGTCACAGCCGAGTCGACGAGGGTGTTACAGTCGGGAGTTGCAGGATCAACCGTTTACTTTTTGCGGAAGATTTGGTACTGCTAGCATCTTCTCAACAGGGTCTTCAGCACGAACCCAATCGGTTTTCTGCTGCGTGCGACCAAGCCAAAGTGAAAATCAGCACTAAAAAGACCGAGGTATCATGTCTCTCTGGAAACCCAAGATAGTTCATGCTGCAAGCTAGCGGCAATGGCAATACACTGCAGTAGGTGGAGAAGTTCAAGTACCTAGGGGTGGTATTTACGAGTGACGGAAGGCAGAACGAGGAGATTGATATACGGAATGGTAAAACCAACGCAGTTCTGCGTGAACTTTATCGCTTTGTGGTCACAAAATGGGAGCTTTGAAACACCGCCAAGCTTTCAGTTTTCAAATTGGTCTTTGTTCCGAACCTCACATGTGGTCATGAATCTTGGTTGATGATTGAAAGAATACTATCCCAAGTGCAAGCGGCAGAGATAGGATTTTTGCGAAGAGTTACGAGTATTTCACGGTGTGACACTTCGCGACAAAGCGCGCAGCTGTTAAATTCGTAAAACTCTGAATATCGAGCCACTTCTTCGAATCGAGAGATCCTAGTTATGCTGGTTCAGCCATGCGTACTGGCGAGGCAAGTCCTGCTCGCTTACCCTATACGGAAAGGCCCCAGAGGTCGTCCAAACACCAGGTGGCGTGACTACATCTCCGACCTGCTTGGTCCCGTCTTGGTGTGGAGCCAGCAGAACTATTATCTGAGATTGCTGTTGACCGTGAGATATTCCGAGTCCTCGCAGGGCTGCTGCCACCGCGACCCTCCTGACAGAAAAAGCGGGAATGAAAATAAATCAGTGAAAAAATGAATGAATGAATTCTTTACTCCGGTCTATTTCATGCTACTCTGGTATAGATATTGCAGTCAAGTAAACGCAAGTAATAAAGGAAATCGCTTTCTTTTACTAAATGCTTATTACAAGCTTTGCATGACCAAGAAGATAAGGTTTACCAGACACACCAAATTTGAATATACTGGTATTTGGTAATAACATTTATCAACCGAAGCGAACATGCTGAAAGCAGAGTTGAAATTTGTGGACAAACTGCCAGCTCTGATAGAAAGGAAAAAATATAATATCGTGAAAATCTGAAGCATGCACTGAACGTTTTGGGACATCCACTGAAGTTCTGGTTGAACACCTTATATATATTTACATGACCAGACTGACGTCTGGTGTTCTCATGTTATATATGTACTGAACTGAGTGCGCTTCACACATGTAACTATTTCTTTTTAAAAATGATGAAACGTTTTGTCGTTTTATTTAGCTCCGAGGAACACTGAACTAACGGTTGCATCAATCAGCTATGAGCTTCCGGCTCTATATATGTGCGGGAGATTGATTAACTTTTGCCTTTAGAGTTTGGTGGACTGCTATCATAAACGGTGAACCGTCATTCAAGAAAAAAAACAGGACGTGCAGAGAATTTTGTAATGATGGTTTTAGTGAGCGTAACAAAACATTTTAAGCTATGAATGATAATTTACCAAGCTTACCTTACCCTTTATTAAAAAACTATATCAATTCTTCAAAAGAAACGGCGAAATTTCTTGTATGTTATGCATTGCTTAGTGATTTTAGAAGTGGCTTCTTACAATTGCTTCATTGTAATTGCTAAACCTGCCGAGAGTCAAACTAATCAATTAAAGGCGGAATTCTACTAGATGCCGTAAGACGTCGGATTGGAAGGAACTTCGAAGCAACTCGGATTTGTTTCTTGCAAGGCCACTGGAAGGTGATCTCTTTAAAGCTTGGCGGTTACATGACAGCTTGCTGTGTTTCAGTACCGAATGTCTTTTAACTAGACAACAGACAAATGCGATGGCCGCAAATGCCGTATCGGGAAGTTCCAATGTGATGCTATGAATAAGAGCCAGCTTTAATCTCAGAATGACTTTATTATGACAAATGCAGAGCGTTGTTGAATCTGCCCTTCTCACTAGGAGAGTAGATAGCTTTTTAGTTTGAAGACAGAGTTTTGGCAGTGTTATATCCCAAGAAGTTAAAATTAAAACAATCCCAGGAACTTCCTTCTGTGATATTATACAATGCGCGATTTAAACATTAAATGTCTTACTGTGCAATCATGTGAATTGAGTGTCTTTTCCACCGAGTGAAGTCGATATGTAAAATAAACAAGTGCGTTTGCTTTTCTTCACTTTATATTGTACCTTAAGCGTCAACTGTATTTCTACAATATTGACTGAAGTTACTCCGGTTGATATTTGTCCGTGTATTTCAAGTTTATGTTGTCCTAACACGGTATTGTAATAATTTCAAGTCTTATTTTAGGAGGAAAGGAAAGACGTTCCGGACGTTTTCTAGACCACGAATACTTATGACAAACTTTTGTTTTTGTGTTTGTGGTGTTTTCTGCTTCCTCAGCGTGTTCCTTCTTTCCGCTGCAGTCTATGATGGACCAATGGTTTTAACAAGGTAAGAGGCTGACTGCGTTTTTTATTACGCTCTTCTGCTGCCTCCATTCCAGAGGCCAGTAGGGCTGTTGGCAGGGCCGGATTAACCATTGGGCAAATCGGGCAATTGCCCGGGGCCTCGCGTTTGAATGTCAAAACACTCCTTTACTGGTTTATCATGTTTTTAGGCTGTTCACCACACCTCAACATTGTAGAGCTTTTTGACTACTGCGTTTAGTATATATTGTAGGGTAAAGGTAACTGACAACTTTAGGAATTCATCGCTTTTGAGTGATTTAAAAGAATTGAACCAAACAGTACCACACTTGATAATCCAAGAATCAGATCGAAATCAATGCATCCATGGGCGTCCGCAAAAAGTTTTCCAGCGGGGGCCAACGTCGCAATTTCCCTTATCCTTTTCATGTTGCTTACGATACAGTGCAAATGGACGTTCACAAAACGCTTCACCCTTTCTACCCCATTAGTTTGTGCTGGTTGGGTTGAGCCTCAATTATAAATCTTTTGCCTGATATTTTCTACACTTCTGCTGTTAGAAATGCTTATTCTTTTCATGAACTGCCTAACATTAAATTTTTCCAGCACTTTTTACAAATAAGTCATAATTAAAGAATAATAACGGCAAGAACAACATAAGCCGTGAAAAAACAAAACTTAGACACTCACAAAACTGATTCAAGCAATAAGAAGTAAAAGTATATAGGCCTATGTTGACATGATCGGGACAACTTACTAAAGTTAGAACACCACGCTTAAAAAAACTGAGCAGATGAATTACGAAAACTCGTCACAGCAAACTTAGTGCTCGCGTGAACTTAGTGCTCACGAAGAAGTCATAATTAAACCTTAACGATAAAGACGTATTCCCGCAAGACTGCGTAGACATATTCTAGCAGGCCACGTATTTTTATACTGTGTGAAAAAAACTGCGTGAGAGTCGTTTGAAAGCTATTCACTCGGGCACGTTGATCACAGTCTCACACTAAGAATGTTTTTTTAAAACTTGTGGAAGCACTGCTACAGATTTACTCTTGCTTCTTTTCGCGCAGTATAGACTATGTGGCTTACCGCTATCAGCAGTCACTGTCTCGCTGCAACACCTGCATTCACATTCAGGGCTCCCATTCACTGATTTCAAATAAACCCAGATTACACACCAAAAAAACATATTCGTAAAATAAAAACCCATGAAGTTTGTGTCACGAACAAAAACAGGAATGTGCTTATTTGATTGAAACTATAATCGAATACTGATTTTAATTACGCCGCATTTATTCGATTGTAAGCCGCACGAAATGGTGTTAACAAATTAATGTGATCCGCCCTTGATTGTAAGCCGCATTTGATATAGGTTACCGAAGACATTGGGATACTTTCGTGTATAGCGCGTTTCGCATTTAATTGGCAACCCCGGTGAAGATGTCCACACCACTACAACTGTCCTCTGTTCATCATAATCCCTCCTATGATGGAGTGCGCACCTGTGCAAGTGATGCTGAAGAGTAAAAAGATAAAATGTGAAAACTTTCAACAAAACGTAGCCAAGGAAAGACTGGGCGTTATCTAAAGCTTTCAACAAGCTAAAGAAAAAAATGTAAGCCGAATTGTAAGTCACCCTTGGTTGTAAGCCGCAGGAAATGATGAAAAAAAACTTAATGTTATTTTTTTTTGTTCATATCTTTCCTATTTTTTGTTCATGTCTTTCCTCAATACGTATGTGAATGGACGATTTGTGCAGTAGAGGTGGTCACAGTCTGTGACAAAAAAGATTGGTATGTAGTGTCACGGTAGCACAAAGATAGTTTTTGTGGTACAGCTTT
>JGI24159J19872_10008869_pt1 | contig 13178 bp, 12 predicted proteins | sample Ectturendosymbi4_FD_19872 | JGI IMG/M metagenome (IMG submission 19872) | reverse complement strand
TTTGTCCAAGACATTTTTGGGGCAACTATAGCTGCAAACGATCATCCATATATTCACCTATCACGTCCTGCAACAGAAAAGACATTCGTTAAAAAATTGGTTTTTTATCGAACAAAATATGGGTACGCATCTTTTTGGGTCACCCTGTACTAGACTTTATTTCTGAATTACTATGCAAAGTTTGCAATTATTGATAAAAGGTTTATGATTGTTGTGTTGATAACATAAATATCAGGTGGTGATTCATGGCATATGATGATTAATTTATTGTCCTGAAGTTAAACTTTTAGATCAACACTTATTTAAAAATGAAAGTAGTGTGCAGATTCAAGTACTAAATTTGTTTTACTTTGACTTTCCTGCTTTTGTTGTAGTGGCATACATTGGGATATTAAAGCCAGGTTGACTTTATCTTTTGCAGCTGTATAGAAGCAACTGGTAAAACTTCTCGTTGGCACCATATGTCTCTAGAGGAGCATTACTGCAATGGATGCTTTGAACATTTTTACAGAGGGTAAAAACTCTTGTGTTGGAGTCAGCATGTAGTAAACTTCCTGTATCTTCAAGCTACAGCTTACAAACATTTTGAATCAAACAAAACGTTTATCTGCTTTCTGCTGCACAGTATGCTATTTTTGTTGCAAGTAGGCTGTTTTTTGTCTGTACTTGCCATAACTGCTGAACAGAAAAAAAAGTTTTTAGTGCACTTGTATCTTCAGTCATGGTGTCACAAATACTCTGTGTGTAGCTATCGTCAATATCCCTGCATCATTCCATAGTGTTTTCTAATCAATAAGATTTGTTCAAAACTGGTTCTCACTGTGCTATACTTTAAATTTGTTTTATGTCAGAATTTTGTGCTGACATGCGATATTGCATTTTGTGTAGAACCAACTCTGGATGTGTGGATTTCCAAGAGTGGAAACGGGCTTGGGTGCAGAACAGCAAAATTGACACTTGTTTCAAGAATCTCACTACTTACATGTCAGGTAGCTTGTGCTACAGATGTTTCCCTGTTTGCATTAGTTCAGGCAATTGTGGCAAAGGTATCTAGCGAGATGAATATCCTATTCCGTTTTTAACTGGTATTGATCACCTAGATTTTGATTGAGATCAGCATCGCATGATATCAGTTCATAGGTGTAGCCAAGGGGGGGCCATGGCCCTCCCCAAATTTTCAGAACATATAATCATTTTTTATGCTTTGAGAGGTGGTATCCCAAACAAAATAGTGTTGTTTGCCTAAAACCAAGCATTTTGCTCCCCCAAAAAATTTTTTTGGCCCCTTCCAAATTTTGGGGCTGGCTACGGTACTGCATCATTTGCATGGTTCCGATCAGTGTTTACATTTTCTGTTAATAAAATACTGTTTTGTAATCTTTATGTTCTGATGATCAGACATGCAATACTCGTGGCCACGCTTTTTGTTTACTTATTAATCATTCGCATATCACCCTAACCAATTTTAATTTGAACCGCAGATCAGAGTTGAAACGATTTTTTGTTTTATCGCTTTCTCATAATTTTCGCTTGTAGAGCGCCAATTGCCATATTGGATCCGGTGCACCGTGTGCAACTTATGGCGACCTGTAGCGAACGAACTGGAACTTACCAGTGACGTGGTGCGCTCATACACTTGCATTATGGGCAATCTAGTCAATACGTTGGAACGCAATGACCACGTGGATAGCGAGTACAGGTAAGAAAAAGATTTCGTTCCGGTTCTCCTCATTTGCATTTCGGTCATAAAAAAATATGAAATTGTATTTACTGTGAAGTGTTATACATGGGTGTAGTGCTTAAAAAAGAAGTGTGGGAACCAGGGGCGTAACGAGGTTAGATGGCGCCCGGGGCAAGAAGCAAGTTTGGCGCCCCCATGTTCGAACCTGAGGTCTTTCGGGAGCAAATGTACTGTAGGTGAAGAAAGTACTTGTGAAATTGTTTGGGCTTTTCGGCGCTCCCCGCAATGATCCGGCGCCCGGAGAATTGTGCCCCCCTCGTTACGCCCCTGGTGGAAATGCTCCCAGAAAACTAGCTATAATAGCACTTCAAATTCATGTTTAAATATGTATTTAATGACGTATTCACTTTCATTACACTACAAACGAAAACATTTACAGCTGTTTCACACATACAGCCTCTCTGGCAGCCGCACTAACATTTACTCTACAATTATGCCTAGGTGATACGCAAGAGATAGGTTATCATTTATGTGACGTCTGGAGCTACGCACAGTAAACCTGAGTAAAAACTCACATGTTCACTCACAAAACTAGCTATTTTCAACAGGACTTCAAATTCATTTTAAAAGTAGCGTTTAATGACGTATTCACTTTGATTACACTACAAACGAAAACATTTACATTTTTTCACACATACGTGTCTGGGAGCCGCACAAACATTCAACTCTACCTTTATGCCAGCGTGATGCGAAAGAGATAGCTTGTCATTTATGCGATGTCTGGAGCAACACACAGGAAATCTGAGTCAAAATTCACATCATTAAGTATGGTCACTGTGGAAAAAGTGTAGGAATGCGTTTGCACACACAGAAAATGTGTGAAAAGAAAACGTCGTTCCCACACGTTCCCGCCCCACTACACCCCTGCCGTTACATGTTTTCAACCCTTATGTTTTGTATATTAACGCAGCACTGTCAGAAATATTTCTGTTGATCATCTGTTGCTGACCACTGAATACCGATAAATTTCCGTGTTGTTAGTCCAGCATTGTTAAGCTGCCATGTTAACCCACTATTGACAAACAGCCGGTTACAATGCAATGGACTATTTACTGGGAAACCGCGCAACGTCTGTTCACAGAGATGTTCCTCACGTTAAGTACGCCTGTGGTGAGCCCAGCGATCCCTGCGTCGACAACGCATTGAAGCCAGACATCGCTTGGATGGCGATGTTGAGCTACACTCCTTACCTGAAACGCAGTCCTGCCGCACCTTTCTTAAGCAGCTATTACCCTGATGGTGTTGGCATGAGTGCCGTCGATACAAGTAAACGAATTTTGTCCTGTTGGATGTTTTACCTGATGTTAATGTGGTGGCGTAGTTTCCCTTTGTCTTTTGTTTCATACATTTGCGTTGCGTGCCCTGGCTTTAAACCTGGTTTGCAAAAGTTTTCTTGGTGAGATATGTTATGTCTATCCATACTGACTGTTCAGTAACCCAAGATCAGTGACGTACCTTAAGGGGCTAGAAAGCTCATGGTCAGACGAATAGTTCTAAATTATTAAACTTACGAATTACGTTTTTGTACTTTCATATATCTGTAAATGTCTTGAAAACTTTTACCCATTTGAGTAAACTGTGCCTTTGTTGTGCGCCGAAGCTAGTTCAAACTCTGGGGACTTCACTCCCTATTTAGCATATTGTGTAAATGCATTTTCAACACTTTTATTAAGTTGCTTTCAAACAAAACTTTCATGATGCTTTATTTCGCTGCAAGGTTGTCTCGATTTCCATTAAACTTCTCTTGAGTCCAATGAAATTTTAGTTTCAGTGTCCGTCTCGGGAAGTTCGTTTTTTTAAACCAACTTTATATTTTTTATGCTTCTTGTTACGATAGATAGTGGTCAGGCGAAAATGTTTTAGTTTTGAAACCAAGGGCACATTTTAAAGTTATTTTGATGCCTCATGGAGGGTGTTTATGCCTTCCAGTTTACCTCCCGTTCATATTGAATGCCAGAAGCGCCCTTGTTTCTTGACAGCTGCGTGTGCTCAGAGCACATACCAGCGTTGTACAGGGTAACCCGAAAGAACAGAACCCACAAAAATTTTATTAAATCCTACAAAGATTCAGTAAACTTCAAGCACTTTGCACGTTCTAAACTTCACTGTGTGTACAATCATTCCCCAAAGTTTCAATCATTGAAGTCCCTTCACATCAAAGTAATGTTCTTTGCAAAATGTACTCCAAGTGGCTTCCATGGCGTTGGAGGCAAACTTGCATACGTCGTGCAAAATTGTCATTGTGTGCGTGTTTCTTTGCGTCCTAGCACTCACCATTCGACCAGAATAAGTATCCCTCAGATCTTTTGAATTGAGATTTTGCACAGTCCCATAATCTCTAAACTTCTGAATCCAGTCAAAAATTCTGCTTGTTGATGGAACATGACGACACTGAAACTTTCTCCGAAAACTTGTTTGCACTACTTTGTATGAATTGTTAGCGAAGTAGCCCTCCACCCAAAATGCCTCTCTTTGGTTGACCAAGACATGGTGGGAAAAACTATTGTTGCAATATTTCATGCACTAAGTCTACTACTACAACCTGAAAAAAAGAGGAATAATTAAAATTAAAATTTTTATTTAAATATTTGTGGGTTCTTTTTTTGGGGTCACCTTGTATAATTGCAGCGCTATAGCTTTTTTCAGCATGCAAAGAATCTGCTACGGCCGCTTCATTCAAAACAAAACTCGATGACGTGTTGCGCCCGCCCGGGCTTTTCGACCGAATCAACATCGACAGGTGCGTCACAGAATTCCGTAACAAGCGCACTTGTTACGTTCAATATGCAGAAAACCGTGGTTGAAAAAAGTTGCGTTGCTTCAGCTTGCTAATAATATAGTTTACATCAGTCGTTTTTGCTATAGCCGAAACAGTTTCTAGTTAAGTCTGCTGAGTGAAACTTGGACGTTTCGCAAAGCAATTTAAGAAAGAACGTCGCGAAAACTGCGCAGGTTTAAGGAAATCATCATAGAAATTCCGAAAACAACTGCTTTCAATGTCAGTAAAATTGAAATCAGCCTGTTTGGAAAAGTCCGATATGACTTCATTGAAATTGAAATTGGAATTGTTTGTCCGCAAAATCCCATCGTAGTTGTTGAACCGCAAGAGTCTTACGCTGTTTATACAAAAACAACGTTTTCACGCTTGCCATGTTGATTTGAATGTAGAAATACCTTTGCAGTGATAGTGCAGTCGTTCTTTATGCATGTGCGGTACATCGTAGGCAAGTCATCTTCTGAATTCTAATGCTCTGATCGAAGCTCACCTACACTGGTTTATGTGAAAGAAGATATCTTAACCAGCATGGTGCCAGAGACTTCTTTAAAGTCTTCACCCCTCTGAAAATTTGTTTATCCTGTGCGACCTTCTGGTGTTGTGTGCTTCCGAACGCGAGTTTGATTTGAGGGTTTACTCTCGACTCGACAGCAGTTTGCAACCCAACTCAAACTCTGTGAAATCAGTTGGACCGCGTACACCCGCTGGACGCACGAAGTACGCGTATGCCTCTGACTGAAAATTAGTTAAACGCGATAATCCACTTTGAAAAATTAAGCGAACGCCCAATGAGGCTGCGTGTTGTTGTCGCGTGCAATCCATGGTTAACGCTGCTTTTAATTGTTTTGCATCAAATATATCGAACAAAAAACAAAAAGTGATACGACTGACTGTGAAACGAGACTGTCCTGTAGTTGTTCGGCAATATGCTCAAAAATTATTTGAGTTTTGTTCTGCGATAACGAGCTGCCGGAAACATTAACTTTTAAAATCTATGTGCAGTCAGCGCAGACCAGTTCGACACTTGCTCTTAAACCAGTTTTCAGTAAACTTACCTTTTTATTATTCTGTCTTGCACTTGCAACAAATCGTTAACGTGTTGTGCGTGAAGGTCGACTACCGCGGAAGTCCATCGTTCCGGTCCGAGCGTCAATCCCAGCTCGCAGACGAGCATGCTGATGTCACCCGGAGGAAGGAATCACATGGGGGAAAACCAAGAAACGCCAGGTGCGATGCTTTGCGTGTAAATCACATTCGTGCATGTTCAGCTGCATGCAGCCACACAACAATGCAGTACGTCATAGAGGAGAAGATCAAAATCAATGCGGTGATTTCGACAACGTCACGCCTTCTTGCGTGGAATTGTATTTGTTNTTGTCAAGCGATTTCGAGTTCGACCGCGTGTATGNTTAGTGNCGATTTATTGTCTTCAAATCACTGAAGCCTAAAACGTTTGATGATGTGATTGTTGTTTTTGGAGNACAACCTTGAACTGAGGGTAGGAAGNAGGAACTGAGAAGTTGACCTCTTCCCAGTGACGCGTTNTTGCAAAACGGAAGTTGTATGCAAGNATCCGATCGATGCTTCTTTTACGAGTTTCGATCCCGAATCCTTTGCAACCTCGCATGGCCACANGACAGTCTAGCGGTCAATGTTTCAACGAGACACTTCAACTTATACTTCTCGTTTTTGCATTGGTGCTATGGATTTGTTGCTGTTAGTTATCATTGCTTTTCTCTGTTCCGTCCCAAACGTTGCGAGTACGTTGACTTCAATAAGCCTGTCTATCGATGTTCACACGCTTCGCAAAAAGTCGAGATCTGCGTCCAACCCATGACTGTACAGTTGTAGGTCGGAGAAAAGCTGTTGAACGGATATCGGTTGGTTTTTGACACTGCTTGAGCTTTTATGGTCGTTTCTCTGATGTGTGAAAGCTAGGTATTGTTAGACAATCCACTTGCGATGCCCATTCTTGGCCTTTCATACAAGTCTTGCTATTCTTGATGCAGTCGAAGGGTTGAACCCCTACTTCCAGCCTTTCTACAAACCTCACGAGCGCGGCAAGGCGCTGTGCATGCGTCCTGACGTCATGGAACTGGACGAAACCGAGGAGTTCCCGGAATTCTACAAGTGAGTTGCGCTCATCGCGAGATGTTGGTTGGTTGATGCCCAGTTTCGTTCCACGTCAAACGCTGCCGTCGCTACAAACAAGGCAGCCTAGCATATTGCTGAACGGCTGATAAGAAACCTGGGCGGATTTGTGTTTTCAAAGTAATGTTCTGATCGAACTTTTGTAAATTTCATGTTGACGTTCTCGGTCGATCGACTCTCTGTAAGTTTTTCGTCAATATTTTTATGTGCGTATCGCTGTAGGAACTCCCTTCACAACTTTTTAAAGTCTCTATCACTGGATGCTATAAGCGATAGAACGTAGGTTTGAAATCTTTAGCGAGTTTTAATGAAAATGTGTTGAGATCTCTTTCGTAAATATAATCTCCTCGCACATGAATATTACGGAATGATTCGATTGGCCAATCGGTTTTCCACTGATACGAAAATTAGACGTCGTTTGATTCTATTTGAATAAGAGCTGATGATGCCTGCTTAGTAGGCGAAATATATACTCTGCGAGAGCTTAGTATCTAATTCTTTGCTGTGGAAGGATTCCTTTCGATAGATAGTACTGTAATTTGCATAGTCGTGTGCGCGTCCGCACTGTGCAGCACATCCCACAATCCATTCCGGAATGTTTGAATCCTGGCTACAAACTGCAATGCAGGGAACAGACCGCAACTTACCTGGCGATCCGCAACACGGTCATCGCGTTGTGGAACCTCGATCCGACCCGGATCCTTACCGCCAGGTGGTGTTGCGAACACCTGATCACTCGAGGCCTGACTCGCATCAGGCTGTGCGAGCTTGTCCTGCCGCGAGTCATGAACTTCGCCACGCGGAAAGGCTTGATCAATTGCGGCGTGCTCGGTGTGCCGCGCCAGATCTCGTCGAAACGATCCAATGCACCTGGTCTCCTTCCGGGCGTGCACTCAAGGCAGAAGGTACGAGCAAAAACGCATGCGGTAGTGTTTTTTACGCCTGTTGGAAAATCAGCATTGCCTGGGTTGGTGAGTTGAGTTTACGGCTTCCGTGTTTATCATAATCGCACTTGGTTGTAATTGCAACCTGTACGCGTTACGAAAAAAGTCGTGTAACCGCAAACAGCTGGATAGTAAAAGTGTACGATTTGGCTCGCACTAATGTAGACCATGAGTCTAAGATGAACGCACAAATAAACAATAATAACAATCGGGCGCATCCTGTCCATGTTTTCAACAACATCTGAAAACTGCCGCACATATCAGCAAAAAGAGTTAAATGTAAAGCGTTATTTCAACTTACTTTTTCAGTTTTCTTCTGAACTAAACATTTGCGATGTTGTGTACCTTATGAAACTTGGTCTTGAATAGGTAGTAGTTGTCGGGGTCGGTCCTGCCGGATTGGCTGCAGCGCGACAGTTGCACAACTTCGGTTGCGAGGTCGTCTGCGTCGAAGCACGTGACCGCCTCGGAGGCAGAGTGCACGATGATTGGACGTTGGATGGCGTGTGTGTTGGGCGAGGAGCTCAAATCATCAACGGGTATGCTTCTTTCGGACTTCTGTGTGTTGAGCGGGAGCATTTGTTCCGGCTTTGTGCGATTGGCTGCCGCTTTGTTCTGAGATTTCCAAGCGTGACCTTAAGCAGCGATTGAACTTTGTGTGCGTGTTTGCTTCTCTGAGCGGTATTGCTGGCTTTTAGAAAAATTTTCGTTTGTGACGTACGATTTGCTTAAATGTGCATCACACACAGAAACAAGGCTGCTCTGTAGTGGCCATTATCTTTAAATTTGTGCGAATGAAAGCTTTCCTTTGAACAGAGCGGCAACAAAATGCCGAAAAGTGAGTTGATAGATTTGATGAAATTAGCCAGCCTTACTCCGTGTGCATTGGTGAAGCCATATGACCGCTTAGTTATGTCATAACCGCGAAGGTATGAATCAAGGTGCGTGTTGTATAAACTAGTGACTACTGATTCGGTTTTCATGTTGTTTAAGGCGGTGGCCAACTTGCATTTTCTCGCACTTCCTGCAAGAACGGGGTATCTGTTGTCTGCCATGCCAGGCATTCCTGCTAAATTGAACTTCGATATTTCACACGCATAGTTTGTCCCAGGTTTTTTTACCAGCAACTGCAATCCGTTCTGTTTCCAGTAATTAAAGGCCTTTTCAGCAGAATTAATCGTCTGCAATTGGGGTGTTTTGCAAAGTTGGTTATTCGCAAAGTGTTGTTCATAATCTTGCCCAATGACCTTCATTAGTCTTTTCGGTCAATGGTTGCACAGCAAGAATTGGAATGGCTGTGCATTGTCTCAAGCATTTTGTTGTTTACTCTCAAAGTATGGTAACGCATGCTTGCTACTAATCAGCTTCAGGTGCACTTCGGCCTTGTACCGGAATTACCTGAAAAACCGTTCACATCGCTTCAACTGTTTGCACAGCACGTATCTTTGCGCAGGTGCGTCAACAATCCGCTGGCCTTAATTTCTCACCAGCTGGGCCTGAACATGCACATCTTGCGTCCACGCTGCGACCTTTACGACGGGGGCGACGGCGACAAAGAGTCGAAAAAGCGCCGGATCAGAAAGTCCGCGAACAGCCCGGTGTCGGCCGAGTGCGACAAGCGGATGGATTTCCATTTCAACGCACTGCTGGACATCATCACCGAGTGGCGACAAGCTCAGGAACAGGACGCCGTTGATTGCTCTCTTGGAGGTGAGACTATTATAACTTGCGGTTCATGTAAAGAGAATCTGTGAAGCGCAAAAGTGGTTTAACGCACTCTTAGCACCTTTATAAAAGGAAAAGTTCTTGTTTTGCTTTTTAAAGGCATGTTTGAGGTGTTTACTAGAGATCAACTTCTAGTTAGGGTTAGACCTTTTGTGAAGGTCACATGATACATTTTGTTCAGAGAAAATTGCCGAAGCCCACAAAGAGTGGATTGCACAGAGCGGCCTGTCCTTTTCGAAGCTCGAAGAGCGTCTTCTCAACTTCCACATCGGCAACCTGGAATTCGCATGTGGTTCAAGCCTCGACAAGGTCAGTACCTGCCAGGAGCAATATCGGGAAGATTGATGATTTTCGAGGATCGTGCTTGGCATAACGTTGCCGCTGATTTAAATAATTGTTCGTTCGCAACGTCTTTTCTGCAAATGCGACAATAAAAGTTCGCACTTCTGTTGTTGAGTTCGCACAGGCGCTTACTTTGTTCTTTTGGTATTTTGCAGGTCTCCGCTTTTCACTGGGACCAGAATGAAATCTTCGCGCAGTTCAGTGGTGAGCACGCGTTCGTGCAATACGGCTTCGGAACTCAGCTGGAAGCCCTCGCACATGGCTTGGATGTGCGCTTCAACCTGCCGGTAGGTTTTTGAATTGTAACGAGGCTGATGCCGATCGTCGCTCTCAAAAGACCTGTCCGACGCTCCGCGCCAGAGCAGAGGATTCGCGCGTAGGTCGGTGGCGCAAACTCTCAGTGGAAAATAGTTTTTTGCTCATTCGTCTGTCTCGCGTGTTTGAGACAAACACGAATGCTTGCCTGTTGTGACGCAGCGCATGGCGCGGGATGTGGCGTAATTTGGAATTTGCGCTGACTGCCTGATGATTTCCGATGATGGTGCTTTTCGGTTTCGGCGAACAATCGATGAACCAACGGAAGGTCTTTTCTGCAGGTGAAAAAGATCGATTACGGCAATTCAAAAATTCTCGTCTACGCCGGGAAAGACCAAGTCTTCACTGCAGACCGCGTTCTACTGACCATTCCGCTTGCCGTGCTCAGGTGCGACCTGGCAATCGTTTGCTTAAATGACATCGAGTTCGTTCAGCTTTCTTCCAGTTTTTCAATATTTTAACATTTGTTGATAAACTCATCAAACTTTATTTACTTCACGCTTTGAACAATCCAACTCTGCAGCACGCAGTGGAGTGGTTCGTATTTGTTTTGGTCGATTCAGCCCCTTTATTTTTGGCGTGTGCAAACTTTCTTTGCTTGCGCTTTTAGATCCGGTTCAATCCAGTTTCAACCTACTCTCCCAGAAGAGAAAACGGCAGCCATGAACAGGCTGGGATGTGGCTGCATCGAGAAAATCGCTTTACAGTTTCCATATAGGTTAGTTGACCGGATTTCGTAATATAAGCCTCCATCCCGTCGAGGGGCGTAACGAGGTTAGATGGTGCCCGGGCCAAGAAGCAAGTTGGGCGCCCCATGTTCGAACCTGAGGTATTTCGGAAGCAAATGCACCGTATTGAAGAAAGTACTTGTGACACTGTTGGGACTTTTCCGCGCCCTCTGCATTCATTCGGCGTCCGGGAAATGGTGCTCCCCTTCACACCCTCGTTACGCCCCTGATCCCGTTCCACACGCAAAGATTATGTTTCAAACTGCTCTCCTGTGCCGTACGAATTTGTACACGTTATCGTTCTCTCGCGTTTCTTATCTTATTCGCAGGTTTTGGGACCAGAAAATAGACGGAGCCAATTATTTTGGTTATGTGCCCACTGCTTCTGATATGCGCGGATTTTGTACAGTATTTTACGACGTGCCTTACCCTCAGGTAAGATACGCTTTACGGCGAGGAAATGCTTTTTATCTTGTTCTTTTTTAAGTTGCGTTTGATAAACAAAGTGGTTTCGCCGCCGTCAGTCAATGACAAAATACTAAACCTTGTTTTTTATTTTAATGCGATGTTTTTAATATTTTGTATTTCGTGAAGCTGCTGGACTTTGGGCTGTTTTGTTGCAAATGTGTGTTTTGGGGAGGAACAAGACAGTTCGTTTTTGTGGCAAGAATCCATGCAACGTATTTCACTGAAGGCGTTCCAGCCCTGGCCACAAGTTGTGAGCGCCTCCCAGCTGGCCAGACCCCTGTTTGTCCGAGCTGTAGTTTTTATTTGGCGCACATTAATTTCTACGTTTGAACCAGTGCGAGAAAAGCAACGTCTTAATGAGCGTGATATCCGGTGACTCAGTCGAAATGGCGAGAAACATGAGCGAAGAGAAAATCAAGGACATGGCGTTGTCGATTCTAGCTGACTTATTTCCAGAACAGGTAACTGATCTGNTNAGGCTGTAGNGATACGGCCGCAAGTCGCAATGTTTTTTGGCGTGTTCTAAAATAAATGTAACAAAAATTGGGCCGTGAAATTATGGAAGTNGTATATATGACACTTCTCTATAAATTTTATTTTGTATCGGATTTTGTTCTCTGGAACGACTGAACTTGGAAGCGCGCGAGCAACAAACCTATCAGCAGCAGTGACGCTACAAATACAGCTTTATGATTCTGCTAGTTAGCATATTGTGACGGTAAACCTACAAGTCATAAATAATCAAATCTTCGGGTAAATGTCGTCCATTTTGTGAACAGTGGAATACTGAAAGCTGCAATCGACGCACGCCGTGAAACGTCTTATATCGTTGTTTGCGCTCATGGTATTGGTCATACGGTGGGTTCGGGCAGAGAATTTCTTTCACTTAGCGACAGAGCGCTAAAAGCGAGCAGCCATCCCTTTGTCAAGTGACTCGTTCATGAACCGTTTTGAAGTTGAGTAAGCCTGCCCCACTGTGCTTGCTTGTGGCAACGTGTCCTTTTCTGGCAACCGTGTTATCGAAATCGCGCGATATTCATGTTTTTTCGATGATTCAGGAGATACCGAAACCAGTGAACTTCTTCGTTACCCGCTGGCGCGACGATCCTTTCGCTCAGATGGCTTACAGCTACGTACACACAGGCAGCAGCGGTGACGACTACGACGAGCTTGCCAAAGATGTTGGCGACAAGCTGTTTTTCGCAGGCGAGGTAAATTTTCTCATTATGTTGTGCATTTGATCGTCCCACTCCCCGTGGTAGTGTTCTCGTGAGTGAAATTGTCAGTTCAATCTTTCTGCGCGTAATGGACCTAGTTTTCTAAACTTATCACTGGTGTTTTTCTGTCCAGAAAATCAGTTCTTTTTTCACCAGAACGCAGGTCCAGGTTCCTTTGTAAGTTTACGCTCATGGGTGCCGCCGCTTATTTCCAGCGAACAGGGCTTTGTGGAAGACCTTTAATCTTTCTAACCTTCGATCGTCCAACAGCAACATGTACGCCCTCGAAGGCAGCACCTGCGGTAGATTCTGTTTGAAACAAGAGCAAGTCAAACTATAATTATAGAGACGGTAAACTTTCGCATCCTGGTAGCGTCGCAGAGTGTCTGCTCACGTGCTAAAAGGTGTTGTTTGCTGTAGTGATACACAGCAAAGCAAAGTTCTCCTTAGCTGTCGGCGGCAAACTTGACCCCTTACTGCTTAGCTTCTGTTTAAACAGCTTTTTCACAAATTTCACGCGACTGATTGTCATCTTGCGAGTTGAACTGCGCTTGCGTCGAAGTACTGCCCGTTGTGGAAGCTGTAGTTGATGCTTCTCATTAGAGTTCTGCTCTTGACTACAAGTTGCAGCATAGCTGCTTGTGTGGAATTTAATTTTAAGTGTTCCGAGGTAACAGTCGGCCTTATTTTATTTCCCAGGGCACCAACCGACACTTTCCTCAAACAGTGACCGGAGCGTACCTCAGCGGTCTCCGAGAGGCGGCCAAGATA
>JGI24159J19872_10008868_pt1 | contig 13179 bp, 11 predicted proteins | sample Ectturendosymbi4_FD_19872 | JGI IMG/M metagenome (IMG submission 19872) | reverse complement strand
CAGCATTAAACTTGGACAAGAAGGTGAAGATTGCTGATTTGGCTTTAATGAGGTTAACACCATTCCTCTGCAATTGCAAATTAACTTCATTGAACTTAGTGAAGATATCTGTGGACTGTCACAACCAAGAAACTGTATCTATGACACTCTTTGACAGTCACCTTCTGTGTACAGCAACAGGCGTACAAACTCTCTTCATCATTATCCGAGTGCACCACATTGCCTAAACTTAGCAGAAGACTTCTAAACCCTTTGGTGTCCTTTGATCAATCAATCCATTAATACTCTGCCACGTTTTTAGTAAATTTTGAGTTCGGAGCAGTGCAGGATTGAATTTAATCTGAATATTTTAAAAGTTTTTGAACTTAGCCGTGACACTTGCAGTGGTCCACTGGCTCTACCATCTCTCTTCCGGATTTCCTTGGCGCTGCTCAAGCTAAAGTGCGTTCTGAAACACACTTTTGTTTTCCGGAATCTTTTCGACTCCCTGAAGGTAACTTATTCTTGTTGGCACCTAACACTATCTGTAAAAAATATAAACTGCCTTTCTACTTTCGAATTGAACTCGTAGAAGGTTATTATTATATTTGTGATGATCAAATCACTCCATCCAAAATTAGCTCACACTTTTGGTTGCAGGCTGAGTCTAAGTGCAAGCGTGCATTTTCAAACCTGACCGGTGATAGTCACTGTAACGAAACTGGCATTGTTAAGTAGCAGTTTGCCTGTGTCAAGAAGTACAGCTGACGAAAATTTCAATCATAATCGGAGAACAGTTTTGCTGTGCAGCTTACCTTTAGTGATGGAAACTGCAGTTCATCAATTTATCTCCTAGCATTTCACCCCTGTTTTGTTTCCAAAACGCTAAGTTTTGTTAACAAATTTCATGCAAACATGTTTGTTGATCATAATGTAATTTTTTACTGGATCTCCTATCGCCCCCAAACCGCCCATTTCTGCTTCACCGCCCCCGGGGGGGCGGTACTGCCCACTTTTGGAACCACTGGTCTAGAAACATTCCCAATTGTAGGAAATCACGCCAACTCGTTGCACAGGCGCGGGCGCTCGACAGCCGAACAAGAAGTTGTGCTTCGAGCATTCTGGTTCCCATTCAGCACAGGTCAAAGTTTCAGAGTGAGACAGCGCGTTTCTGCGTGTGCGCTTGCCGCTATCGCGGCAGTTTACCTCGAGTCAAGTCGAATTGCTGTCCCCTGTATTGAATACTACGTTTACGGCCGCTTGACATATAAACGTCGTACTCTACTACGTGTTGTTGCCCGACATTCGCAGGGCTTTGTGTGCATCCTCAGTTCTGTGGCTAGCAATGTACGCATCCTCAGATTATATGGTGCCCACAATTTCGTGAAAACGGTTGACAAGAAAAATTTTCTTATTTATTCCACTGCGCCACCTCTGCGGCGACCAATCTCTCCAAGAGATATGAGCAAAACCAAATCATCGCAAAGTTAGTGAAAGCGGAGCCCAGTCGGCTTGATTCCGCAAAGTTTGCAGCAAACCCAGAGCTTTTAGTTGTTGATCTCGAGGTCATTCGCTTCATGCACAGAACACGTTTTCCCCACGTGTCAACCGCAGCGCGTTTCGCTGTGTCTTGACGACAGTTTGGATGAAGGCGTTGGTGGTAATGGCATTCACGGTTGGTTTCAACCTTTCACAATCTGCACGGCGTTGCGTTAAATTACTGTCTATCTAAAGAAATGCAATGCACAACCAAGCAGCAACGTGCTCGACGGGGAAGACGTGAATGTGTCGCTCCATTCCGAAAGAAGCTGCAACAACTTCATTTATATACTGACAAAGATTTTTGGTTGCACATTCAAGTCAAGCGAGGCCAGCTGAGAGTTTTCTCTCATAGCTGTGAATGACACTAGTCGTGGAAAAAATAGTGCTTGTCAAAACAGAATTCATCTTTGCAAAACGCATCGTCACCAGCTTACGTCCTTGCAAACACCGCAAATGCATCGTTACCTGCTCACGGGCCGGATTAAGGGGAGAGCAACGGGGGAAATTTCCCCGGGCCTTCCGAGCTAAGGGGACTCCCCGTGATGACATTTGTTTGTTTTAGGCCTAAATGAAATATTCGTTTGAAAAATTGTCGTGATTCAAAAGAGATACAAGAATAAAACTCTATATTCCGATGTTGCGTTGAGTATCATTTATGATTTCTCTGCAAGTTTGACTTTCTGACAGTTGCAGTAATCACTACTGAATATAAATATTTTCGGTTTTGTTCAATCCAAATGAATTTGAATTTTGCTTGTAACTTTTCCTAATAATCGTTCTTTTGGCATGGGTGTATCTACTCGTGCATCACGCCTACTGCACAAATGTCGCGAAAACGATGCTATTTGCGTGCTTATGCAGCAAAGCAAGCTAGTTCTGCTGTAGTTGCTGCTTAGTATCAACGATTTCGAAACTTCTTGTGCCCTCTGGAGGTAGCCGCAGCCGAACTGTAACCTTTGTTTGGTCATAAAGGTTAACGTGTGGTGGAAAAAGTGGCGTTCGTAGAAAATTTTCATGGGGGGGTTTCATTCAGTGGCACATGGTGGTCATTTGCATTTGGTGTGCACTACCTGTCTGTGACGTCCTAATTTCATCTCTTATTCCTGTTTCAAGACCAACGTTTTGGCGAAGTTTGTTGATTATGTATATTCTTCTGCAGACATTCTCCTCATTTTATGTGTCATTGCACTGAATATAAACCATCAACGCTCCAAGTTAGGATATCGGAGGAAAATAAACTCAACCCTAAGACACAACAGTTCATAACAGCAAAAATATCAGGCTGCGCTTTAAAACAGTGGAGTAAAACACACTCATCACTGCGTCAAAGCAATTTACTGATGCAAAATGAGGCTGCGCTGATGTCCTGTGGAATACGAGCAGTCGAGCATAGAAAGTATGCGGATGTACTGGCTGTCGCATACCCCGGTTTAAAATCGAATGTTGCTAAACTACACAAGAATTGAGAATGCGCATAAAGTACGCAAGAAACATTCAATCTTTCGTTATGTAAAGAAGTCCAGCAAACTTTTAGTTTACCATATCTCTGCTGAGACATTTTCAAATGCCTGAATGCTTCTATGTTCATAACAGCTGTTTTTGAACTCGTGCGACAGATATATCATTCTACAGAAATTGGTAATGTAACCAACGCGGTCAGCGCTTGCGCTGATCAGCCTTAGCAGACAAAATGAAGACAACTGTTTCGGATAAAGTGAACTATCGCGGAACAGGTCTGCAAAAAGTGGTGAGATTGTTTCCGGATGTAGACGATAACCAAGATTCCCACCAAAAGCTAATTATTATGTTTTGGCCCATTTACAACGTTTCTTAAAATTTGCATGCAAATTCATTCCGTGGTATTTGTATTAAGTCTACAAATTAACATGCAGAAGTATGCAAAAACAAGTAATCTCCTTTGTGTGGGTAATAAAGTGTTTGCTAAATATCAAGCTCAAGAGGGGTTAACCCAACCCCCCCTTGCGCACGCCCTTGGGTGGAAACGCACTTTTCTTCCGATGGCTACTACAGTATTCTTGCGTTACATCATAAACACATGAAGCTAGTCAAGCCATTTACACCACATGTTGCGCGTTCCGCCAGAAAAGGTTTTTGATCATTCGATTTGTAGAATGAAAGAGCAGAAAGCGAGATTGCAGTGTTTAGCTAACGCGATGCAGAAATCTGTAATGTTATCAGGAGCTAAAAATGGCAAAGTTTCTGAGGAGAAGAAGCGCAAGAATCTGGCAGTGTTAGCTAAAATGCCGCGACTGAATTTTTTTTTCTTCAGCAAAGCTTTTAAGCAGCAACGTTAAAGCAGTGGCGTTAACCAGAGCACCTGAAAATGTAGGTGAAAATCACGACATAAGATTTGAAGCACATTTTACACTTAGACTGACTGATCATATTGACGTGTTATTTTCACGGTGTTTTTGTTTCTAATCTCTGGTTTCTGCTTATGGTTCGGGTGAATGTTGTTTCTTGCCGAGTCATTCTCTATCCTGTGGAAATATTTTTACTTCGTAGGAATACACTGTAGTGTTTATATCATAAACTCTCTTCTCGCAGCTAGCTGTATGTGCAGTTGAGCACTGTATTTATTCGATTGTAAGCCGCGGCTTATAAATTTTTTTTTCATTATTTTATGCGGCTTAAAATCAAGGCCGGCTTACATTTTTTATTTTATCGAAAGGTACAGATGACGCTCAGTCTTCCCTTGGCTACGTTTTGTCGACCAAATTCTTCTTTCGCAATCGATTTTCTTCAGCATCACGTGCACATACGTCACAGGAGGGATTATGATAAATAGAAGGCAGTTGTTGGGGTGAAGCATGCGGGAAACGCACGAGTACGCGAACGTCGCGAACGCATCTCAAAGGCTTAGGCAACCTATGTTCAAGTGCGGTTTACAATCAAGGGCAGCTTACATTAATTTTTGACACCATTTCGTGCGGCTCATATTCAAGGGCGGCTAACAATCGAGTTAATACGGCGGGCATCATAATCGACTGCTGGAAAAAGCAAACAAGAAAGTTGCGAATCAGCGAAAACATAAATTTTACAAAGGATGACGTCATGAAATACGTCATAGGGGCCTCCAGTGAAAATTGCCCCGGCCCCCCTACCCTTTAATCCGGCTCTGCCTATTCACACTTTTTTACGACAACTGTCAGCATGAGCAGAGTTGTAGACACGAGTGCTGCTTCCACGCATTGTCTGCCAGCTCGCGAAATGCCATTTGCACGTCACATGTTTGGCACATATTGTAAATTTCTTCACCGTCGATTCCAAAGCACTTTGATCCTGTCTGAAGGTCACCGCAAGAAAGAAAATATTTCGACAACACGCTGGCATTAAATGGTACCTCATTTGACTACAACTTTATCGGTGCAGGTAAGTGGTGCAACTACGCTCACATTACCGGGCCTCGAGTGAGGCAAAAAATTCCATGCAGAAAAAAGTATGAAGAAAGTCGGAAAAAACTTTCCGCTGCGTACGTAAAAGCAACCGTACGTAAAAGCGAACGTTAGTGCTGATTCCATTTTGTATAAGAGGGAAACAGGCTTAAACTTTGTCAATTGCAGAAATACGGCCAACAACTGTCTGTCAACTGAACTGGAAGTCATTAAAAAGTTCCTGTGCAATACACCAACTTGCACCGACATAGGTCAGATTTGTTTCAAAACCGGAAACTAGTCAACAACGAAATCGGTAAACGTGCTAAGAGTTTTGCAGAATCTGGATATCTGACATTGCCCAATGTCAGTGTGACAAGTTGTTTGCGGTTTCAAAGTGTTTGGAACCACAGGATTGTTAAGATGGCCTGCATGCAGCAAATGAATTTTTGAAGTGCTGTTCGTTTTTCGGTGATTATCGAAACTGTGGCAGCTTGGTTGATCCTAATGACAGCGGTTCGCTTTGCAGTTAAGTTTTGTGGTTCTGGGCTGAATCACAAAAGTCAACACACGCAGTAACGTTGTTACTGCATGCAAAAATACAGACACCCAATACATTCTGCGAAGATACTAAATAAACAGATAAACTGCGCTTGATTTTTGGTTGCACTTAGGTTGACGTCAAGTTAGTTGCTTACACTCCATTACCTTCTAATTTTTTTCTGACTGCGTGAAACGGTGGGCGGGGTTGCGTTTGACACAACCCGCTACCGCTTTCCAAAGGTGGTAAAAGAAGCATTTTAGTTTTTTCAGAGTTTGTTAAAATTCGTTTGATTCGTATTAAATGACATTTTATTGCATACCATGAGGTATCGCTAATAAAATGCGTTAGACAGAATCCTGCAGCGTTTTTTACTTCCGTGGATGGAAGCATAGAGTATACTCACGCTGACACGGCAAAGCAACCTTCGGTTTGTGATTTTGTGTATCTAATTGTCGTGCAGATAAATTAACAAAAAACAAATTAAAAACATCCGCAGCCGTGGTTGAAACATAGCGATTAGCAAAAGCCTGAAGTTTGTAACTTGTTTTCAGATACGATGCACTTCTATCTTCTTTTGTTATTACAAATTGCTTCTCACGGAACGTCTGCTACGCCGACTACCAGAATTCTGGAGATTGGTCGGAAAGCGACCGAACTATATCTGTGTGACAACATAGTTTTGCATGAAGACTACGTATGTTGACTGTGTATTAACTTCCGGTACAAATCATAGTATTTTAAATCAGAAAAAAATGGTGAATAAATGTTTTCGCATGTTTTCAGTGGAATTCCATGTCAAATAGACAACAAAACTTTTGTTAGTTTTGTTTAAAGTTGTGCTTTTTGTGTTTCAGAGCAGTTTGTTTTTCAATCAAAGGAATCATCAACTTTGGAGATTCTGCTGTTCTGATGTAAGAAGCATTTACTGTGCTTCTTCACTTTGACAGAAATAGTGGAGCTAAAAACGTTTTGTGACAATGTATTACCTTCATTATATTTTCATCCAGGTTAAATGCACTTCGTTGGTAAATATGATTTTGTCCTTTCTACGTACTACCCACCAAAACAGTTCTTCAAAGCAACAAAATATCAGTTCAGATTCAAAGCACAGCATATGATTTTCACTTCGATTGGACAAAAGTAGAACCTTCGCTCAGATCACAGTTTTAATCTTAAAGTAATGTGAAATACTGGTATTTTATGAAGAATAAAAGCGCTTGATGACTGGTCATTATCACGGCTGATGCACGAGGCTGTGTTTGCATCGATGCATCTAGGGATGCTTACGTTAAGCCCTGGTTTATGTTGTTCATGTTTCCAACTTTGTTTTTGAGTAGTTAACTGCCGGCGAGGTCATATAAAAGCGAAAATGTCGGAAAAAATCCGCGTTTCCAAAAATTCTTGTTCATCTTCCTGATTCGATAATTTCTGCTGACACTACCGCAAATATTTCCTGTATTCATCACAGCTGTCTTGTCTTGGTACGAAAAAGCATTTACAAACTTTTCAAGAGCAAAACATTTTCTTCGCAGAGTCAGTAGTTTTTCTGAAACCTTCGAAAGTTTGTTTTCATTACAAAAAGTGATAATTTGATAACAGCAATGATCGATCTGACCATTTTCACTCAGGCTATATTCTCATTTTAAAGAATTTAATCCGCCGCTCGAGGAGTCTGAGTAATGCGATTGACGCATTGAAAAGAAATTGCGAAGAAATTCTCGGGATTATCAATCATTGCAGAAAAACGTGGTGAGAGTTTTGTTAACACTTTCCGAAAGTGTCAAAGTGGTGGTGTTAGATCGGCTCTTTGTTAATGAATAGATGTGTACAAGCTTGAAACTAAATGCATCTTTGACCTAAAAAACAGAAGTTTTTATCTCAACCCTAAAAACTCAGTGCTAACGCAAAACGTTCAGGAATAATCTTGACCTTGACATTTTACAGTGAACTAAGTGTGTGGTTTAGATTTAGCGACCAATCTCCATAAAAGTACAACGCAACTGCATCAGCAAATTGTTTCGATTGGAAATCGATTTCTTGTAATTTATGCCTCCAAAATTGTAAGGAAAACCTTACAAGTGAAATGGTGAAAAACTAAAGCAAGATTTAGAGCAAGGGGTTGGAAACCTGCGGCCCGCGGGTCAAATGCGGCTCGAGTGAAAATCTGACATGGCCCGCATCAGAATTTCGTTACCCAAATTAGAACGCAACATCGCGTCAGAACGAAACTCCATGACAAGCAGACACGTAGAGCAGTCTCTCGCTGCTTGACATAGTTTTCTCTCGATGTTTTTCTTTGAAAGATAAGGTAGAATTATAAGATTAAATTAATTAAATTTCAAGCATTTTGTGACGTCACGTTTCATTGGCCTGCTCAGATATGAACCGTTGGCCACAACGGCTGGGCTATTACCGGGGCTACCATCCATCTAGGAACCAAAAGTAAGGACGGCTGATTAAAATTTGATTTTATTACCTAAAAAGAAAGCAATTGTTTCTATTTGCACGACTTCATAAGTTCAAATCATAAGTTTGCCTATTTATCTCCAGGAACCATTGGCTTTAACAATGTCTTATTCTCGACTTCCTTCTCGTAATCATCTCGGAAATTTTTTTTCACGTGATTATTTCTTGAATCAGTTAAATGCTAGATAAACCTTCGCTATAAACCAGCTTTCCTAAGAATCCTAACCAGAGTAGACAGCTTACGTGCTAATAACGCCTGATAGTACGTTACGTCTCTGTGCTGCAAGATCATATTACTTTTATGACGTCACAAAACCTTGATTACAAAATATTTATGATGATATAAATACAGGAGGGGAATAGTTGGCTAAAAAAAATAGTCACTGGAAGATTGAATTTATCTGCTTAATTTGAAACCTGGTGGCAAATACTACGCAACAGCACGAGTAGCAAAAAGAACAGCATATCGGATATAGTAGTTGTCTCTTTGTCTATTAAATATTGCTTGTATTTAAAATTGTTATGTTGCAGAAAATAAGAAAAAATAAGAACGCAAGTCACAGATAAAGGTACTTCTTAGAAATAAGGACATTAATATTTTGTAAGATGTAGCACTGCAAAATAAGGACAAATCTTAGAAATAAGGACGATATGGTAGCCCTGACTATTGCATATGTTGGATATGGTCTAGTTCAGTGGTTCTTGACCTTTTATACATATCTCACCATTTTATCAAACAAGATTATCAGATTTACCCCCAATAGTTTCAATGGTGCTCATTTATTAAAAAACGATATAAAAAATGTACAGTTAAGAATGATTGCTAATACTTTACATTTGCTGCAATTTATGATTCAGTAAATTTACCCCCTTGGAAGATGAAATTTATCCTCAGGGGTAAATGTACCCCAGGTTAAAAACCATTGGTCTAGTTTGAAAATCTAGATTGATCCAAATCTAAAACCGAGAATATCTGAAGTAGTCAGTGCGCTTGCGATGCTTAGTACCAGGACCGCCGCCACAAAGTCTTCAACAGGGGCTTTACGTTTGTGCAGGGGGGCTGGATATTGAAAATTTGACAAAAACTCCCCTGATTTGCAGTGTTTCAGCAGTGTTTCATATTTTAACTTGGGGGTCTTGGCCCTTTGTTTGGAAGACTAAGCCCACCAAAGCCCCCGTGTCGACGGGACAGCTTTGCACTAAAGCTATTTATTGGAAGAGAAAAAATATTAATCACAAGAGTTCAAGCAAATTATGCATTTTAAGCTTGTTCCGTGTTACTCTACCAAAACAGCTTCATGAAGCTGACACTCGAAGTTGACAGCTNCATAAAAATCAAAACGATTTNGCTCATCTGTAGCTTTATCATTCTTTATGAACTGAAATAAAACAGTATACATCCTTTTATTAAATCATGAAATAAGAAAGTAATCGGGTTGAATAAATTACTGAGCACAACATGAGCGGGTTTTTAAATGATAACCGTTTTTTCAGCGTTTACTCGATAAGTAGAGGATACCCGGGAGTGAGAAGGTTGGAGAAAATTCCATGTAATCAGACTTGCTCCCGTGGGCCAAACAGAGGAGCGCCACCAGACTTTTGGATTAAAGTTGGAGGGGAGCTTTGTACGAAAAGAGTGTTACGAATTGGAGCAAGCACAACCTCTAAGGTTCTTTGATGAAAAGATTGTAACAACTTTATATATGCATTAATTTTCGAAAAAGTCAAAAACTTTTCTTGCTGAGATCTTTGGAAAACGTGATGATGGTAATGAAAGAAACTCAGTAGCAGTGCACTTGACTACACCGATGCGTTTGTGCAAAGTGGAATTCCATTCTTAACAGCCTTGTCTGAAACGGCAAGGTCAAATAAAGGAAATAGTTAATGTAAAACAAACATCCTAGGTTTTCTTCAAAGCTCTGTGTTTTATCTTGTTCATGTTTCGTATTTTAGAAATACAGATCTCATCAGAGGCCTAACAAGGATATCTATCAACCACAATTTTTCAACATCGCAAAAGCTGAGGTGACTTTGTAACTCACATTTGAGCTCATACAATCTACTAGCAGTAAAATGTTAAGTCGCTGTCGGCACAATTAATGCGCTGATCAACCAATTCATTTAATGAATCAGAAAGGACCAAGCTAATTTTGAACCAGTGCCATCTTGTAGCGCTTTTGTTTAGAGTGATTCATTTAATTTCATTTGGTATTTGAAACCTACTACAAAAATGTCAAATCTTTCATGGTAGTTTATCCGTTTTTTTCTCTGCTTTTATTGCGTTTTGTTGTTAGTACCTGCAGTGGCGATTCTAAAGGGGGCTGGGCAGACCATGGTGCCCCAGATTTTTGACTGGCCCCCAACTTGGCCCTCCAGCTGTGTGCTTAATTTCAGGTTCATTTTCGCTTGATTGACATATACACTAGATAACGTTCAGCCAGCAATATTTTAAACGATAATTTTAGATAGAAGCCCTCTAGCCTGTTTTCAATATTTCCCAAATGTATGATAAGCTGGGATGTTGTTCTTGACGGAGGGGAGTTATTGATGACGGCACATACCAGTGATTGTTCCGATCCTGCGTGAAATTTAGCCAGACCGCGGTCGTGGTGGTAAAAGGTTCTTAGTTTGAAGCTGAGAAACAGTCACAGAAATATGAATATTAATCTACCATGCATTTCAGCTTGAGGTAGAACTGAGTTATATTATTGTCAGAGGGTTGTTACTTGTCCCAGTGGCAAAATGTTTGTGAAACCATTTAAGAATTGGTGTTAGCTAATTTATCTGACTTTATGCTGACCGCAGTCGTGTGTTCTGTTGTCTTGGGTATTAAACATCTTACGTAACAGGTTCGTGACTTCAGTTTTAAGTCCACCCACACATCTCCTGCAACCTCACACAACATTGTAATGACTTTCTGAAATAATTCAGGAGCAATTTTTTCCGAATTTCAGCTCTTTACCCTGGAAGTCAAACACTTCTATCAGAAGAACACTTCAAAAAATTCGCAAATGCAAATTCAATTAGTGAAAATGATTTAAAACATGAAACACCTCTGGCAAAGGAAATCCTTCGGATAGAGTCGCAACTGCCTACATCTCTAGAACAATATTTTACAATTATAACACCTTACTAAGCTGCGTTTGAGTGTTTGTGCAAGTTGTTTCTAATGGTTGTCTTTCTGTCACCAGCGCTTTATGCTAGAGACGTTTTTCAAACATGAAATTAGCAAAAACATTTCTCAGAAATTCCATTGCCGGTTCAAGATTGAGTAACATTACTGAAAGGGTACGAGCTGAACATATATCAGCACAATTATGTACGGGAAATGGAGCTTTGTTCCACATGTGTAGTGCTGTAGAAGTGCATGATTAGTACCGGATATTCGACATTACAATGCAAGTGTGCGATTGCTTCTAGTGGCGTCTAGGTGTATCGTAGTGAATAATAACGCTAGTTCATATTTAACGATACAGTATTCGCAAGCTTATGTTGGGTTTGATAGGGTTACCCATAGCAAATTTATCTTAAAAAAAACGGAAAATCACCGTGCAGGATAAACATTTATGTTGGCCACCTACTTTTTCCGGGCCAGTGGATTGGGGGCTATCCCCACTTTTAAAGTCTAGAATCGTCGCTGAGTACCTGCTGCTCTTGGAGCGCGATGAACCAGCAGCCGTGGCAGCGCATTCTTTTACAGAACTCATTTTTTGTCTTCTAAAGTTTTAATAGCAATGAAGACTGCGCTTTAACTGATGTTACTGAAGCGAGGGAATACCAAAGTGTCTGTTGAAGATTTTACGAAATCGCGTTTTGCTACGAAATACACACTAAAAGTACGACCAATCCTCTTACAATGTCTATTTTACAGTATGTGGGTAGCTGATTTTGCCGATGCAAAGGCGAACGATTTGAAACAACAGCAAACAACTGATCAAACATTTTTTCTACGAACAGAAAAAACTACTTAGACATCTTCACCGCATTGGACAGGAGCTGCCAGTGTCGAACGAACAACGCGCGGCGTGTACGAACACTTCCGGCAACTCTTGAAACGGCTGTAAGGCAGTCTTGAGAGATGTGAAAATAACAAGCAACTTACATTTTGTGTTGCCTAATCACTTGTAACTTCGTTTTGTCAAAGCTCTAACCTGCACCATAAAAACCTGGAAAGAAGGTTGCTGCAGGCAACCGACTGCTCTGTCATCGTATCCAACAAAGGCCTGTTGTGCAGTGCAGCGTGTTTCTTGGCAACTAGTTGTTCTACTAGTGCATTTGCCATTTTTTATTCCCAGCAACAACTAATTTTTACCGACAAAACTTGCTAATTTATTATTGTCAAATGAATACGTTAATGTTTTGCTCTTGTATAAAGCATTCATTTACGGGCGTATTAAAAGATTTCTTCCAACTTTTGTGTTCGTATTTGTGCTCAAAAGGCACTAGTAGGAAATGTTTTTATATTACAGCGCTTTTGTGATCACAAGGCTGGATAGGATCTTTCTCATTTTTCTGCATAGTGAAAGTACTCGTGGCGTTTGAAACAGTTTTTAAAGGTTTTCGTTCATGGAAAAATATTCTCGAGTTCCTCAATATTGATGGTTTTGTCGAGGGTAAAAGATGCGTTCCGTGTCTATTGCTAAAACTCTTTTTACTTAGGCCGGGTATTTTAACGAAACTTTCCAAAATCAGTAGCTGACCGTCCCGAAGTAATTGATTTTTCACAGGGGTTGGCATTCCTTTTTCAGACCGTTGGGACAACTTATTTCTGTTTTTGTCCGGTGACAGTACACATAATAAACAGAATCAAATCAAAAATACATCCTGAACCCAAAGTCATTTTCTTTTGCAATCAGCAAGAGTAGAGATTTCTTTGAGCAGGTTACAGTTAATTTCACCTTGGCTGATTCACGTACGTGCATGGGTATGGGGCGCCGTTCGTAAAAATATTATATCTGACAGATTTAGCACAAAAACTGCTATCTCTGCAGATATATAGCTATCTCTGCGCAGATTTAGCTATCTCTTCGCAATATATAGCTGTCTCTGCAGATATATAGCTATCTCTGCGCAGATTTAGCTATCTCTTCGCAATATATAGCTGTCTCTGCAGAGATTTAGCTATCTCTGCGCAGAGATAGCTATCTCTGCATGCGTATATAGCGCTGAAGCGTGACGGAGGAAAGCATGGTATCCTGTCGGAAGAAAAACTTGGTGTTCTGTTTCAGTAATCCAGACAAAATCTAGGCTGCT
>JGI24159J19872_10008867_pt1 | contig 13179 bp, 6 predicted proteins | sample Ectturendosymbi4_FD_19872 | JGI IMG/M metagenome (IMG submission 19872) | reverse complement strand
GAGTTGTTGCTCCAGCACCCCAGCCGGAGCCAGCAAGCCGCCTCAGGAGCGCGACGCGTGATGTCAGCTTCTTGCGAAGTGACTCAAGGTGTCGGCGGTACGTGAGCGACCTGTCCAACGTTACTCCATGGTATTTTGGGCTCGGAGCAGAAGGGCAGGGTTTCGTTGTTGTATTTGACTTTAAGCTCACGTTTAGCTTCCTTGTTGTTTAGATGGAAGGCTGCCGACACCGTTTTTGTAGTGCTGAGCTTTAGCTTCCAAGTCTGGAGGTATTCACCTATAGTTGCCATGTCCTTGTTCAGCACCCCTTCCACTGCCTGCCAATCGCCATCAGCATGCAGTGAATGTTAGATCATCAGCATATGCATAATTTCTGGAGACGGTGGTTGGCAGGTCGGAGATGTAGATGTTGAAGAGAAAGGGCGCCAGGACAGAACCCTGTGGGCCGCCGTTCTTGAGGCGTCATAACCTGCTCCGTTTGCCGTTTCCGGTGGTAAGGGTGAAGCTGCGATTGCCAACCATCTCCATGATCATGCGGACCATGTGTCTATCAGGCAGCAATCGCAGCAGTTTGCAGGTGAGGCCGCGGTGCCATGCGTTGTCGTAGGCTGCTGTGAGGTCGACAAAACAGCTCCGGCCTTGTTTTTAGCTGAAAAGCTATCCTCTATGTCCTGCGTCAGCAGGGTGACCTGGTCTACGGTCGACCTTCGTGTCGAAAGCCCGGTTGCTCCGGTGGGAGCAATGGGTCGATGATTGGATCGACACGAGCGTAGATGAGTCTCTCGAGGATTTCAAAGGGGACACACAGCAGAGATACGGGAGGTAGTTCTTTGGGTCCCCCAGTGGATTTTCTGGCTTAGGGATCGCAACTATTAGTGCTCTTCTCCAGATCTTTGGAATTTTGAGTTGGCGCATGCAGGAAGTGAGGAAGTCACAAAACCAAGATTTGAGCAGACGCGGCGTGGAGTATGGACTCCGCGAAGGTGGGAGAATTTCCTAGCTTCGGTCGCCTGAGGGCAGCAGCAAGCTCCTCCGGCCTGAAGGGTTCAGAGATACTGTGGCCCTCAGGTGTTGGAATCTTCCATAGGTCGGACAGCTCCTTGTTGACCAACCTGGTGCACTCGCGATCGCCAGTCCTGTGTGCCCCATTTAATGGTGATTTGGAAAGTCATTTCTGGCATCATGTTATTCTTAAACGAATTAATTATTACAGTTAGACGTGTCCCAACGTTTTTAATTAGTCCAGTGGTTGAAATCTTGGGGATCTTTTTTATGCCTGAAACAGGGTTGAAGAACCGATTGTAACTGACAAACCGGTTACAAGTACGGTTTCGCCGAACGGCATAGAAACCGTAACCAGAGCTTAACCTCTACAAAATGTCCGCGGCTCTTGGTTTTGCAGCAGCAAGTAACTAGATTTCCAACTTTTTAAAAATTGTGCTCACCGGTTCATCTGAAGACAGCAATTAGTTTTGAAAACGATGAATGCCACAAAAGACAAGCAAGACAAAGCAAAAATACTTTTGCATTTCAAAATTACACATAGGCCACGACATTTCAACGAAACACACCTTTTGAGGTTGCTGGGCCAAGCCCATAGCCAGGTTTTTACGTTTGGGAGTCAAAATGCGTTTTTATGGGGAAAGATTTTTGTTTTTATTATATGTTTAAAACAAACTTTCTAGATACAACAAAAATTTTAGGGGGAGCGAAAAATTTTTGGGCAATGCCCCGAATGCCCCCCTCGTGACTACGGGCCTGTGCTTGCCATGCAAGACGAATGTGGCGCAGTTCTATTTGAGTGGTTTGTTCAGTGAAAGATCAATTTTCTCACCTGACGATAGCTATAGCTCGTCAATTCTTTCTTCTCTGGCTGCGTTGAAATGAACGGTAATTAGTATTACCAGCGTGTAAAATCGAGTCGAGATATTTGTTTTGTTCTGTTACAAGGATTACTCATTAGGTCACACGAAAATTATGATCTAATTTTTGAGTAAGCAACTCTTTTAATTTTACAATGAAAATACTTTCATTCACGGTAGAAACTCTAGTAAACAGAACGTTTGTATTTTCACGTTGCTGGCAATACGGAAGCTCATCTTTTAATCAACACTGATTTGTGAATGCCTCAGTCTGAACGAGCAAGTCGGTTTAGATTCGATCAACTCATCTTTAAAATCTATTCACGCAATTTCATTGTTTTATTATGTGAAATCGAAGAGCTGCAAGCTTGTGCTTAGCAGAGCACTGAAAGCTCTGTCTAGAAAAGAGATCGAAATGACGTTCCTGAGACGTTCTTAATTTTGCAGATATAATTGACCAACCTTTTCAAAGCGTTTTGGTTTAAAAATAAACACTTACACTTTTATGAAGTACAGCAGTGGTAGAAATATTCAGAGTTTTGCGGTAACTGTAGCTGTAAAATAATGTAGGCTACGTGCATTTTAATCACTTGCAAATCGGCTTGCTTCTATAGGAAGTATTTGTTATTTCTTTAAAAGATTAAGATGAAGTCTATGATTTTTGCAACAGTAACAAGGGAATGCAAAACTTGTTTCATACATCAGTCAGAAAAAAAGAGAATAAGCATAAGATGGATAACTGCATTTGTTGTTTTTGTATTTTACAAATGTTCCCTAACACTGTTATTGACATCGAGTGGCCAACATAAAACCTGAATAACGTGAGTTTTGCTTTGGATAACAAAATGCCATTACATATTTTTATTTGTACTCACGCATTTGGAAAAAAGCATTTCTGGCGATTATTAATTTTTGATGCTCTCTCAATCTGCAAACATGTCTGGCAGTTTCAGTAAAAATGAAATTCAGGTTACCAAGAGGAGCCACATATGTCTTCACGACTAGGAAACTGTTTCTTCAGTCGAACCGTTTCAATCCGGTTAAAAGGTGGTTGATTGATCATAACCGAACCGTTTGGTTTTGAAAACCCTAAATCGGAACCAAATCATAGCCTACTGTAGAGTGAAAAACGTATTCGCACCGTACCTGATTTTGCTACCGGTTCAACATCCTGGCCTAAAATAACATTTCAAACACCAAGAAAAAGATACATTGGACACCTTGAAATCAAGAACAAGGCTTTAAAGAGATGTGCGTAGTAACACGGTGACGATAAAAAAAGAAAAACCAGAAACTTTGAAAACGGCACCGAGACCACTTGTTTTCATTGATTCATTTATCTTCATGCCAGCGTTTCGTTTCAGGAATGTCGCGGGGACAGCAGCCCGAGGAGGACTCGAAATACCTCACGTCAACAGCAGTCTCAGATAGTTTTGCTGGCTCCACACCAAGACGGGACCTAGCAAGGTCCGAGATGTATCACGCCACCTGGTCAGTGGTCGACCTCTGGGCCGCATTCTCGTATGTGTTGCCAGAAGGTCTTGCCTAATCCATCTTTCCTGGGACATTCTGGACGCATGGCAGAACCATCAACTGAGATCTCTCGATTCGGAGGAGAATTGGCTCGTAATTCAGGGTTTTACAAATTTCACAGCTTCGCACTTTGTCGCGAAGTGTCACGCCGTGAACTCTGCGAAAATCCCATCTCTGCCTTTTGTTTTAGATAACTCGTTTTCACTTATTACCCAAGATTCAGGTGAGGATCAGAACAAAGACAGATTTAAAATCTAACACGCTCTCGTTTTGTGACTACAGTGAAACGAAGCTCACGCAGAACTGCGTTTGCTTTACCAATCTGTCTATCAATCACGTTGTTCCGTCTTCCGTCACTCGTAAATACCACTCCAAGGCATACATTAACTTCTTGTCCTGCTGCAGCGTATTGCCACTTACTTGCAGCGCACACTGCCTTGGTTTTCTTGAGAGACATAGTACTTCGACCTTTTCAGTGCTAATTATCATTCCGGCTTGGCCGCAAGCAAATAAAAACCCATCAAGTGAATGTTGAAGGCATTGTTGAGATGATGCAAGCAGTACCAAATCTATATTGCGGGACCAGACCAGCCAACAGAACAATAATAAAATCCTGTGCAAAAAAATGGTTAAGTATTTGAAAACAGCACGGACGTTTCAGTCAACTAACAGCAGGCTTTCATCAGGGCGAATGGCAACGAGTAAAGGAGAGCAATAGAATTCACTGAACCAGTGCCGGATTAAGACAGCGCAGGGCCTGTAGTGTATTGACAGCGCAGGGCCTGTAGTGTATTGACAGCGCGGGGCCCTAAGTTTAAAACACACTTGAACAAGTGAACAACTATTTTTCTTTGGGCATCCAAGTGACTACCATCAAGCATACTGAATTTCGTAAATATGAAAAACCTGGTCCTAAATAGCAACTGTTGGACGTTAATGGGCTGCATACCTTTTTTATCAAGAACATATATATGTATCTTATTACCAAGAAGGAATACATTAGTGCATAGTGTACAGCTCACAACCACAGTACAAAGACACCACTTAAAACTTCTAGCTACACCAGTGGTTCCCAACCGGTGGGTCGCGACCACAAAGTGGGTCGCGAATGAGTGGCTGTGGGTACGCGAACAGCAGCCTCAATAGTTTGTTGAAGTCTCAAAGTTTTCGAAGTGCGCATATCAATATTCTGTGTTACATCAGCAAAAACGAAACACAGACAGAGTTTTGTGAAGTTTACATTATCTCCGTTATAATTCCTATCTGGTTTCTACTATACCAGGGGTGCATAGGTGGATCCAGGGGCGCTAAAGGGGCTGAATTCCCGCCTAAATTTTTTCGGATACGTTTTTTGATCGGTGGTTCCCGACATAGAAACGTCCGTTGGGGTGATTTTTTGTATATCCTTTAAATAAACCACTTCTTGCACAGGGATGGGGACGAAAATATTAAATGCAACACTTAGTTTGCTGAATTTGGGCAGTCCGAATGTGTTTATTTCACTGTAAATGAAAACAAGCTTTTATATAAAAAGTATGGTCCCAATGTTATATATATGTAAGTGTTTACATAAAGTATTTACATTACATATACGTTATATAAACCGCACATACAGAGGCGTAGCCAGGGGGCGATGGCCCATCCACATTTTTATAATATCTAGTCATTTTGCGCTTTAAGAGGCATCATCTCAAATAATATGCTATTGCTCGCCTAAAATCAAACATTTTGAACCACCCAAAATTTTGGTCTAGCCATGCAACTGCGCACGTAAGTATTTACGCACGTAAGTATTTGCAACTGCGCACGTAAGTATACGTAAGTAGTATTTAGACTCTTGTTTCAATTGGGTAAGATTGGGCTTCTTGTGGACAAAAGATAAGCAGCAGACACAGAACCGTCGCTAAGAAGTTGTCAATAGGGGGGGCTTTGCGTTTGTGCGGGGGGCTTAACATTCTAAAAATTGACAAAAACTCCACTGATTTATAGTGTTTCATGCTTCAATTTGGGGGCTTTAAGCTTTGTTTAGGGGGTTTGGCCCAACAAAGCCCCCCGTGGCACGGGACTGAGCAGACTGTGGACAACAGTTGAATAAGCTGCAGATCTTACTATTATTTCCTATAAGCTTTTATGAATAAGTCCAGCTCATGTTATTACTGTAGCTAAGGGAAGGCATTAAAATTACGCTACAACGAACCTAAAATGCAGTTAGCTACAGACCAGGTTAGAGCAGTGTTGCCAACTGCTATATATTTATACCAAATTTCAAAAATTTGATATGTTTTCAAAGTGCTTGGTATATAAGTTTTTGATTTGGTATATATGACAAATTTGGTATATTTCTTTCGGAGGGTTTAGTTGAGATTTAAACCAATTCATTTGGTTTATTACAAGGAGAAACAGAGAAACCAAGATAGTGGTGTTAAAGCTATATAAAAGTTTGGTGATTTCACTTAACATGGCAGTAAATATGTATTTTGGGCAAGAAATGAGTCTGGAAGAGAGCTGAGTTCTGGTAAAGGTATACGATTTTCGTTAGCCAATGCATCGAAAGGTGGGAATGCTGTGTACGAGAGTGACAAAAAATTTAGCAAAGAGTGACTGATAGTTTGCATGGCTTGCAAAGCAGTATTCTGCTGGTGCTGTGTATCCCTTCCGCAAATTATGAAAAAGAAAATTACCAGCTATTATGGAGCATAATAATGTGTTGAACCACAAAAGAAAGCAAAACGCAGTTGCAGGTGTTGGAGGGTTTAATTTTCCAGTGGTTTATAAATCTGTCACTGCTACAGCTCAGAAAGCAGAAATTGAGCTTGCAGTATCTCTATGTTAAATATCTACGTGAAACAGTAAAAAGGCATTGAAAAGTAGCATTGAATTCATGGGCGCAATTTGGTGGGGGACGCGGGGTACATGTCCCCCCCACTTTTTCAGACGGGGGGGATATAATATGCCATGCTTTGTATTTGTAGAAGTTTCAAAAATAAAAGTGATGTTTGTCACGTTTTGTGTGAAGAGCTTTTCATGTTAGATGGTAGGCCACACATAGCCAAATTGATGTTGAAACAGAGTTTGGTGTGGTATGTTTGATTCTGTTAGTTTATAAATTTTAGCTTCGATNAAATAACTTTTAGCATTTTTCAAGTTTCTAGAGATCGTGAAANATGTTTAACTCCATCTGTCNGACATTTTACCCTGTGTTGTATACTGTTAGAAAGGTTATTTTCTTGTAACAGTAAGAGTATTACAGCTGCACACGTGAGAGACCACAGTACAGCCATGATTTGCTTCGTGCAGAAATGCAACTGGCTTTGCTGCAACATTAGTTGTCACGTATTCAGAAAGGCAGCGTATAATTTAACGATGTTAGTCTATATAATGTTAAAAAGTTAGATTTTCAGGCAAATCTCTGCGAAGCTTTTGCCGAAGACAAAAAGCAGCACTATTGTAGAGACTTAGTTTTGGGATGGGGAGTTTAGCAAAAGACTGTTTTCAACCATTAGTGAACAGGATTTCAGTCAAAACGTTGGAGAAGTAACCTACAGTATTTACCTAGCTGTAGATTGACCTATAGCTCAAAACATAGGGTCTTGAATTCGGAAACAAGGATAAACTTCTTGTGATGTCGCGACAGTTGTGACCAACAAATTTAAAATATATTTTTTCCTTGACTCTTACACTTTGTGCTTGTGCTGAATGCATTGGTTCGTAAGTCATCTGATTACTTGAGTTTAACCAAACCCACAATGCAGTAACGTTTTCACCCAAGTGCAAAACATTTGCTTTACAGATACATCACACCTAGTTTTCTTGGACATTCATTTCGTGTTAAAAGGTGAAACTTGGTACTTTTTTGCCAAGTCACCGTTGTACATTTTGATTTAATCTCAAATATATTTTTGTGTTGTTATGCAAGTAGAACTCATAGAATGAAACCTTTGACATGATGCAGAGTTATAACTCGGGCCGGGTTCGTGCTTAGGTTTGTCAAAACATTTCGGGTCTGCATACAAAACATTTTTACAACATTAAAGAGTAACGATTTTTTTTCTTTCGCGACGTAGATTTGTTGTGCTCACCGCTGTAACTTCTGTGAGTGAAGTGATTTTTCTTCAGCTAATTATGTTTGCAAACACAGCTGCGTTCTTTTATTCTCTGCTGGGATTGGTCTCACACTCTTTTTGAGGAGGCGACAGCATTGAGGAAATTAGCACGTGCCGGCGTTGCATCGAAAAGATCAATCACTCACGCGATTCTTGGCTTGTTTTAAGAAGCCTACAAGCCGGCTTTTCATGTCTATAGCGCTATCCCAGAGTTTCTTTTACGCCTATAGCGCCATTGTAGATAGTTTCGTGATAGTTTCTTTTTTTCTTGAGAAACATTATGCTCCGCAGTATTATCGTTGACTAACATGCTACGTTTGTGCCAGATTACGCCAGTGTTTTGCTCAAGGTGGTTGCTATTTTCGGTGTAATAAACCGTGTACCTGCAACTACACCTGCACACAACGTTTTTTGTTACTCCGCAGTTGCGCATATCTTAACTTCCTCGGTAAATTTGGCTTTCAGGCCTAAATCTGGCTTCAAAAACAAATGTCGGGCTCCAACCGTGTTCGGGCTGGGTTCAAATTTGAAGGAATTGGAAAAAAAGAATAATCCAAAGTTTCTGATCTTCATAGTTTTCCTGCATTCAAACTGATTCCGATGTTGGAAAATACCAAACCATATGTTTAAAAAATACGCTCTATACATCCTGCATCCTGTTCCTCTTCAAAAAATCCAAAGATGTTTCTTTTTTAAAAAACAAAAAAACTATTTTTTTAAAACACTATTTTTATCAACCCTGGTCTTAATGTGTCACGTACGTGTGGAAACCGGAAAGTGCGCGTTGCCGATAAAAATGACCCATAAAATGCAGTAAACTACTTGCATTGGTGCCTTCAATGCTTTACATACTCTTCCGTCCTTCCGCTGACCAGGGACGTGGCCTAACGATGAAAGCAAACCTAGGATCCACTGCTCTCTGCAAACACTTATTATAGAAATATTTCTACGTAAAAAAACGAGCCGCAAACTTAGTTCAGGACAAAGTGTCCAAGCTTTTCTTCTAGTCCAAGACGATGCATCTTCTCATAGTCTGTCCAAAGTACTATTTAAAAGCTGGCTGACATGCGAAACGAAGCAACTGAGCAGTTGCAAATTGTCAGGAGGATGTCCTTCTTGGCAAAACTTCATTTTTACTTTTTTCTTCCCTTTTTTTATTTCAAACAGACGTGCAGCAAACCGAAGTACGAAGTCAGTGAAAACACGACGAAAATAAAATGGCTTCGACGAGCATGCGCATGCGAGACGACAGCGAGCTACGTCAGCAAGCAGTGACGACAGCGCGCTACGTCAGCAAGCTGTGACGACAGCGAGCTGGCGCCGAGGATGGTGGGAGCGATGCACAGTCAAGAGCGGCGGAGGATGCAGGGAAGTATTTTCAGTGGGGAGGCGAAGAACAGGCCACGGGAACTCGGCAACTTTGCAAAGGTTGGTTCGTCACTGAAAGCCAGTTAAAATTCGTTTTTTTGCAATACTTTCAACTATTGTTGGTAAGTTAAAAAAATACTAAAAAGATCGTGTGCAAAATAGGCGCTTACCTTTGTGTGCGTCGCAATCGAAAACAGTTCGCATTCAAGAACTTCCAACCGACGGCACACCCATCGGCACCAGGCATCGGTGGGACGTGACGTAACCAACAACAACGTCACTTTTGGCCGACAAGCACAGCATTTCATTTTGGGACCAGATAATAGGAGAACAAAGCGACCAGGCAGCATTTTGTCGCTGGCAACGTGTTCGGACCAATGCACATTAGTCTTAACAAGCAGCAAAATCCGAAGAGACGACGCAATGGAAGTGCAGCGATGAAGCACAGAATTTTGATTACTTGTCGGAAACATTTACGAAATGCAAGGAGAGAAGCAATGCGAATTGCAATCGGAACCGCAACAGCACTAGCAGCGATATTAGAGAGCTTTTGCTTCGCAGCAACAGGATCAATTCAATGTCGTCGCGAAAGGGTGGGGAAGAAAACAGGAGTCCTACCGCACGGTCCAAATACATCCAACAGAAGCGCACACCTGCGTTGATTGCGACACGCACAAGGAATACGAGCCGGATTTATTTCAAACTGAACGTTTCGTATCGGACCAGCATGTACTGTACAGGCAGTTTTGCAGCCGAGCGCAAGCAGTGGTCTGGAAAATCGTTTTTGTTTTTGATTTGAAAAAGGCTCGAATTTGTTCGACACCAACGAATCACGTCGCAAAAACCTTTACCACTGGATAAAGGTATTTGTCAATAGGGAAGGCAGGATGTTGGAAGGTGCAGTAACGAGACACAGACTTTTAACTGCAAACTACAAAAGCAAACTATTGAGAACGAAGTCTACCTGGAAATAGCAGTGAACATGAGCTCCGATTATTATACGGAACAAAGTCTCGAGCTGGAAAGATTCCCACTACACATTAAAAGAACAAAACATACTACATCGAACTGAAGCAGTGCACCTGATGTTGATGGTAAATCGGCGAAAACATCCACGAACCTGTAGCAGATCTGCGCAAGGTACTAATTCAACGCTACTTCACTGCGGGGAGGGAGGTACGTATAAGATCAGGGGCGCGGAAATGATGGTTAGACACTAAATTGAGAAGTGCTCTGCGAAGTGCAAACGACTAAGGATTTGACAAATAGTAAAATGTAACCCACGACCAGGTACGGCCTTGATTCGCTACAGTAATGTTGTGGCTTGGACGTTTCCATGGTTGGGTATGTGCACGCACAGCGTGATAACACACTAAGCACGTACTGCAAATAATGATAATACAAGCGAAAGCAAGTATACAACATGGCGACGTTGCTAAGTTCGGCGTTCTCGGTGACGACGTAACTTTTTTCGAAGTGAGCAAGGATTCGATCCGACAGAAGAAAGGAAGGACTGTTCACGAGTACATGGTAGTGACGAGCCACTGAAAAAAGTTGAGAGGATCCTCGTTTTATCGGATTCAACCGGAAACTTTAATCACAGAATTGTAAATGCACCGTTCATGACAAAGTGAAATGCCACACTGGCATTTTGCTTTGTCACAAACGGTCTGCACATTTGTCAAAAGACAAGCGTGCATTAAGACCAGAAAAAGAAACATTTCGAATTCCTAGCAGACAGATAATGTCAGAGACAGACGAGGCGTATCATGGGGGACACTAGCTTTGGCTCCACAAACAAGACTAGATGATTAAAAGGATCCCGATTTTGTGCATTTGACCTAAGGTAACCTCGCGCGATAAAAACGCTGGAAATACTGCTCGTTTCTGCAACAAGGTAGTGGACCGGAGGGAAGCTCGTGCTGTACTCGAGTGATTCCGTTGTAAACGTCAAGTTTTAAACCCTAAACCTAACCCGTAAGCCTAACCGCTAAACCTAAAGCCCAAACGCGAAGCAAAACGGAAAATACGAAGAGAACAGTGTGGATACTTGTGCAACAACTACTACCAAAACGAAAGTCATAACGCTGAGAGCCGAAACGAAAAGCATTGGCATACGAGCCCTTAAACGTATGTGTTAGGCTACGAGGTCGCTGCTGTAACGTCTGATAAACTCAGCGTTTTATCCGAGCCGCGTCATTTCAGGCGGATCCGTAGTCACTACCTTGACGCAGAAACGAGCAGTGTTTCCAGCGTTGTCATCGCGCGAGGTTACCTTAGGTCAAATGCGCAAAATCGGCATCCTTTTAATCATCTACCCAGAAACAGCTCAGATTAAGCAAGCTGGCAGTAACCAGAACGGAAACTTAAAAGATTCACACAAGCGTCATCTGCCTCCGCATGAGACGTATGTCTCGTGAACATCGTCATTTGACGTTCCAAAACAGACCAGCAAAGCACTCTGCGCCGTGTTTCGCTAAATTCATTCGTTTTAAACAACATTATGGACATTATTTTTGACACAACACTTGGAAAAGCGCACAAGATGAATATTACGTAATCTCCGTCCGTAACAGCTTTGTCTGGACCTAAAATAAGATTTTCTTCTGCGTCACTTTACAAAAATCTATAAATCGAGTACTGTATTCGTTTAGAACAGGGGTTCCTAACCTTTCCCTGACTATGCACCCCTACAGCATTCCGACAGATGAGCAAGTACCCCTTCAGAATTTTGACAGATGTAGATGTACCCTTAAAATTTCTTATGACAAAATATTTTATCATGATTCCTGATTAATCACAGACATATCTAACAATAAGCATATTACGGGTTTTGAAAATAATATTCACTGATAAATGTACAAATATTTGGAAATAAAAGATATGTAAATATATGCTTCTCTTCTATTGCTAACCTTAAATGTACCCCTTCGGATAGGCAAATGTACCCCTGGGGGTACATGTACCCCAAGCTGGGAACCTCTGGTTTAGAGCGATTTTTCCATTCACAACTTTGAAAATGTGACAGGCTGGTGTGGTTTTCAGCCGACAACGGGTGACGTTGTTCTGCTCGTTCCCCAGGCAGCATGGATTTGCACATATTTTGCATATAAGTGGTGTTATTTTGTGATTGCAACGTAAAATTGTTATGTGTTGGTTAAAAATGTTTAAAAAATAATAAGTTGAAGTTAAGAGAAACTTGAATCGCTGATGACAATTTCTGAACCTTCAGTCGCCGCACTTAGCAAACCTCACCAAATCGTCCCAAAGCCTTTCCAATCATGCGTTGCTTAATCAGCACACGCATAACCAAAACAAACATGCTTCGATGTTTGGATATTATTAACTCACATTATACCTTTTCCACCTGAATGTCCTTGCCCCTTGCAAAGCGGGAGGGGGGTTCAGTAGCAGGCGACACGTATGCGCACTGGCACACTGAAAACTAAATTCAAGGGAAACGCAAAATACAGATACAACAGCAACGCACGGATATCCTCACGCAGTTGCATCCTCGCGCGAACCTTCCTAAATAAGGCATCGTTCGTGCAGGTCAAGTGAGGTCGACACGTGCACACGTGAGTCCAGCACAACAAACAACTGATCCTACGTGTGGCAAATATTAATGGGTCCGAAACTGCACAGCAGAAAAACAGACAAGTTACTCTTCTGCCTTATTGGTAATGCTGGGGAAAAAAGCATTGAACATTGAGACAAAACCATAGTTGAAACGCCACACATGTTTTCTTTTTACTGCGTTTGTTCCAGCAAGTTCTTGTGAGATGAAAAGCTGTCATGGGAACGATTGCTGGGCAACATAGGTCGCAGGTGTCGTTGTCGGATTAATAGCTGATCATGGCCGAGAAATCGATTGCAACCATTACAAGCAACCAATCCTTGCATAGCTTATTCACGGAATTTCTACATAACCTATGCAGTTGTTCGCGCGCGAGACCGACGCATCTCCAAAAAATTTGAACTCGGCGCATATTCATCACTTTCAAGACCAACCAATAGACCAGTGAGGGAGCGAGTCAGCTGAGCGCCATGATGACTGCTGGAAACAATCAAACAGATAATCGGTGATGAGGCCATCAACCAGTTGCGCAGGGAAGGGAAAAACGGTAACTGGAAAGTCCCTCCCGCGTTTCGCTTGCAATCCTCCCAGGAAAGATCTGCGAGCCAAGTCCTGCTGTCCACACCCACGTGAAAGCGACCCAGAGGCCACCCATGGACCAGATGACGTGACTGCATCTCCGACCTTGCTTGGTCCCCTCTTGGTGTGGAGCCACCAGAACCATCTCAAATTGCTG
>JGI24159J19872_10008866_pt1 | contig 13180 bp, 10 predicted proteins | sample Ectturendosymbi4_FD_19872 | JGI IMG/M metagenome (IMG submission 19872) | reverse complement strand
CATGCGATCACTTTAACTAGTATTGTGCCCTTGTAAATCGTAAGCTGCTGGTTTTGATAGCCATGCTTGTCAGCAAGTTCATAGATGAGATAGAGTCCAGGTCCTGTTGGAAGCGGAAGCGGTGGAAGCGGAAGCAATAGATGTGGAAGCGGTTGACGAAATAGCCGCTTCCACATCCCTGGTTCCAACATTGCAAAATTTGTAACAATCAGGCAAAACGGTGCATCGCTTGCAAATTTTCAGAGCAAGGTGATATCTTTTACAAAGCAAAATAATAAAACTCAGACGGACAGAGTAGCTTGAATTATGGAATTCAGCGATGAAACGCGGAAATTTTGTATATACTGGAGATGGATCTTTGAAAACTGCGAGTGGTGAAAATGTATGGTGATACTATGTTTCATAAAAGTGGATGACCTTTTTGCGTTTTATATACTTTGCATATAAAATTGATTAAATTTTGTAATATCAGACGATTTGCACCAAGTCGACAACACAAACTCCCTGAAATCGGAGCTTAGCAATTGTATCGGAAAAGCCACGAAAACGTTTGGTCATAATCGTCCACGTGTTTGTTCTAATGGCAACCTCTATATCCAAGTAAAAGTCCAAGTGCCTGTGTTTGCCTGTGTTGCCATTGTGCTTCTCTATGGTTGTGAAACGTGGACAACGTATCGGAACCAAGAATGCCGTCTTAACGCTTTTCAACTGCGTTGTCTTCGCTCTTTATGGGGCTGTCCAGGGTCCAGGAGAGACCGTGTGCCCAATATTTCAGTACTGTAAGCGGCTCGTTCCTACTAGCTCATAACCACCATCAGATATCGACGGCTACGATGGGCTGGTCATACATGTATGCGGGATGGAGGTCAACCACCTGCCAAAGCAAGTTCTCTCTAGCGAACAACCCAATGACCCACTGGGCGTCCAAAACTGCGTTTCNGGGCCGTGTTAAAGTTAAAGCGTGACTTAAACGCATTTAACGTAACATATAGTTCATGGGAAAANCTGCCTGCAACAAAAGAGAATGGAAGTCTGCCATCGAAACTGGAAAACAAACAAAAAATAATTCCTGGAGGATTGTGAGCGCCACCGTGCCCATCGTTGTGCGCTCCGGGTAGGCCATGATGATGATGATGCACTCAACTTTCATGAAAAAAAGCTTATCGGGAATCGGGGCAAGGACAAAAATTCCCCGGCAGCGGCTGGAGTCTTCCTGAGAAATGCCTTGCTGTACGCCTATGTTCTCTACAAAGTAGGCGAGCACCACCTTGTCAAAGACAAATCTTGGTGAGAAAATATGCTAGAATCATTGGATTCAACCTCTATGAACAGTCGAAATTGTTCTCCGAAAGAANTTTGCAACATATGTTGCTTGCTTGAGTCGCAATNTGNNATGAATTTGAAATAAATTGTGACGATGCAAGAATGTTCACAGAACGTGATTGCCTTCACTTCGAAACGCAGAAAAAGTAAAACAAAACGCAATGAAAGGGTAAAAAGTGTTTTCAAAAATTGTAGATTTGACGTGGAAACGCTTCTGCAGAATTACACTCACTTTTGGTTTTCGTTTATCAATATTTTTTTATCCATACGTAGTTTCTTAAAAAGTAATTTACAAGTTACTGTGATTTTACTTTTCCGCTCAAACAAACCAAACGGTTTAGTTTGGTATCTTCAGAAAGGACGGACTTTAGTTTTGAACATTTCGGGAACTGTCACTGCTTTGCTCACTAACTATGAACTTTTTCATTATTTTGAAGAAAAAAACATTGTTAAGTGCGAAATTGTGAAATTGTGAAATTGGCCAAGCCTTAATGTCATTGGAATAACAACTGAAAGATATCAAAACTTAAAACGAAGTATGTTTGCTCTTTTTTTCTTTCAAGGTCACGTAAAAATAGTGAGAAAAATCACCAACTTCTGAAAGTGTACTAGATTGACAGTGTTTGTCTAATTAAAATCTTACCTCCTGTTCTTTTGTTCTATTGCAGTTAACATTACTGTTACTAAATGCTTCAGTCAAATATTCGTAGTTTTCTTTCCTAGAAGGTAAAATTTCAGCTGGTTGTTGATGCTGTCGTTGTTCCTCCACCATACCCGGGCCAGTCCATGATTCAGTGTGAAAAGTTACGGTTGGTTTGTGTCGTTTTGAAGGCACCTGTTGCTTCGGATCGTTCTTGTACGAAACTTTATTTGCAGTCTTTAGTTGCGGACGTTGCTCCAAGCCGATTAGCTTTTTTTCGTTGTGGTTGGTTGAACGGCTTTTTGTCTCTGCTTTTCCACTTCTCTGAAAACTTGTCTGGCGTTGTTTTTCCACGGTCGGGGTCGTCCAGTTATCTTTTCTTTCAGGAGAGCTCTGTTTTATCTTCTGAACTTTTGTGCTGCATGAACCCATCAGTTTTCACCTATTTCTAGTGGTTTTCTTTGTCTGGTAGAGTTTTCAAAACTTTCGTTATCCCAATTCCTCTGGGAAGATTCTAAACAACATGATACATAATTGTTGAAGAGTCATAATTAGCTAAATTTTTGCATTTAGATAAAGACGTGTAATAGCAGTCAATTTAACGAAACACGCATAGTTATTCAATGAGATCTGGTTCATATTGCCGCTTTAGAGAAGTATACAACCTCACAAAATTTGTTTCATGGCTGTTCAGATCAATTTGATCAATGCAACTGCATTGACAGTACCTTTTCTAAAAGCCTGGTTTTACTTTAGACGAACAATTGAATCAGTACAGCCATTCTGAATAACATACGAATAAACGACTAAATCATTCATTTTTGTGTGTAAGATACAATATATGAGGTGGACGACAAAAACTTGCACTTTTTAGGTACAGAGGCGTTGATGGTCAAACAGAACGCAGCAACATTATGGCAATTTTTTCCATTAGTGACATTATAGCTATTTTCAAGGCTTGCGTTCGCAAGCAATAGCGCAGGTCTTTAAGGGTTCGTACCTTATACTAGAGCGTTATCGAAATGTACTATAGCTGATAGAAAGGTTGGAACGTGGCTTTATACTGTAGCCCTGAAAATGAACCTGGATGCCAAGTTTGGCGACTCACGTGTAGAAATGCACAATGGGAACAACTTTATATCTTGTTTGTTTTAATGTTTGAACAAGACGCTATTGCAAAGACGAACAGCAGGTTTTCCACGTTCGTCGTTGGTCACAAATGACGAGCATATCGTTAATATTCAAAATGCGCCATTCGTTTCATATTTAAGACCGGAAATGAGGGCTTATTTTGTTTATTTAAATGCAACTACTGCTTTAGGTCTAGAATTAGATCTTTTTCGGTGGCACAATCATCCACGATTGGCAAGTGAATTATACTGATGAACGGAACGTAGGTGGGAATCGCACAAATACGGCAACTTTCCGTAATTTAATCCATCTTTTCTACGAATAGGCTTTTAGCCATTGCGTAAAACTATGATGTTTTGTCAAAAATCAACGAGATTCTGATGTTATATTTTTAATATATGTTAGGGTTATCTATCATTTAAATTTAAAAGAATGTTCAGCTACCCTTCACAAGTTCTGGCCAAGAGCTTGTCCCGCTAACTGTTGGTTCAAGCCAGGGCTGTGGAGCCAGAAGTCAAATTCCGGGCTCAGCCTCTGGCTCCAGGCATCTAAAGTTTTTGGCTCCAACTCCGGCTCCAACATCTAGAATTTTTGGCTCCGGCTCCAAAATACTTACTTCGCAATGTATCAAATGAAAAACTCTCAAAACAGAGACTGTGACACTAATTTATCAAGATTCTTCGGTATGCTATTCTTTTCACCAATACCGATATGCACATTGTGCAAATCACTCAGCTTTTGCCAATACTACGATTCTGGTCACTGTTTGCTATATCCAGTACAAATATAATGATTAAGCAATAGTCTCCAGATTTTGTGCCAGCAAAAACCACGTAAAAAGTTATCGATACCTATTTATAAGCTTTTCTTTGCCAGTTGCAATGAGCTGCGGTGCGTGTTTTAGCATTTTACCATTCCATAATGCTTATTACATAACCGATAACTTGGAGGAAGAAGTTAAGCATGTGCATAAAGTTATTTCACATTCAGATCCAGGGGCGCAGCAAGGATTTTTCTAAGGGGGGGGGCTAAAGTTATGAAAGCAAAAAGCCTTGAAAAGGAAAAATTGCTTGTGATTAGAATAGCCAAGAAATGCACATCATTTGTGGATAAACAGTTGACTGCACTCACAACTAAAACTAGGGGTACTTCGAATTAAACTGCCATCTTATTTCTTCGATTAACTGTAAGCTTACACCACAGTGATCTCCTAAAAAGGTCAAGATAATTCGCAAGCTGTTAGCAAAGTGTAAGAGTATACGCGAAAAGTAAAAATTGCGATAATGCTCTAAGCAGCCACGACCCTTCATAAAAACAAAAAAGGCTTGTACAAAATCTAGATCCTGCGTGTGTGTACTGTAGATGATAAACATCGCATACAGAAGCCTAAGCAAACTGTGGATAAGTTCAGATTTTGAAAAATGCAAACAAGCAGAGTGGCACAGTAAGAGTTCTGCACAACAATATATGCGGGAACTTCCATCCCACTCATCCCTAGAGCAGCGCGCTTCAAAGAATTACAAGCAAAACCTTCAGCCTCCACAAACCACACAGGGCCGGCCTTAAGCCGATGCAACCGATNCAGCTGGATTGGGCCCCGCGCCATGGTGGTTGAGCAGGTTGTTTATTTTTGCCAGACACACTTTGCGCTTGAGAATTCAGNAGAAACGCCATATCAATTTCATTGTTAACAAAGAACGCTCTCGTTAGAACTAGCGAATTTCCTCTATTATCGAATGTTAGCAAACGTGTTCAATTCTCGTGTTGGTGCTTTATATCTGCGCTCTACCACGGTCGTAATACGGTTGACTGAACACGATGACGTCATAAAACAACTCATCAGAGGGGCCCCGCGCCTAGGTCTTGCATTGGGCTCCGCACCTGCTAGGGCCGGCCCTGCAACCACAGGTTAAGGGCTTAAAATTAACTGGATATGCTTTTCAGCTGCAGAAGCACTGTCAGTGTAATTAAACAACTAAATCTAATTAAACACCAAAGTCTGATCGACGCTTTTCACGCGCTGAAATAAGAGCACTGTGGGTAGGTCAACACTGTTGGTAGTTCAAATATCAAGCTTGTTTCCACGCCAGCAGAGCACGGTACGTCCAGTTCTTGTTGTAGTTGGTAGCAGGAACGGATTTAGGGCGCGCGGGGCCATAGGCCATCTTAGTTTTTGGGGCTCCACGCAAATGTGACCTATTTGGCCGTTTATCTGAAAAGCGTGAAAGTATGCCCCTCTTATATTTAGTGCCTTCTGAAAAATCCATCTTTTGTTGCGCCGACTTTGGTTTAGCAATTTCCTTAGATCTTCAATAGAAATTAAAGCTTTTCTTATATTCTTCTACAGAACAAATGGCATTGCGATCTTTTCTTGGAATTTATAGCTCTTTTATGTAGTTCAGAAGTTCTTTTTGTTAAATTTCCGCGATTGCTTGCGTTTTTAGTAGATTTGTTTTTCGGATATAGACATCTTCCGTGACCGTGTTGCCGCCCTCGAAAATATCGTCTGACTGTCGATCTGATTACCTGTACGTAAACTTCCTTTTTATAGTAATAGTAACCACATATTTTATGAACTAAACAAGCACAATCCATTCAGTGGACACAGGGCTTATTTATGCCGTTCTGAAATGTCATTTTCCAAGCAATACAAAATAAATCGTCTATGCCAGGGGTGTCAAACTCATTTTCACTGAGGGCAATATTAGCATTATGGTTCCTCTCAAAGGGCCCGTTGTAACAGAATTAGCCACAATCATCTACGCTGCCCTAATGCTTAAAGAACGTCTCTGTCACGTAATAATGATTATGTTGCAGTGAAAGGAGCCTTAAAACTTAATAACTTTTATGAACAGAGACCTTAGGTCAGCAAGTTAACTAAAATAGCAAAGTTACAACATGGGAAAGAACGTTGTTCGCCTTTGTAAACAGGTATAAACCACCACAGTTCCAAAAAATAAGCAGGTTGCCATAGGCCGATGGTGAACAGCATGCAGAAAATTTGCACAGCAGCAAAGTATTTTCGCAACACCCTCGGTTAACCATGTGAAGTAAGACCAACATAGACACGTTTTTCCCAGTAAAGCTCACGAGAAACTGTTCTACTGTAGCTGATCTAAATAACATANAGAGTTACACCAAGCAATCTCTGTTTGGGGGAANTCTAGTAGAAACAACCAATCGTAGGATCCAATACTGACAATATTGGTTTACATCGGAGTTTTGCAGTGTCTGGGGGGTCTTGCGTTCTTNCGAGCTGTTTGTCAGTGGAAAATTGAACATCAATTAACTCTTTGGCGTCAAGGTGGTTTCGGGGATTTTCGGAAAAAAAAACGCCTAAACGCACGTGGCTTTGCGCGGGAATTTCTCCGGTCCGGTATGCTCTGCAGACCCATTCTAATACATGCGGTGTTTTTCTTTTTAATTTTTTTGTAACCACTTTCATACAGACGGCCTGAATCTCCGTCACGCCCAAATGCACCATTATATCGTGTTGTTATTGTACTGATGAGTCTGGAGTAGGCATTTGCATTTCCGTCCGTTTCAAGGTAAATGCAGGATTTCATGGACTGCAGGATTTCACTTATTTTGCAAAATGCCTGACTGTTGTTCGTCCTCATCACGACTCCTTCAAGTTGACCCTTAAAATTGCAAAGCAGTTTTTTCGATTAGTCTTTATAGAGCTTTTATGCCTTTCACATAATGACTAAAGACCGTTCTGAACTCCTTTCTCACAACGTGTAAGGCTTTCTTGGCACAAAAATTCCAAGAACTTTTGCGGCATTCTGCACCAACACACAAAAGTGCGTGGCTCACAGTAAGACTAAGCTCCACCAGCTCCACAGACAAAGGTAGAGGACTAGCAGCTGATAACTCCGTCATGTGGATGCAGCATAAATTTTGCATGCGTTTTGCTTGCGCGGAGAATTGCCAGATGAATATCTGCTAATCGTATGCAGCTGTACAGTTACAATACCACTTTTAGGTTCATGCAGCTTTGGGCACCATCATACTCCACTTCAACGTGTATTTCATTCTAAATTAACTGATGCGAAAGTTCATGTTTTTAACCTTATACTGCACGTAGCCAGCTTCAGCGGAAACGGAACGAGGATGAAGTTTACTTCGCGACCATAGGTTTTAAAATTTCTTTCAGGCAATTGCTTTTCAAATGGACATAAGGGTTTGTACCCTTACGCATACAAAAAAGAAAGATAAACTGATTCATGGACACGACGCACAATATTGATTGTGATGTCTTTGGCAACAGTCGGACTAAAAAACAACTGACTGCAAAACACCAGGAAAAGTTTTTGTCAGTTCAGCTAGTTGAAAGCTGGCCAAACCTGCTTCATCATGCTCTGGGCATGACTTTCCAATGTTATTTAAAGGTTTTAACCCTGAGTAGCAGTTCTGCTAACAGTGAACCCACACGACACGGGTTTGCACGCCAAGTGGTCAAGCATTCTCCTGCTCCATACAAAAGGTAGTGATATCATTGTTGAAGTGTCAACCGAATAACCAGCTCTTACGAAATGATTAACAATTTGAGCGTATACAACAACGGAGATTCCGTCACAATAGCTTCCGGAACTGCTTTCTAAGCAGTCGCATTAGAAGCTGGTTCTAGGAAGTTCGTTAGAAAAGTCTCGTTAGCAGTTTAATAGAAATATGCCTCTTACAAAAAATAAGTTCATTCAACATTGTCAGTGCGTACAGGTCCGCACAGTCATGTGTTGCCACCAACTAAAGTAAAAATTAGTTCTGGGGGTCCGATGTCTTCACAACTCATTCCTCTTTACACTGCCGACCGACATATACAAGAGAAAACTATTTTTTCCAGTGGGATAAACACAGCACAAGGCATCTATTTTTATCCATAGTATCAACTCGAGGGTATCTGTACCTGTCAACCATGCGAATTCCGCACTTCGCAATTAATTTGGTCACATAGAAGTTAACAAGGTACCCATTCACATTTCATTTATTCAATGAAACATTCAGCCAATGGCCAATCGAGAGAAAAACCCTGAAAAGAGGCATAAAAACCCACTCCCGTTTTGCTCCCAGAAACAACTGGGAGAGTTCGCCTATATGATTTAGGCCAGGGGTTGAGAACCCACTTATTATCGTGGGCCGCATGAAATGTGGAATACCGCGGGCGGGCCGCAAAAACAATTTAATTTTATTTAAATTTAATTATGCTATAATTCTAGCCTTATCTTCCTAAGAAAGTAAGGATAGAAAACTATGAGGAGCGCGAGAGACTTCCCTTGACTAACTGCATAAATATCTGCTTATCATGGAGTTTCGTTTCAGCGAGATGATGTGTTGTAACTTAGCTTAGGTAATGACTTTTCTGATGCGGGCCATTTTAAATTTTCATGCGGGCCGCACGTTCCCCATCCTTGGTTTCGTTAGGCACACAAAACTTAAAGCACCCGCTATGTCTTCTGCTGACTCAGTTTTCTCCAGAGCTGGCCGTTATTTCTCAGTTACTCACCTGATGTTCACATTTTCAACCAAACAAAATTTCTTTGCCTTCATAACGATGTCACCTTTACACCTTGATTTAGAGAAGACAAAGGTTGGATTGCATATGCTGTCAGGCACTTCATTGTCTGGAGTATGGAAGAATACTTCCTTTTATTGAAAACCAGAATATCTTCATTTTTATTGTCAAAAACATTCTTTTTTACATGGTACAAAGTCATAGTGATCTGCATGTCGATTGGGTGGTAACCTTACATGACTCGTCCATTATAGTACTGCATGGACGAAAGGAAAAGAGGAGTGATAACTGCCGCTGAGACGTAAAAAACAATAATTGACACACGCTTTTTATGGTAAGCCTGTTTTTGTCCGTAAAAACACGAAACTCTATGCATGACGTCACATAAAGCATTGTTTGTCATAGTATGCACACTTGCAATATCCGTGAAAAAAACAACTGAAAACAGTAAAGCATGTTTGAAAATGCATCTCAGATTCAGTCAGACACAGCAAAAACAAGTGGTTCTCAACCTTTTTTCGTGGCGGACCCCGTTCACTGCCCACAAATGTGGACCGCATCGTCTTGTCAGCGGTTTTTAGGCTTTTCAGCAATATGATTTGGTTATTGCTTAGTTAGACATGCAACAATGCGCACTGTATCAGATGGTCATAGAGCACAGCATCTCGCCTTAAACCGCAAACAGATATCTTGCTTATGTACAAAAAACTTCAGGTGTATCATAACCGCACTGGGGCTTTTCGTAACCATTGTCTGAAGTCTGGTGCTGAGGCAAAAATTAAATTGAGATAGCTAGTTTTAGTTAAAGTAAAAGCTTCACTAAAGGGAAAGAAAAATTCGGGTTAACACCAATGCAAAAAACACCACTTTTAGTTTGACTGACATACTTGAATACTATTAGCCTGCGTAAACTGAACCGACAGTGAGATAGAAAAAAATACCTAACTGGATCGAAAGAAGCTTGTGCCGCTGTGTGCTAGATTAGTGGTTCTCTAATGGGAAAACGGGCAGTGGCCTACGTACCTAGGGTTTCCCGCATTTGGGGACAAAGTCAGTTTGGGCGCCCCCACCCAGGCTGTTCGTGGCAGCATCGGTGCGAAGAGTGAGTTGGGAGGAAAAGGGCGTCAAAAGTTGACTCGGGCCCCGCACATAGTTGGTTTTAGAACTTCATATGACTGTAACGTCACGGATTTGACGTCAGGACCTTCGAATTTAGAAATCATTAACAATCGTAAAGTTGAGAATCTACTCGTTTTGCGTGAAGCTATCCCCACTTTGGAATTTTGGTCGCAATTGAACATTCAAACTGTTGTATTGGGACATTCGAAATTGCGGTAATATATCGGAATTGTAGCAACCAGTAAAATAAAATCCAAAAACTAGGCAAAAAGCTCCCTGATCATCTGCAAAAATCAGCATGAATTTTAGGGGCAAAATTTTATGGGCAAAAACATCTGATACTGCATAAAATTGACCAGAAGTGCACCTTGTTTCCTAAAGCACGGATTTGTCAGAGCCTTTTGAACAGGGTATCAAAAACGCGGGCCGCATGTGGCCCGCTAAGGCGTTTTGTGCGGCCCGCGATGCTGTTTGGGATCACAGAAACTCACAGACAAAGTGCTCTCTGGAGAGTGAACAAGTTCCTTAAACGAACGTAGAGACGGCTAGAAATGGTTTGCCTATAACTCATGATACCTTGATACCTTTCGCAGGAAATAAGATGTAAAAGCTATTTCTAGTGAGGTTCAACTGCCGCCATTCTTGGGTAAGTGTCATGAGTAGCCCTCGGGTACTCAAGGTTGTCATAATGCGGCCCGCGGATTACTTCGGAGGTCCTCATTTGGCCCTCGGAGCAATTTGAGTTCGAGACCCTGTTTGAAGTTCCCGAATGCAGCGTACCCGCTTGTTACCCTCTCTCGTCAGGTCTGGTATCACTCACCGCTGGAGCGAGCTGTAGGGGATTTAGGAGCATCAGGGGCGGATCCAGGTGGGGCGATCGTCTTCTGTAACTTTATTCACCATGATTAACTTTATTCACCATGATTAACTTTATTCACCATGATTTTGTGCAATTCGGAAAACAGCATTCGCCGTCTATTGTTTTGTCATTTTACCGTCTATTGTTTTGTCACAGCAATGATGAGAAGTATACAGTACTTCATCTCTCTTACAACAGTGAACCCGTAATGAGACTTGACTACCAACTATTACTGAAATCGCTCTCCTAAACTTGCTGTCTGGATCCGCCCCTGAGGAGCATGCACTCCCACCAGGGACCTAGTTTGCTAAAAAATTTGGGGGAACAAACTTTGTGTGATATGCATGTCATTGTGCATATCACACAATAATAACATTATTGTTTGCGATTCGAAGACGTCACCATGTTCATTCAGCTGTAGTACAAGCTTTTCGTAAAATTGGCAAAATGTGAGGCAAATTATGGAAATGATGTATTTTGGGGACTATGGCCCAAGGCATCTCGGACAGTTCGACGACGGGATGTTTCAGTGATGGTGCTCACAAATGATTTATACGAAAAAAAGTATGTTTTTGAAATACTTCAAAGGTTATACTACAAGGGATGTTTGCTAGATCAGTGTTTTTGTTGTCATCCTGAGGGTCAGGGTCCAGTGTGGTTTTCTTTCGTCGCCTAACTGTCCCATTCCGTGGCCCAAGTGCCCCCCTGGCTACGTCCATGGTGTTATGGCAGTTGCATAGTAGTGTGTTAGCACTTGACAGGCCCGTACACAAAATTTTTCGCACCCCTGGAAAAATGTGTCGAGCGTAGCTGAAAACTATTGGACATAGTTTAAAAAATTTGGGCCCCTCTCAGCAAACTCTTCGCTACCCCTGTTGTCCCATGCTGGTCACTGGTCTGGTACTTGACAATGATTACTAGGCATTTGCTTCTTTGCCAAGTACACAAAACTTCTTTACAAATAGGAGGAACTCATTAAGTGGACAGCTCTGCATCTACTACGACATATCTTGCACAACAAGCTATATGATATTCCTTGGCGACAAGAGGCGATACGTTTTAGTGTCAATTCGTGAATGCATACTATTTTTGATTATGTGCATATCGAAGGATGTTATATATGTACTTACAATATCATTTGTGCTGTGCATTCCGTCATTAATAAACCTTTTTGTTGATTACTTCCATAGTCGCTTGCCCTTTGATTTGTTTTTTTTTTTGGATCCATATTTGACAAGCTCTTACGTTTCACTTAAAATGCAAGACGTTTGCTCGACGTGCTGTGAAACGCCTCCAGAAAACGACATTTCCAATCGTTATTAAATCTATTAGCATAAGGTCTTTCTCAAGAGTAGGCTGAATTAGGCTGGGTTTGCGATGAAGTATGTTGTGTTTGTAGTCGGAAATAATTTTCCACAAACACGCTGTGGTGAGATGCTACCTTGCTTCGCTCGTAAGTTGTGATTGGACCCCAGGCCCGTAACCAGTAGGACACCAGGTGGGGCGAAGAGTTTTCTGAGAGGGGCCCACATTTTTTGAGAAATGTCCAATTGTTTGAAACTATTTCCATCACATTTTTACAGGGGGGGAGAAAAAATTTGCAGGGGGGCGAAGCCCTCCTGCGCCCCACCCCCTGGTTACGGGCCTGTTGGACCCTCCAGCAATCGCGCCTGTTTGCCTGATTGCTACCGCAACTGTCGACGGTTGTTCTGAGCGTCGTCATTTCTACTTACTCGCCGACAGATGCGCACCGTTTCTTGATCGCTGCCGTTGTGTTCATGCTGCCTGCTTTTTACGTTCGCATTCTGATTTAAGTGTAAGAAAGCTTACATCTAGGCGCGATGGCGAGTTATATGTCATTACACACGCTTAACAAACTCGGAGTTTGTAATCAAAAATTGTGTAACAGTCTTACTGGAAGAATTTGGGTTTTAAACATGGTCAATTTAATTAACAGCGATTACTTAAAGGTGCCGTGATGAACTGCAAACAACTCATGCAAAAAACAGATCGAATTTTCCGTGCCGTTATGACAACACTCCCCAGTTTTCATCTTTTCCTGCAAGGCAGAATGTGTATAATACTAACCTACCATAAATGTTGTATCGCACGAATAAACCACAAATATCAACAAATCTAGAATAAGGTCTGCGTGGACGAAGCATGGCATCTGTATTTCATTAATAGGCATACCCTATCGAAATTAATTTTGCAATTAACACACTCAGCAAAATGCGTTCAGCAACTAACTCCACTTTTCTATTTAAACAGCAAGCTGCGCAATGCTAAAAGTTTTTTTGAAAGTATTAAAGATATCGCAGTTTTGCGCAATACAAAATACGATAAGATTATCTGGGTAACCCATGATAAACGTTGCCCAAAACAATCCCTGAATCGAATACACTGATAAAGTACAAGTCGCTGTTTTGTACGCCCACAACTAGGCATGTAAGAAACTTGACGTTGAGCACTGCAAACAATGAATGCTGAGGCTTTGCTTTATTCATAATAATTCCCTCACTAACGCCGGTGGTGCGGCACTATACATAAGATCCGGGTTAATGTTTAGAGAACGGCCGGATTTAAATCTTAATGA
>JGI24159J19872_10008865_pt1 | contig 13181 bp, 10 predicted proteins | sample Ectturendosymbi4_FD_19872 | JGI IMG/M metagenome (IMG submission 19872) | reverse complement strand
CAAGGCATTGAAGCCGGCGGAATCACAGGGTTACAGACACTTTTTGCAACTGCATTGAAGACAGAACCATAGGGTTACAGACATTCTTAACACTATTGTTAGCTAACACGTAACATTTGTCACAGCACTACTGCGGAGTAGGGCGCTAATATTTTTGGACTTTGTCTTTTACCTCTATTTTTATTTTCTAACCCAAAACCTAACCCGACACACTTACCTAAACACGAATGCCTATTTCCTAAGCCCAAATCATCAGTTTTCTTAGGATATTTGATATGCAGAATATTACTTTGTGCATGCGTACATGGCGTGAAGTCAGAAATTTCGCTTGACATCGACCACCTCTGGTTGCAGCGCATGCCATGGCAACGCCATGCCAAGATTTGCTGCCATCGAGATTTTTTCGTGTTTGTGGGACTAGCCTGATCCTCGTGACAAGCACACCGCAGTCTTGCTCAGTCGTCTGCGTGTCAGTGATGAGGTCTTAGTGGTTAGGTTTCCAGGCGATTGTGTTGTTCTTTAACTTTTTCTTCATGTGAGCAATATGATTATGTTAAATTGAGAATACAACAATGCCAATAGCCTTGATTCATTAATGGATTAGATATATATTAGATTTAGAGCAGGCTACATGCTAGCCTAAGNTAAAATGCATGCAGTTTTGCATTATTCTCATTTGACNATAAGGCAGTGTCTAGTATTGTGCCTCCTCATGAGNNAAAAGCNCTGTTGGAGCTATTTTTTCACAATTGGTTTNTTAAAGTGGTAATATCAAATATGCATGACTGCTTATTTGACTGTGATGGCCGCATCTATATGGCTAAGTCCACTGGACAAGTGTTGTCATGGTTTTAGTGTTTGCAAGCTGGTTTTGCCTTCTTGTCTGCATTGTGTGAACTGTACAATAAACTCTAATCCTAAACCCAAGCCCACTGTCTTCTAGTTTTTCTTGCATGATATCGTACTTGCTATGGCATGACTCATGTGACCACTTCAACCAATCATCGACTAAAGTAAGGCAAAATAGCCCCAGCATGTCTTTTGCTTCATGAGGCAAAATAAACATTTCATAATGATAAACCTAGTCGTTACAAGCAATGTATTTGGTTATATTGTTTTTTTATGCAGGTTTCCAAGCAATAAACAAAGCATGTACTAGTAGAGGTAAGATTTATTTTATTGTGATACTAATAGGTAAGACAGTGTCAAGACAGTGTCTAAATGAATGTATCTATTTTTCCTTTTGGAAGAACTAAAAATTGTATCAAGCATAGCAAAATTGCTGACCTCTGCAAAATACCTGATTAATTCTTGTCAGTTGTTTTTCAGAGTGAAGGATTAAAGTGGTGATTAATTTTTTTCTAACCCTTATCATAAGCCCCAACCCTAAACACTAACCACGAACCCTAACCTTATACAGAAGCACTAAACTAAAAGCTTAACCTTAATCTAAAACCTTAAATCTAAACCTGTGTCTGGATTTCAAAAGTTCTTAAGAAAATACGCCTACATGAAATATGCTCCCAAAAATATTGTGAAAACACGGAATCTTATGATGGAACAAAAAAAGTGCTTTCTATTAAAACTAATACAACCACGTGAGATCTGAACCGACAACCCCTCACACACTAGCAATAGTTATTTTCCACTTGATTATGTTCATGGAGCTGGGAATATTTTAAACTCAGTCTTACCGTATTTATTCGAATATAACATACACTCGTATATAACATGCACCCTTAATTTTTGAATGAAAAAGTTGTTGAAGACATGTGGCTGTAACAAAACATTTATTGATAACATACAGCACACTGGTAAAGCAAAATGCTAGTATAAGCACAATTCCCAAATGAAATTTACAATTTAAAACCGGATTCATCATCAGATTCTCCAATCAGTTGTTCGAACTCTTCTTGAGTTACGTTTATATCATTGTCCAAAAAAAGAAATAAAAATAAAACGTACTGATGAAAAAACTGATGTATAACGCGCGCCCTTAATTTTTGATTAAAATTCCGTATAAAATTTTGCGCGTTATACTCGAATAAATACAGTATATGTAGCACAAATCCGTATTGCACAAAAGCAGATACAGTTTTCCATGCCGGATACATTTTTTAGTCCTTTGAAAGTGTAAATTGGATATGGTTATGTTAACACTACTGGTAGCTAAACTAATGTGGTTTTAGGGTTTGGCTTAAAATATATGTAAAATATTCACCTAAATATCAATTTCAAATGGCTTCATTCCTAAAACAAGTAGGTCATTGCTATACAAGTAGCCTAGCAGGCTGGTAAGAAGCTGAGTGATCAGGCTTAGGTCAAGTCTATAGCAACCTTGTTTTCAACTTCTATTGTCAGGATTCCTAATTTTTTGTCACCGAATGACTTTTTACTTATGCTAAAAGATCACATCCTATAAAAACTACTGTGTAATTAACTTTGTGTCAAAGACAATATTCTTCAAAACAAGTAGTAGTGTTGCAATCTACAGTCTGAGCGGCAAGTGTGCAAAGCTTCACACTGTAGCAGCAACAAGCAACGATGGAGTTCACATGCCATGATCTCTCTATTATTGCTTGTTCACTCCACGTATATATGGATGTTGTTCTTCACTCACATCTCGTTCGTGATGAATCGCACATTCAACGCAACGCCAACAGAGGTTGCAACAGTATCAGTAAAGAGATCACAATCTAGGCATTATGCATGTTTTGGCAGGAAAGAGGTACCAGACCATTTAACAGAGGTGTAGAAATACAAACATTGTTTCTAGCTTGAAGTCAGCTCAGTCAGTATTACAATACCAGTTTTGTGAAAAGTATGCATATATTACCACATGTGAATGGCTTTACAGATGATCAATTCAAATGATGACTTGCAACTCCACTTCTCACAAGCAAATATCTTGTATCTTAGTTTACATGTATTGAATGTTTTATGTCAGTGTGTCAGTAGCACATCCACTGGACATACTGCAAGCATGAAAATACTTGAACCCTTTTTGCTTTTTTCATATTGCTAACCAAAAGTGTACTCTGAGGCTTCTTTTTGTGCTTCCAGTAAAAGCAAGCCTTTCAAAGATGAGTGTCTTGAGAAACTTGTCTTAGAATAACTTCGTTACCATTATACCATTTGTCTGAATTAAGATCTTCCTCCTTTTTGATTTAAATTTGTTACAGTCTACATTAATTTGCTAAACATCACAACTCTTTATGAGTGAAATATGTTCTAGTTCACATCAATTTGTGTAACCTGAAGTTATTGGTGTTTTTTTGTAACCTCATCAGCATGCAATTAATCTCTGCTCATCGATGTTATACTTTTTCCTTCCTGTTGCATTTGTGTTAGTTTGTGATTTGAGTAACAAAAATACATGAATAAACCATAACCACAAACTCCATTAATATTCTCTCAAAAGAGACTTTAGAGGAGGTGTAAGAATTATGTAATGAGTTATATCTTGTTTGTAGCTGTTCACATGACTGCAGCATTTCTCAAAAGCACTTTATCAAATTTTTTACCTGAGTTTGGTGGTGTCTTGCCCCAGATGTGCAATAAACAGAGCCACCAGCTTTTCAACTAGCCTTAAGTCAAGTAGTGAGCTTTTCATTTTGCTAATCCTAAGGGTGGTTATCTATTTATGTACACTGTGATACCTTCACTCCATTTTTATGTTTATACTTATTTGCATTAGATACCAAATAAGATTTAACTGTGTCTGCATATATTTTCTGTTTTGGTCCAGCTGTTGAGAATTTATGGTCTCTATACATGTTTTCATGGTTTTCATCTGATTTATAGTGTGAGGTTGGAGGTTGTCTTAGAGCAGTGGTTCTTTTTTTGCCCAATATAACAGAAAGTAAAAAAGGGTTACATGTTTCAGATGACCTTTGTCAAATGCCTAAAATGGCTCCGTTGAACCCTAGGGGTTTGATTGAACCCAGTTGAAGAACCACTGTCTTAGAGTATTTTGTTGTGAAAGTACTGCATTGTGATCAGTGTTTCACAAACCCTCTCTCTCGGGTTTTACAAATCCCACTCAGTGGCATTAGTTGCTGCCATAGCTGTATGCTCTACCAGTTTCTGATTCATTGTGTTTCTGCTGTAATAACTTTAGTAGTTGTTCTATTCTCACTTGTGCTTTGATCTTTTTCATTTCTATCTTCAGTTGTTCCAGGTCTTTATAGAAGCTAGCAGCATTTTTGTCAGGTATATCTAATGGTAGGAAGTTAATGCTATTTGCAATTGTTACCAGGGCTAGGTGATCCATTGAATCAAATAGATCTTGTATGCCCTTAGGTTTTCCTGTGACTTTTTATTTCTTGTGCATTTTCTGTGCGCTTTTGTTGTGGAGATTGTGCCATCACCATTGAGTTTAAGATCAGGTCATAGATAATAATATATATCCAGGGTTCTTCACCTGGGGTCTGTGAATATGATGCAAAGAGTTAATGGACTTTACTCTGACATTTCAATTGAGTGTTAATAAGCACTGCAGACATTTCGATTACTACTATGATGAATGAAAACTAATTTTGAATATTTATTGCAATGTTTCTTCTTGATGGGTCCATAAATTATATTGGGATGTGCTAAGGATCCATGACGACAAATCTTTTTTTACAAATTTTTTAAATATAGATTATAATCGTATAAATGAAAAGGAGAAAAAACGAAACTGCTGTTTTATTTAGTACTCTTAAGTATTTTTTGAATATCATGTTATCAATAATGCTAACTTTGAACAAAACAATTAGGCCTAAAATAAGTTTAATTTTAATCAAAGTGCTAATTTTTCATATGTCATTGTCTCTTGTGTACCATAGGCTTTCTAATGGACCATGTATCATTGTGTAACAATGCGGTTGTTTATCTTAATGGTTTAAAAATTCCTGTGTTTGGTCAGCATGAGCATTATGTTAACACATTAAAAAGCTAGTCTTGATTTTAGGTGTGCTTCAGTTTTTTTATTGTATTAGTATTAGGATTCCATTCAAATAAGTAAATGCTAAAAGTAAGATATGTCTGAGTTTGGTAACATTTTACAATTATTTGTAGAAAGATGTTTTTTGTTTAACGTATTTTACAATGTGTTTAATCCGGCTGTTGGTTGTATTTTGATTAGCAATTGCAAATTCTAATTTATTGTCTTGTTTTGCACAGCCTCAGGAAGAACTAGTTGATACATAACTGCTTGACAAAAAATGGCAACTCCTGAACCTACAAAGAATCCAGAACTAAAATACACACAGGTATGTTCTGTTGCTTTGTTTTTGATAGATCGTCATTGCTCTTGAATTAATTACCATATTTTTTCAGACCACAAGGCACACTTAAAATCCTTTAATTTTCTCAAAAATCAAAAGTGTGCCTTGTAATGTGGTGTGTCTAATGTATGAATCTGATTGTGCTTTCTCACCTAGAACCAATTTTATGTGGTAAGCCAGGGGTGGGGAACCTATTAATTATCACGAGCAGCATGAATTGTGCATTATCGCTGGCGGGCCGCAAAATCCATTAATTCTATCCTCCTAAGATTCTACCTTTACCTAACTATGAGGAAGAGCGACTTCTCTTGATTTACTGTCTATAGATAGTTATTGTANGTACCTGCTTATTATGGAGCTTCGTTTTGACTTGTTGCTATATACTCTAATTTGAAAAATGAAAATTTTGATGCAGGCCATTTCAAATGTTCACACAGGCTGTAGGTTCCCCACCCCTGTTGTAAATGGTGCTATTTATTTAATTGCTACTTACAGCTTAACTATGAGCGCTGCACGCGTTTGATTTTGAAGACTGTTGGCCACATGCCAGGTTTGTCCACTGTCTTAAATGAGGCTTTTGCATGCATTCAAAATCACAACAATATTTTTTTAAACAGACCATCATGTTATGTAACAAACCAACATCAATTGCAATGAGCAGCGCATGTGGTTCCGTGAGTGGCTAGCACATACATATATACCTTAATGTTGAAGCACAGATCGTATTACTCCGCGAGGCTCCTTAGTACATTGGTGCACACTGCACAGCTTTTAGTTTATTGTATTCGTGTCTAGCGGATTAGGCATGTGTAACAGATTAAACTCCCTCAAATATTTAATCTGCCAGACTGAATAGAATTTGAGAGTTATTGTGAAATAGTTGAACACAGTTTGACTTATCTGAGTTTTGCTTCATTTAATGCGCCTTATAATCTAGTGCCCCTTATGTATGAAAATAGAACAGCTGGCATTTAGTCATTGACACTGCGCCTTCATGACCCAAAAAATATGGTGTGCACATTTGCAGAAACTTATTGTTTAGGGTTGTTGGTATCCAGTTTTTGGTCTAAACTTTACATACTATAAAGTGCCAAATGAAGTTGCAATTTTTATTGTGTGGATGGTATAAAATATAATTTAAGTACTATTCTTTTTAGATCTTCATAAATAACGAATGGGTAAATTCGGTTAGTGGAAAAACTTTTCCTACTGTTAATCCTTGCACAGAAGAAAAAATTTGTGATGTACAAGAAGGAGACAAGGTTTGTGCTTACTCTTATCACATAAAATATTATTTTTTTAGAAATGAAATAATAAATACATAGAAATTTAGATACTTTCAAGAATCAGTGATGACATGGCTCATCAATGGGCAATCTTGTTGTAGACATTTTGTAAGGTCTCCAAGCATATGTGTAGGTCATTTTTCACAATTAATTTACCATGGTTTTTAGAGGATTTCTGCACATGGTTTGTTCAATAATTCTTTTAGGTGAACAGTTTGTGATGAATTTGCTGGGTTCTTGTCAGGTCAAAATCTAAACATTTGCTAGTTATGTAGATTTTAAGTACTAATTGCCAATCTGCATTGAAGTTGTTGTCAAAATGTAATTATTTGCATTCATCAAATTTGATAAAGTATCAGGTTTTGTGGTGTGTAAATTAAAAAGAAACGTTCTTAGCCTCATTTTTTGGTAAGAATAAAATTTGTAAGGACAGTATTATAAAGTTTGAGAAAAAGCAATAATACTGGAACAGAAGGTTGCAAGATTGTTTTTAATACAATGCTCTGACAATTTTAATTTGTTTCATTCAGTGGGCTGTTCTTGTCCACATTTTTGATCTAGAAACTGCATATTTACATATAATATGTTATGCTTTTCATTTGATGAAATCTTTTTTGCAGGCTGATGTGGACAAGGCTGTGAAAGCAGCAAGGGAAGCATTTAAAGCAGGATCACCATGGAGAACTATGGATGCATCAGAGCGTGGACGACTTCTCAACAGGCTTGCTGATTTGATTGACAGGGACAGGCAGTATCTTGCTGTAAGTGGATGATGGAACAAAGATATTGGTTTATGTAACAGAAAGCAGTTGCTGCCATTATATCTCACTATCAGTTGATGTGAAAAAAAAGTATGCTTTACTCACCTTTTGTAAATGCCACTAATTTGAATAAAAATCGCACTGCTGAATGTGAAGTNTGAAGTCAGTAGAGTTGATACAACTTTGGCCTGATCATTCAAAGGATGTACTTCAAGCTTGTCCATCCTCGTGCTTCACATGGATAAATGGGTGCAATGAAAATTTGCACGAATGATTTGCCAGAAGAAAGGAGGCATGCATTGCACGGCATAAAACAAATGCCCATAAACCACTTTGAACACCCTGAATGAGAGTACAAAGCAAATACAGTGTAATAGAGTTGTTACCATGGTGTCTGCGAGTAAAAGCAGCTACTTGTAATGCTCTCATGACAAGCGATCATGTGGTGGCAAATCCTGGTTGTTTGTTCTTGTATCACAAAAATTTGCTGTGGATGAGAAAGACATCAATGAGACATGAACAACTTGGTGGTAATTGTACGTACCAACTTAGGAAGCATTTGAGCTAGTTAAGTTTTTTGTCATCGGTTTAAGCACCTGGCGTGACTTTGCTACAGAGAAGCTGTAGTATTGTAGTGTAATTAACTGGAATGTACTCACTGACAACCCAAGTTCTGCACTGAGAAGAGTTAACTTATTGTATAATTACATAAAAAGTTGCGCTTGCAAAGCTTGCCAGTGTTGTAAAAATGGAAACAGACACATGTGTAGCTACAATAAAATCAACAAGCTAAGCAAGGTTTGCCATTCGTTTGGAAGTATGTTTTGCTGAAATAATTTTAGCTGTTGGTTGTAGATTGTTCATATTCATTAACATCTGGCTCAATTAAATCACTGGGCTCTTTTTAACAATAATGAGAATACTGCAAACGTTGGTTAACATACCAAACATAGTTTGTTTTAGATATTTCTTCAAATGAAATTTTTCTGGGTAGTTCACCCCTCATCTCAAATGACTTTTTCAGTTATGGAACAAAGATTTTAATTTTTGAAAAAAAAGCCTGTGCAACAGAGTTAAACGTTAGACTATGTTTCGGCAATGAAATTGGAGGCCTGTTGCCTAAATATAACTACTGCTACGAGCGAAGCTCACTCCAGATGTAATCTAGAGATACCCTCAGAGGCGATTGCGACTTCACGCAATAATCACTTAATGTATCACTACAATTCACGCTGAAACCAACGCGTTGCTCTAATTACCATGCCAATCTACGTCATTGAGTGGAGGGACGAGCTTGCTTTACAGTTCATATACTCATTTGAAAGGTTGCATAATGCTTCGACAGCATTATATTGTGATGAGGTGGTAATTCAGCAGTCACAGAGAGGTAGTCTTTTAACAGCTGCCCGGCGTTGTCTCGCTGAATTCTCAATTTCCCAAACTACACCCTTAAATAGCGCTTCTGAAATGTATGTTTACTTGCTCTAGCATTCAACTGAGTTCTTTCAGAATCTGCCTGACCACCAGAAAGGCTCGGTCGAACATGCTGTGGCGATAATTGCTCCATATCAAAATGTTACACATGAAGGCTCACAGAAGTCTTCCACAAAAATCTGGCCGCAGTTTCTAAAAACAGGAATATTAATTTCGCTCAAATGAGCATCGTCAGTTCCACAGAATAAAAAAGTAATGTATTGTCTAATAATCGTGTCACCAAAACGTCAGCTTTTTGTATAGTCATGTCGTCGAAATGTTCTGAACAAGTCAAAGGCTACATGACATTAAAAAAGTCAATGTTTGCAATGGGGGAGTTGTTGTTGCGAGAAAAAGAACCAAAAACATCGTCCACCCTGCTCCGTTAAAAAAGTGACAGCGACATACATGTCTTTCCTTTTCAGGTGTAATGATCTCCGCATGACCGCCTTTGCAGTAGACTCAATGCAAGCCCTCTCCGACACAAATTTGCCCACAACAACGTCTTCGCCAGTGTTGCCATTTCAGCTGTTTTGCTGCGTTGATCTAGCAAGTTTTTCTCGTCGTTAGCTGGAAACTCTTCAAGCTAGCAGCTAGCTGATTTTCTAGCAGGATTTTTAAAACCGTTTAGCAGATAACAAACTTCTGGCCAAATATTTGTTCCAACAGTTTTTAGAGATGTAAACTTTTGCACTTCATCAAAAAATTCTTTACCTTTTTTCTGACGCTTTATTGGGCAACACAAAGGCCACCAGGCACAACTAGCTGCCTTTAATCGTTTGGATGCACAAACATACCATTGCTATTGTCATTGGAGTTTCTGTTATGATGCCGCTTCAAGAAGAATATTGAATCAAAATAACAAGCAACTGGATGGCTTGGTGAAGCCTAAATGATTGCTTCTGTGCTCAGTGAGCGCATTGGGTTTAAAGACTACATTGGCAGAATATATTTTTATCCCACAACACATATCATTTTCCAGGCGGTTCAGTTACGCCAGACAGTCGTAGGCCTTATGTCTGGTCCATTGATAGTGAGTGCAAGACCAAAAATTGATAAATAGCTTTACAAGCCTATTTTAAACACCTCAAAAATACAGTTTTTTAGCAGAATTTCACTATTTTTAGCAGATTTTAGCTAAAATTTAATGACATGGTTTTTAGCAGGATCTAGCAGTTTTTCGTGACACGATTTAGTAGGTTTAGGTGACAACCATCTGGCAACACTGGTCTTCGCGTGGTATCCTCGGATATATCCCAAAAGTTACTGTGTAAATGGCTGTCCAACGACATAATTTATGGCAGTTACACACCATGAAGTGCTTAAAATGAATCAAAACCATCGTGCATCGATTGTCGCGCGGATGACGAAGGACCGCGCTCGGGATTTAGGCAGGAGGACCTATTCGAAAAATTCGCCACATGTTCCCCCACCAGCTATCCACAAGTGGAGACCCCACGTTGCGCCCGCTCCGCATATGGGGAAGCTAATATGGGCAGCGCACTGTGCTTCACGCAGACGGGTCTCATTTTGAAGCCCAAACCCGGCATATATTTGCGAAGCCCGAAAGTCACGTTACCGAGCAAGTCAAGATATGCGCAACTCCGGGGTATTTGGTTGTGTTGCAAAGTAAACATGATTAAATAAAGTCACAATTCACCATTTTTAATTAAAGATTGAATCAACTCGATTGCTTCAACAGTAATTAGCGACAAAAGTGTCGGTCTTAGCGAAAAAGGTTTCATATCCAGGCCCGAAATTGGTCCGAAACATTTTGACAAACTTAGCCCGAACCCGGCCCGGACCGATTACAATTCTGCTGTGCTTCTACGCTGTGAGACTTGAAAGCCATGCGTAAACGGAAATCTCGCTAGCTGGTGATTAGAAACCGGAATGTCACTTCCCTCATAGGAAAAGAGCTCGCACTGCTCGAGGAAGCCAACGATATTCCCTGGATGTTTTTGACCAGGGACTGTCAACCTGGGGTACCTGTACCTCTAGAGCAGCGTTTCTTAACCTTTTTCTGCCTCAGCACCCCTTTTGGTCACGCCTAAGCAGTCCAGGACCCCCTATCATTGGCTAACACCTGGTTACTATAAGCATAAAGTAAAGGCAAGTGCAGTATATCTTCCTTTTACCTTTGACCGCCACATATGTGACCTTTCCCAGCACCTCCTAAATTAATTTCAGCACCCCAGGTTAAGAAACCCTGCCCTAGAGGTATATTCGCCTATCTGAAGTACATTTAAAGTTAGCAATAGAAGGGAAAAGTCTAGTTATATACAGTACCTGTATTATATTATTTATTTCCAAACATTCTGAATTGTAAAAGTTCTATTAAAAATTCAGTGGATTTTTGTTATTTTACTCAACCATTTTGTCGTAAGAAATTTTAGGGGTACTTGCTCATCTGTCGAAATATTGAAGGGGTACATGGTCAGAAAAAGGTTGGGAACCCCTGTCTTAGACGAAGTGTCGTGGCTCTAACGCTTTGGAGCTGAAATGCGTCATTCTACAGTTAAACCGCCATGTTTGTAATCTTCACGCTACAGCTCTTCGTTTCCGTGTTGCCAAGATCCTCGATGTCCATTCTTCCGAATGTTTGATATACTACAACAGCGTATAGTTGCAAGAAGCGGTGGTGAAATTTATATCGTTTTTTTATAGTCTCTGGAAACTCTGGACAATGGGAAACCGTACCTTATTTCTTACAACGTCGATTTGACTTTGGTCACCAGGTGTTACAGGTACGATTTTATTTGCTGCGTGGGGAAACTGCTTTGTGTAATCTGTAGCTTTTATTTGAAAATCATGACAAAAAATGGGTGAACCATCTATTTCGAGTGCTTGCCGGTTCGTGATTTGCATCGGTGTTTGTACCTTGCGAGCGCTTGTACAGTCGCCCATAGCACGCAAACGTACTGTATGTGTTGTTATGACCGTGCTCATTGCATATTTCGCGAGTTGAAGTGGTTGTGCGGAATAGATTGGAGGCTAATTGTCTGGTTCTAGTTGTATGAAAATTATAGCCTCACTTTTCCCACTTGTAGCTGAGGCAAGTGAGCTTACCTTGCCACAGCCAGCCTCACTTGTAGCTTGCAGTGTCTTATAAAAGACTTGATTTCCTTGCTCTGTATAGTAGTTTGGCTCTTAGACGCATATCTTTGTCTTGACGCAGAAAAGCACCTTCTCTCGGTATTTTGTAAATTATGTCAATGCGACTTGTTATAGATATTTACGGCAAACTTTACACTGTTGTGTGTTGCTGTAAGAAATAATATATTTATTAGGGCAATAAATGTATGGCGAAGCTCTTCTCAAACCGGCTCAAAATTTCATTGCATTTTCGTTTTCATAAAACAGTTGCGTTGCAGTGTTTCCACGACCTTGTCATAACTTTAATGCAACAAATCACTAGACTAGAACATGTGCGAGGCGATCTTACTAGAAAGTCATCTGTTAACGGAACAATTTTTGTTTTGACCATCGCTTCCTTTCCCTTTATGATAGCAGAGATCAAAGTTAGGCAGAAAACAATTTCTTGTATTACGATGTTCCAGAGAGCGGTGTGGCCCTCTGTTGTGAAATACAACATATCTCGTATTTTTCAATGCGTTTTGTGTATAAAACAATAAACAAGTTTTTTTTAGCTGTTAATGTCTGCTCGATGCAGTGAATCAAAACGATTTTTTTCTGGGAAGGATTCTTGCCTGTGATCAAACATAAAATTCAAACAGTTTCAGCGCGATTGACAGAAGCTCTAAAATAACAACGTTAGTTTCTCATCTTAGATATTTCTATCTAGCACAGCAGTGGTGCAAAAATGCGATCGCGCACTCGCGCCGCGCGACCCAAAACTTGGAGTGCGCGAACGGTGTTTGTAGCGACGTAGCACTAGCAGTGCCTAGTTTATAATTTTAAGTGCAATATTATGGCCAAGTTTGTATGTGTGCACCACTAAAAATTTCTGCGCGCTACTAAAATTCACAGAAAATTTTGCATCCCTGATCTGGCAGCAATTGTTCCATCTTTGTATGTGTGCATGCTAACGGTATTGAAAACACAACTTTACTACCACCTGCATTTCATACTTGCGTTTCACTTTTTACGTTACTGGCAGAATATTTTGTGTTGGATTACATGACATGTCATTTTATCGTGCAATTTATTGAGCTGCAGAACTTTTGTAACGTTTTGGTAGAGAGGTAAGGGAGCCATATTGAATAAATGCCATCGTGTAAGGCAGGGGTGTCAAACTCGTTTCAGTTCCAGGGCCACTTCAGGCAAATTTATTCTCAAGCGGGCCGGACCAATGCAATCACTATATAACACCCTGGTTATAAGTATTGACAACTTCCAACTGTTTTCATAACTTCAATGCAAAAAGTTCA
>JGI24159J19872_10008864_pt1 | contig 13182 bp, 8 predicted proteins | sample Ectturendosymbi4_FD_19872 | JGI IMG/M metagenome (IMG submission 19872) | reverse complement strand
ATTCTTATAACGAGTTGGCCAGCTTTGCGTTTGTTGTCTTTGTACGTCATACGACTCATTGTTTCTTGTTATTGGTATGCTACATGTTTTGTGGTTGAAAAAATTGCCCTGTAGAAGCCCACTTGAATTGGTGGGCGAAACGTTGGCTGATAACAAAATATAATCACCAGAAGAGCTTATTCATCTGTTTGTTTGATTTGAAATCTGGTGGCAAACGCTACGAAACAACATGAGTAGCAAAAAGAACAGCATTTTTAAAAGACACTTCTTTAAGAAAATGCCTTAAACTTCGTTGAACCGCACAATTTACGAGCCGGGTAAAGCCTGGGAGACATCTATTACCGAATTGTATCAAAAGTATTATTCTTTAGAAATAATACTGCTTGTTTTTCTCATTTCTTATACATTTGACATCTGCCAAGCTTTACTCAGGCAATTACAAACGCAATCCTTTTATTCGCTAGCACGGTTCTCGATTGCCGCGTGCCTGTGCCAAACTGGCCTGTTTTTATTCAAGTTGTTTGCTTTAATGCCTGATGGCAGCCTTGAAAAGGAAGACAGTAGCAAAAATAGGAATGCAATATGGAAAACTCATGGAAACTGACGAAAGATTCTATAAGTCTTATAGTTTTGCAACATAAAGATGAGTGGATGCGTTTGTTATCTGAAGTAATGTCCTTGATTTTGAAGTAATCAAATAGTGTTGGACCATAGTGTAGCGTGTAAAAACGCTGGAGCAGTGGTTCCCAACCGGTGGGTCGCGAACAACAACCTTAATAGTTAGCAGAAGTTCCAAATTTTTAGAACTGCGCATATCAACATTTTGTGTTACATCAGCAAAACCGAAACACGGGCAGATTTTTGTGGAGTTCACATATCTCCATTATAATTCTTATCTGATTTTTACGAGACAGTTTCAATCGACCTTATTGTAGAAACAGGCCAGCACCATAACGCTGCCCATTGATGCTGAGATTACGTCAGCTTCGTGAACAAAATACTTCCAGATGAAATTCCAACAAAGCACAACCGATATTTTTATCGTTTTGTAGTTCCGTTATTGCATTCATTATTTTGTATTCGTTATGGTTCAAGCTCATGATTCCAGCACAAAAGAGTGTATAGTTGACAAATGGCGGGATGTGCATAAACGTTCGAAGTAACTTTCCAACAGTGTATTTTGCAGTTAATGGACTCCAAACAAATTGTTGCATCCTAAAGAAGATAATGCTCCTGCATTTCCTTCAATCAAAACTCGACGTAACAATCGTGTATTCACTTTCTGAATGAAATGGTTCTGTTATTCATGTCTGAGTGTATTTGCAACTGCGAAATGATTCCTTAGCACGTGACTTGTTTCTCTGAAAAATCCCTGACACAGTTCAGGTGTGCTATGCAGCGATCATACCCAAACCTAACTATGCTCCCTTTTCGTTGTCTGCTTCCATTCCCATTCGTTTGGACCTACCGCTGTGAGCAGGGGTGGATATTGCTATATTAGGGGAGGCCAACGAGAAACAGTCATCTCGGGTCTCCTTTTTTCAGAGATGCCGCGGGCACCATTAAAGAGTTCCGCACTTAGTTTTTACTTGGTTTTGTTTTTNGTTTTCGGTCTTAGACCAAATTTATTTCGAATTGATCAAAGAANTTAAGTCACTTCGGTCATAATGTCCGAAAAGGTAGGCTAGTGAATACCATTTCAGCGAGTTTGAATANTATTACTAGACAAACGACCGAAAGACCTCAGGGAAAAAAATCCAGGTTTTTGCATTGTTCTGTTAAAAAGCTTATGAACTACTCAACAGCCACATTTCATAAGATCTGAAGCAAGTCATACGTTTTTCAAAATAAAGCAACAATCACGTGGAAATGTGCCAATGGGGCCCCTCAACTGTTTCAGGGCACCTTTCTGAGAGTTTGCCTCAGGCCCCTAAATTCTAATATTCAGCCCTGTCTGTGAGGTTGGATTTTCAACCTTGTCCACACTAAAACAAAAATCAAGGAATAGACTGCTGGACGTTGAGAATGAAACGAGTTTCGCTCTTACCAACACGTTCCCAAGAATTTTAAGAGTAGTTGTATAGATGCAAGCTCAGTCATCCCACTGATTAGCATATGTGCTTGCTTGGTTTGCATAAGAATGTAAGTACAGTGAATGTAACGCGTGAAATGATAAGTGCTTTTTGTCTTGTCGGTTGTTATTTGAACACTTTAATTTGCAGATAATGGCTGGGGCCGAGCACATACGTCATATTTTCGAAGGGGGTCGCGAGATAAAAAAGGCTGGGAACCACTGCGCTAGAGCGACAATTGCTGATGACTGCATCTGGAGCACTTTCTTTTGTTTCAAACTCATAGGCAGCTTCTGCCGGCCACTAACAATGTATTGAACAGATATTGCAGAGAAAGGCGTCGCCTTGCTCCGGTCATGCAACTGCAAATTTAAAGAAACTGTTAGCTACAAAACTGATCAGATACCTTTCACCACGATCGCCGGGAAAAGTCGGCACTTTTTGCTCGCTTTGAAACGGGAACTGTGTTATCAGCGCTGGGATTTCAATCAATACCCAAGTCTTTATGTTGTAGTGAACAATTGCGTTGTGATATGTGGGCCTAAGATAACGAAATAAGAAACTGCATGTAGTTCGTAAAGACCGCAGCCAATACTCGGCTTGTTTGGCATTTAGCTCGTCAAATTACAACAGATAAGCAATTTTTTTATTGGTAAATTCTGTAATGGTGTTGTCTGAAAAAGTGAAAAACGTGTATAGACAGGCACGTCACCAGCAAAAAAGGCTTGGATTACGCATGTAATGCAAGTTGTTAGACCATGGGCTGTCTGTGCCTTACTACTGCTGAACAGGGTCATGACCTTTTTTCATAACCTGGGATAGGACTTCAGTTTTTTCTTCAGATCAGCGGTCTAAACCCATGAAATGGTATTAAATACTTTCTTGAAATTCTACCTTCACCAGCGGCGTTAAATGCATTGAAAAAAAAATACGCTAGACTGCATTGTAAGGAAATACACTTTCAGCCCAAGTGTGAATCCAAGATTCTATTCTGAGATTATTTTTCATGGCATCGACAGCCAACAGAGCTGCCTGATGTGAGAGTAATATCGCAGTTTTTCAATAATTTCTTGTTTCTGATTTGTGACTTCAGTAATAAATATACTTTGCGCGTACATCTAAAGTTTAAACCTTACTCCACAATCTGAGCCTGAAAACATAAATGTCATTTAATTATTTTTTTGATTTTATCTGGGGCTTGAGTTGCCACTTGACAATAGAAAAATTATTTTACTTCTAATCAGATCGGGAATCCGTTTCAGATAGTTTTTTTTCTTATTTTGCTAGGGATAGTCATAAAAACGTTAAACATGAGTGCCCAGTATGTTTTAGCCCATATATTGCAAGCGCTTTTTGTAGATACAAGAGATTGTTGGGGACACAGTGTTCTTAGTGACTGCGTAGCGTGTGAAAAATGGAGACCATTTTTTGGAACTGAAAAGTTGTGTGAATTTATGACATCAGGCCCTTTGAAATGTGGTGATTCCTGAAAGATCACATAGTTTGACCAACAGAAACAACTTCCTTGGCCAAGAAAAGGTAACCTTTTTGGCGTACCCTATTTGACTGCCAACCAAAAAAACACCTGCCTTAAAGACCCGCCACTGCTACGGACCGGGCACTGTGATAATGTACCAAGGGTGGCCAAACCTGCTCTATGTATGAGCCGCATATCGTATAATACAAGTTACAAAGAGCCGATAAAAATCTAAAAACACGAATTTATTTGCAATACACGCTTCTGTGACATAATAATTCTTTTTGAAGCGACTTGCAAAAGTAGTACTGCACGGCACGCTAGCTACCACAGTACCATTTTGCAATATTTCTATACTTTGCCATAGAAATAAAAATAAAGAACAAATATATAATTTTTCGGAAAGCTCAAAGAGCCGCATTTGGGCACCCCTGTAATATACCCAAGTTACTAACCAGGTCAGATCCAAATGTTTTGTCACTTCCTTCGCTCACTGACTTTCAAGATTTACGAACGAAACCATGCAAAACGTAAGTACGTATCAAATACGAGCCACACCGAGTTAACTAACAGCACACGCATGCTAATGACAGGATGAGTAACAGCAGAACTTTGTCGCAATCGCGAGTTACGACCAGATATCAACCAACCTTTCCGGCTTCGGTAGAAGTTCGTCGGCGTACGCGTTGAATACTGTATATTGTCGCTTCAGGTAGCAACACGTGAAAAATCAAATCATCTCTTTTAATCAATCCCATATCCCTGCGAGGACAAGAAATTTGGTCGCGTTGACATCGCAATACAGGTTTGTGGCAAAAACAAAGAACAGTTTCACACTAATCGCTGTTACTGCTTGTCTGACTAAAGCAAAGACCGTTCGAATGAAATTATTTACCATCTGGGCATGTAGAGCTTGCGCAATTGTATATTTAGCATGAAGTCAGGGGCGTGCACGAGGGGGGGGGACGGGGCGACGGTTCCGGGCATCCATGGGATGAAATTTAAATAATAATATTTTATTAATATGCTGTAACTAGATGCTTCTTGGTATTGTAAGGCTACTAACATATGTTGCATGGATCTGATGGGACCTTGGCTGAGGAAACATTAAGTGTATGTCATCGTTATCTAAGGCCTACAACCTATCTCTCTTCCCCCCCTTTGTAGGCTGGCCAATTCCTACTAGCCTTTTGTTAATCTGCGACTTGCCTTCTACATATCTCTTGAACTTGAGTTCTTAAATTGGGGTGCGTGAAACGTTCGCGAGGGGGGGGGCGCGAGTGTGGCAGCGACATATTGTTAAGAAGTGTTCAATGCACTGTTTTCACTACAAACGCAGTTCTTTCTAATCCTAAGCATGCTCTTGAATGTTTAGTGCAGTCTGAAAAGGATGTCTTCCCAGCAGTATGTATTGCATATAGGTTACTGCTCACCATCGGATTTTCAATTGCAAGTTGTGAGAAGTCATTTTCAAAGTTGAAATTGATGAAAATATGTCTAAGATCCTCAATATTTCAGGAACGTCTAACAACCTTGACTGGCTTTAATCAGTATTGAAAGAGAATTCGTTTCAGTCGATGTAAAAAATGAGGTAGTCTAAATACTTTCCGATAGGAGAGCTCATTCGGGACAGATAATTTAATAAACGTAAGTGTGTAACTGAACTGTTCATATGTTCTAATTGAATAAAAAGTTACCTTATCTATATTTACTAAACTAAATAGTACGCTTATCGATTTGTTCATAGTTCAGGAAAACATAAAGGGTAGCAATGGATGAAACTGCATGCTTGTACAATTTGAGATACTGGTACTATTTATAATAGAAAAAATAGACAACGTTATCTCCTACTATGCCTCATAAGTACTATATTTTGGTTGACCTATCTAATACTTATTTGGATGCATAAATGCAGTATCTAGTTACTCAATGCATACACACTGTTAGAATTTTTCTTATTAACATATGCCTTAGGCCCACCGAATAAAACATAACATTAAAGACTAACAAATTAAAACAAAAAACACTTTCAAATATTTTATTTGATTTTTCAAAACTTGTTTTTTAGTCAAAACTAGTTTTTGCATATTTCAAATGCCAGTATTTCTAACATTCGTCAATACTAGACTAAAATTTGGTATGAGGGCATACAAACAAGCAGTTGGCCCAGGCATCACGAGACCTTTGCGCTCCTCCACATGAAGTTGCAGGTGTTACCAGTGGTGTAGGAGCTGGGGTGCAAGCGCACCCCCAAAAGTTTTGATTTGTCAAAAATTTGGGCAAAATCTCGAAATTTTAGGGCAAAGAAGTTTCGACATTTTTACCAATATTAATGCAATCATATTTCTTTGTTATTGAAAGTGTAAACAAAAGTTTGTTAAGTCATAGAAAACACATCAAATGTATAGGCCTATACTTCGTGCCTCAGTTCGTGAGGGTGGATGAGCAAATGACTCACTTGAAAGTTTGGGCAAAAGAGGGCATTTCATTTACGTGCTCTATTAATTGTAAACTGATGGAATCGAGTGTACTGTAGGGCACCTACTTCATATTGGTAAAGTCCATTCCAAGCAGGTACAGAAAAGCTTTTGTTTTTCATTTTAACTGGTGTTTGGATGAACTCTTCATGCCATACAGTTTGTTGCACATATGTCCAGTTGAACAGACAATGTTGTGAGACTTGCAGCATAGTCATAATATAAATAATGATATATATGCCACACATATGTCTTATGATACATGCCACATATGTCTTCGGAGAAGGAAGCAGCTTTAGGCTTACCTCACCTAAGAGTGAGGTACCTTGCTGACAGCAACAGCTGGAATGTGAATGGGACGCCAAACCTCAGCACTGTGAGGCAATTGCTCAGAGCACCGATGCAGCTGATTTCTGACGATGTTTTTGCAGTCTAGCGTACTTTTTTTAAGAACCATATTTCAAGTACCAAATATCCTATTTTCGTGGCAACGTGGTGGAGGAAAATACAATGCACCAACAGCTACAGAAAATTTGTTAAGAGAAAGTGTGTCGAATAGAAGTTTTTCGACAAATTTTGGGAAAATTCGAGCAGACATCCTTTGCGCCCCAAAAAAAGTGCCTGCTTCTGCACGCATTACCACAACCAATGGCAGATCCAGGCCTGACGTTTGGGCGGCAGTTGAAAAATGGAGTACCTAACCAAATCAAATTTGAACGCACAATTTTTAATACTGCCGTAGTTATACCCCAGGAAGGTAACGAGGAAAAAGCGGCGTGTTGACTTGCTTGCCTTGTTAAATTGCTAACTCTTCCCACATTTGCATGAGATATAATCATATACGTCAAAAGATGGGCAGCGTGTTGTTTGGTGGAGCAACTGCAAATTTCCCCCGAGACCTACCATTGACCCAAACATAGTTAACATTAGAGTAAAACGTCTTAACAGAAAAATCCTTCCAGTATTTTGTAACTTGCTGTTAACGTTAAATTTTTACATTTTTCGTTTATTCTATGTCTTTGCATTGATGTTCCAGCTGTTGAAAATGTGCCTGCCATCCCACCACGCAGAATTCTCTCCTTCACAGTGAAAAGCCACCGTGTAACTGTTTGCATAAGGGCGTTATGCAGTGGTAGGCTTAACACCCAGGCTGTAAAAAACGTATCCAGACCTCATTTCGAACAGACCAATATTTTGTTGGTGACGAATTTCCATGAGGTCTTACGTCGTGGTGTTCGAAATTTTCTGGTTGGGCGTACTGCTTTGGCAATGTTAGCGCTCGGGCACAAAAACGTGCTTTGCAAGCTCTAGTCAAAACAAAACTCTAACTCGATTCTCGACAAAGCCTTGATGGCCCAGTTCTGCACACTTTTTGGCATATAAGCGCGACGAGAAATATTATTCAATAGTCAAGCAAGACCGATCGTGCAAGTGCTTCAGCCAAGGCCGAAACCGGACAGGTCACTTTGGATTTTGGAAGTTTAGCTAGGCCGAAAATTTGTCCTAGATGCGCCCTAGCTCCATTTAGTGAAGATTTGAATTATGGCACCCAAGAGATGCCAACCTTCACATAGGTAATTTAATTCTAAGGTATCAACAAAATGTATTTTCGCCAAAATCTAGAAGTACATGACGTGAATAGAACTATTTCACAACATGCGACTCTCAAAATCATGCCGAGGTCAACCTGCATGGTTTTCACGTGGACTAGTTACCAGTTCCACAAGTAAACTTTTATCCATTTGTTCACGATGCAGTAGTTGGCATGGCATCTTCCTTTAGAACACATCGTGCAAAATCGCTGCTACATACCATGGTCGCGAGCTTAAAATAATTCTGGGTACAATTTCCAGGCGATCTTTTTTTCGTTTCTAAAGACCCACTGCGTCGGAAATGTTTGAATTAGAATCCACTAGATCCGAATGTCAACCAATTCGAATGACGGCGCAGAACATTCGATTTTTCTTCCAGGTTTTGCAAATGTTAAACAATTGAAAATAAAACGAATGTTAACAAATTTTTAAAAGCTTGTATACTTATTTCATACCGCTGCTCCCATTTCTTATTTTTGTAATTTTTACAAATTATTCTCTCGCATGTCAGTTACTGTGCTTTAGCAGCAACAGTACAAAGCTTTCTAGCGTTGAGTAGTTTGGAAAATCCGTTAACGGTATTCATGACATTAACTTGCGGAGGCCAACAGGACTCCGCTCAAGCGCTTGTGCGAACTGGCTTGCACCTCCCCAAACAAAACCATTTTCTCGACCAAGGTGCCTTAAGCTTCCATCAAGATCGTACGTAACGAAGCTTAACGTACCAGTTCCAAACACATTTTACAAATAAACCGGAGTCTCTAGCGTACACGAAAACAAAGACCTACAACAGTAGTAAAGTAGACAACTTCAGAATTCAAACTGCTGGGCTAACCAGATACGTAAGTGATGAAAGAGCGTATTGCACTAATCTATCAAAGCTTGTAAGACACAATTCACCGCCGGAACATTTATAAAAATACAGAACACTTTGTTACAGATGATATAAAACAAAGAACTATGACACGTCTCTTTCACTTGAGAATCCAAAGCCTTTTATCAAAACAGACAGGTTTCTTTTGCAAAACAATAAGCTTTCTTCCTGAACATTTTGACCAGAAGCAATTGATTAAGCACATAACATGCAACGTACGGAAAATGCTCTGCGATTAACTTTTGTAGGTGAGCGCAAACTCGCTGAAGCTGCTTAGTGTCTTCATAATAACCGCCAGGAAGTTTCAGCTTCTTGTTCGTCGGTTCATCCGAGTTGGGTGGCCATTTCCCACAGAAAGAACGCATTCTGTCAAAAACATGCAGAACGCAAAGTTACGCAGTTTCCCATGAGACCCTATGACAAATAGTATTATTTACCTTTCCGAAGACTTCGCGCTGATGATATTCAAAAGATATGCGTCACATTTTCCGTCCACTATGAAAGAAACAATGTCTTGGTTTTTATCATTAAAACACTTAACAAGCGCTTCCTTCTTTCTGTGTTCAATGATAGAAGTAGCGCTTTTCACGACTGCTGTAATTTCAGAAACCAAACGCCCGTCAATCGTGTTATTTTCGTCTTCACTTGAAGGTGGTGTCATCTGTACTTGTGAAGTAGAGGTGCACTTTGCCGAATTACTAACAAACTGGGCTTCTTCCGCGCGTTCGTGTGGAGAATCGCAAACAGATGTTTTTTCTGCCTGACTGGCGTTGAGTTCTGTCATGCATTTCTTGTCTTTTTTTTCTTGCAAGCTCCAACCGCCGGTGGCAAAAAATTCGAGAACTTCGTCTTCATTCGCAAACGATCGATTTTTTCGTGCAATTATGTAAATCTCCGCAAGTTTCAGCGCTTCGTTAAATAAATCTACTTCAGCGCTCGTACCGTCACCCTGCACAAGAAATAAGAAGGATAGACAAGTCTCAAGAAAAATTTTGAAAACAAAAAATACAGAAGTACTTAAATCTGGGGTTGTCAGGTTGGCCTTTTTTAGGCCAAATTTCAGAAATCTGGCCTTGTTTCAAGTTGATTGACCTTAAAAAATTTGTTTGTCTATTTGGAATTTTTACGCTGTAAATTATTCCTCTAACAAACTATTTACTATTCCATTATTTGGTAACACCTTTGCAAAATTTTTGTGATAAATGCTATATTAGACCAACACCCGCGTTCTGATGTTGGTACGATTTGAGGGATGCGAGATTCAATATACATTTTTTGCGTAACCACTGGAAATGTGTGCACCATTGTACCCAAAGTGTGCAATCTCACAAGCCGTGAAAGGTCAGATAAGTGTCAGGAATGAGCTCCGGTATAAGGCCAAGCAAAACTTCATTTCAATGTCGATGAAAATTTGTAGTGATATGCTTGTCATTACGGTATTTATTCTTTATTGTGAAAAAGGATTGACAATACCACGAACAAACTTTGGCTTTCTTTTGACCTAATAATCAGTTTTGCCTTTTTCTGTCTTTTATTTTAACGGTTTGACTTTTTGTGGCAACCCTGCTTAAATCATGTAACACAAACCACAGGAACTGTTCAGGACGTTTTGAATGACTTGCATATCAATTTTACCGACGCTACAAACCTTCTTCACGTCCATTGCTTGGCAGTGATCTCTCGCTGTTTGAATCAAAACGTCTTTGTCTTTAGCATGAAAACGTTTGACATTGGGAGAGTCAAGTTTGTAAGGGAACGTACGCTCACCTTTGTAAAACCTGAAACAACACATGATAATGATGCAGCGCCATCTGAAATTTCCATCTGAGAACAACTGCGGCACTCACTTGTTGTAGCGGATGAAGTAGACGTTGATGCGGTTCCGGCACACAGACTTGACATACGCTGGCCAAACTGCACATCGTTTGTTGTGTTTTATCCACAACAAATCCCCTTGCTCCACGATGTCGTGTTCAGGCCGCATACTCACAAGACTCTGCATTGTAAAAGTGGGACAAGTCACGTCCTATGAAATCGGTAATATCGTTGTAACAGAGGAGTTGTAAGGGTTTAAATAATTAATCTTTGAGCGGAGCTGTCTAGAATATTGAGTCGGATTTCTTTGAAATTTTTTATTACTTTCTACAAAATATGCATCGAAAAAACTAACACACCAAGAACATCAGTATCTTCCTTTGATTTTATTTAAAAAATAAACAAAACACTATAAACAGCAATATATTGTATGAACTAGGTTTGACTGGCATGGCCTTGTCTGTATGAATACCATTATTCACTCTTTGGTGCATCAAACACCTTTTCAGACAAGGAACAGCATTTGTTGTGGGCAGAACGTCATGATTGTCAGCAATTCTAGAGCAGACTTATTTCTCACAAAGACAAACGACTATTGTGTAAGGAACTGCTATGAACATCTCATACAAAATACGCATAAGAACACAGATTGGTAGAACATATCTGAAATTTTTTTGTGTTAACAAAAATATTAAAACTGGTTATTAGTCATGAAACAAAAACTATCAATTTATGACTCCATTAAGCACCACATTAATCAAAGCCACGACACTTTTTAAATGTCTATGCACATATACCAGGCTTTTAGTCTCGGTTAAATTTTCAGCCAAAGCTACAAACTAAGCTTTCCATATTATGTGTATCTCATGATCATTTGATCGTCATAAACAACGTAGTCAGTGTAACATACCAAGATCAACTAAAACGTTGAAAACTGGACCAATAAAGTTCACTCTGTCGCAAAAACTTGATCTAGGAAAGCAACGTCCCAAATATTTTTCAAAGATTCAAGATTAATTTATTGATTATTTCATTAGCTGTAAGCCTGGGCAATTGTCCTTAATTTGGGGTGGAAAAACTATATATACCACATTCCAACTTTAAAATATACACATCATAAAGATACAGCCTAACCTTGTTGTTAAACCAAAATTAAATCTCTAAGAAACTAATGTCTTAAGTTTTGCATTGGTCTTGACGTTTTTCACTATAAAACAGGATTTCCTAACCTGGGGTATGTACCTCTAGGGGTTAACAATAGAAGGAAAAAATTACATTTGCAAATATTTATACATACATCAGTGAATATTATTTTCAAAAATAATTACATGCTTATTGTTAAATATATTAACTTTGAGACATGAAAACGGAGCGTAACTTTTACAGTTGTAAAAATATAAAAGTTCTGTAAAAATGCAGTGGATTTTGGTTGTTTTACTCAGCTTTTTTGTCATACGATATTTCAGGGTTCATGCTCATCTGTCAAAATGCTGAAGGGGTACATGGTCAGAGAAAGGTTGGGAACTCCTGCTATGAAACGTCCTGACAAAATGCCAAAAATGTTGAAAAGCTAACATTCTGCAGCCTTCTATAGAAGGCTTAGTAGAAATTACAAATTTCTAAATAATTGCTAAGTCAATGTTCTGTGACATGAAGACAGCTTCTGCATATGAAATACTGGTCATATTATATTCACATAATTTTTCCATATCCATATCAATTTTTCCAAATTTTTCCATAGATGCTCCTGTTCCAAAAAAAGCAATAAACAAAGTACAACCCTCTCACCACCACTGACATGTGTAGACCATAGCACAGTTAAGACAAAATATGTTAGAATAGAGTTGTCTAGACATCTCATCACGAGAGCTTGGGAACACACTGTTTGTGTTCAGCAGCAATTATCACTGAATTGTGTACAGGAATAAATTCACTACTTTAGAATAATGTGTGTTTGTTTATGCATATAAAAGCAAAGCCTAATTTAACAAGGTAGTGGGCTATGCAATTTTTACCTGAAGTTATATGGGTCACGTAAGTAAAAAGGATGAGAAACCCTGGGTTAAACGGTTAAGTCTATAGCACACACTAAAACTAACTGTGCACTGTGCAAACTGGTGGACCGTGTGGGCTAACGCAATAAGGTTGAAAACTAACTGCAGATTGTGGGCATCGCAGACCTTTCAGTGCAATAAGGTGAGCAGATACAGTGAATATTTTCAATGCAGAACTGGGAACACAAGCTATTCATACTGCGTTGTCACGTTGTCACCAGGCTAATAAACGGAAAGGTTTAACCAGCAACTTTTCGAAATGCATATATGCGGACTTTAGATCATATGAGTCATAATGTGACATTGCAAAACCAACCAGCGGACTACAAATTCAGCAACAATGCGGCAATGTACACTGACACGATACAATTTTGATAACATTTTTAAGCACAAATAAACTTATGTCTGCAAAACAAAGTTTGGCAGTGCAGTGTGACTTTAAACTGTAAACAGAACGTAATCTGAATCATTATCCACAAAGGAGGCAATGACTGTCCGTCAACTTAAGCTAGCACGGGCAAAATTGGCAAAAAGAATCTATGAACAATATTTGTTTTCAANTTGAAAGAGTGCTTTTCATTGGTAAACTTCAGCAGGAATTGCCAACAAATACACTCATGCTGATGTTTAACACAGGATGCACAAAGACATTTGCATTAAAAGGTTTATCACAAGGCGAGTTGATATTTGATTTTAATCTTGCATGCGAACAACTCAGACTACCCTTAACCCTTTAACGTCATATGTGCCGAATTCGTCCCATCCAACGTTTTGTTCTTTTATTCTGCACACGGTTATTTTTATCGCTCAACGACCGGTGT
>JGI24159J19872_10008862_pt1 | contig 13182 bp, 7 predicted proteins | sample Ectturendosymbi4_FD_19872 | JGI IMG/M metagenome (IMG submission 19872) | reverse complement strand
TATCAGTCAGGCAGCGGGCGGCCAATTTGGACTAGCCAAATTTGCGCTGTGGAGGGACAGCATTTCTCCCGGACAAGCCGTTTGTAGTCACTGGATACCGAGTACCTCCTACTCGATATCCAGTTCTGGTCCCTTGAACTATGAGGTGAGAGACTCCTATGGGGGGGAGCTTTACAACTACGCGAACCTCATAGCCTTAACCTACCCCTTTCGGGTGCAGGCAGGGCCAGTTTTACTTCAGAGGATGACAAACTCAAGGCAGGGCAAACCAGAGAAGGAGTTCTTAATTCAGAGAAAAATGAACTGGTTCGATGACCAAAAATCGGCTTTTTTATAGTCGAATTATCATGTGACTGGTCACAAGACTTTTCTATTCTTAGTAACGTTTAGGGGGCGTTTACCCATGATCTGGAAATTACTTCATTTCTTATAAATACGATTGGTTCATTTAGTAGGCGTGTACATGCTGCTGGTCCACCGACCCAGGACAGTCTCAGCTGTATTTCACATCGTTGCGCAATAATTGAAATAGTTTGTCACGTTGCGTTCAGACGAGAGGATTGGTGGCGAGAGAATCATTTTGCATGTCTGATTCTGCTTGTAAGTTTCCCCACAAACGGGAGTTTATTTTATGTGGATATGTATATGCTATTTCGGTTTCTGCTGATCCTTTGAGAGAGNTCATTTGCATACCCGATTCCCAGCAAATATGAGTTTTCTTAATGTGAGAGAGTTTCTTTGCATATCTGATTTCCAGCAAATGGGAGTTTATATGTCATGCATGTACAGACCATAAAGTGTCTGCTACACCACCTTTGTGGGGACCAGCAACTTGACTAAGCCTACAGATATGTTGGCTTATTGTTGATGTCAGAAGGGTCATTTTTTTAGAGTTGATGCCGGCATGCTTAATGCGCATTGCACACCTGTAAAGCTAAAGCATTCAGCACGTAGGCTACACTTTCAAAACCTGGAATGTTAAGGAAACGGTGGTTGGTCAATTCACTCTCGAATATCCAAATAACCATTCTTTGCACATAGGTTATATAAACTACGTTCTACACAAAACTACTATGGCGAATAAACTGAACCATGCAGAAACAAGGACCTCAGTTTAAAATACAAGCAGGCTAGTCAGTAATCATAGGCCTGTAACCAGCTTGGGACACCAGGGGTGGCGAAGAGTTTTCTGAGACAGGCCCAATTTTTTTAAACTATGTGCAACACATTTTTCCAGGGGGTGGCGTATAATTTTCCACAAGGACGAGACCCCTTGCGCTCCCCTAGTTACGGCCCCGTCAGTAGGTTTCACATGAAACATAGATCAACATAACATTTTTTAAAAATCTAAAATAATGCATAAAAATTTCGTGGGTGGCTTTGATTGCCCGGTTTGTTCCACACCCTGGTTACGGCCTAATTCAATTTACACGCGCATTAAACTCTGTGAAAAACAGCTTTGACCTTTTACTGCTTTACCATTCTCTTGAGTATTGTACATACAGCGCGGCACGGCGGCAGTCCTGTCGCCATGGAGAGGTTTATCCCCCCCAAACAAAGCTCCAAGCCCCCCCAAATTGAAACATGAAACACTAAATCAGTGGAGTTTTCGTCAATTTTTAGAATGTTAAGCCCTCCCGCACAAACGCAAAGACCCCCTTTTGAAAACTTTTTGGCGACGGTTTTGCAGCGCGAAACTCTCATTGATGGGCACTCTATGGGCGTTTCCACAGTCTGTGTTTCATTTATATGTGCATACACTGTAAAATAACTTTTGCTATATCATAACTGTTCAATGACTATTTTTTTCAGATCACGTTTTTTCTTTATTAACTTTTTTCAAAAAACATCTCAAGGTTAGGTTTTTTAAAATAGATCCTACGTCAGTAAAACAAAACCAAAAACTTTTTTAAAGTGCAGCAAAAGGAGCGGTAGCGAATAGCGAATAGCGGTAGCGATAGCTCGCTACTATTTTTATTCAGTAACGGGTGCGGTAGCGCCGCTATTAAATTTAAAAAGTAGCGGGAGCGACGCTATTAATAAAGTAGCAGTTGCCCACCTCTGTCCAAATCCGCCGAAAAACTAGAAATCAAGCAGGATTTAAATCCAAATCCATGTTCATCTCGGCAAACCAGAGATGATTCTTAGACCTGTATTAAGTTTGAACAATTCAGGACTGGATCTGGATCGAAAAAGATGACAGTCCCCTCATCTTTTATTCAAACCAGGAGCCGAAACGGTTTGGATTTAGAATAAAACTCTAATTCCATCAGATCTGTATATCCAACCTGTGTTGATCACTGTTGTCAAACCTTCAAACTGCCTGCAGAAGTTGACTGTAGTCAACCATAGGCGTAGTCAGGGGGACCAAAGGGGCCATGCCCCACCAAGTTCTAGCATATCTTGTCGTTTTGTGCTTCGAGACACGTTGTTCCAAACTTAAAACTGTTGCTCGCTTAAATTCAAACAATTTGGCCCCCAAATAATATTTGAGCTAGCTACCCACTGTTATCAACCCGTTTTTTTCCTCTAAATGATATATCCTTTACCGATTACATACACCTCTTTATTTTAGATATGCTCCAACCTGAAAATGTGACGCAAATTAGGATTTTTTGAGAATGAATACATCGGCCACTGGGGTGTGTACAAGACAAAAGGGGTTAGTGCAGTTGCGTAACTAGTGGTTTGAGCCTCTGTGGCGCAGAAATTTGGTACTCATTGTTCATCTTTTCTTGAAGACTGAGATCACTCAACGTGAGCGAACAAGCGCGAAGACGCGATGGAAAAGCAATGCGAGCAGGAAGTAACACAGTGTTGACACGACAATTATGACATAAACAACGCCCGAACTTAAGCAAATGTTGAGCGAACGGTTCAGTGTCACGAATTTTGTCATCCTGTGATTGTGCTTTTCTGCCCTGAACTGACTAGTTTTGCTGTACCATAAATATATGCGTTAGTCTCACACCCGATGAAGAGCGAAGAGCCAACACGTTGTTTCTTTCACGTTTTTGATGCAAAATCCTTCGCATTTCTGCGCAATTCGAAAGCGTTTCCAAAACATTACAATGGTTTCATTAACTACATCCTGCTGTGAATGCACCAAGTGACATAAAATTTTGTGAAAATGTTCAATATCGCCAAGCAACAACCCACAACTTCGCAACATTTGCTTCAATCAGTCAGCAAAAGGTTCAGCGCGATGCGTTGCTGTAGCGAATTTAAAAACGCGTAAATGGAGCAATAAATAATCGCTGACCCACCAAATCACGCTTGATGCATGTAAAAAGCACTGATGAATAAAACTCTTATCAGTTTGTACATTAATTAAAAGCTCTAAATAAGAGCTTATGATGCCAACGTAGTAGGCAAAATATATCCTCTTTATGATCTTGGTGAGATCTTTGCGTGACTTAAACGCATTTAGCATAACAAGTAGCCTACTTCATGGGAAAAACTCGCTTGTGACAAAAGAGAGTGGAAGTCAGCCATTGAAACTGGAAAGAAATATCGAAAAAATCATCCTTGGAAAATTGTGAGTGCCGCCGTGCTCATCGTCAGACACGACGGGATAGGCCTTGATGATAAACATCTTGGTGTGTTCTTAGCTGTGAAAGCATTCCTTTCGATAGACAGCGGTCTAGGTTTTTGCTGTAAGCTTTCGAGAAATCAGCCGACTGGGCTCTGCTTTTTGATGCATACTTTTGATTGCATGATGCATACTTGCACATATTTGTAATCAAGTATAACTAGTCTCCACAAAGGTGACAATAAGTCAATCGAGCAAATTTTTAAAATAGGAAATCAACTTCACGTAGGCAGCCTCAGTTCTCAAATCGGCAAGAAATGCTTAAACAAGAACGTAGGACGTAAGCACACTCAAGAGTAGACTGGAAAGAATGAACTTGTAGACTTGAGTTTGTTTGCTTTCTCTTGACTTAGCATGGCAACGTTTCACCCGTAAGCATTGCTTGCGGATTTTAGGACCAAGGATGTGTATACATAGGAGTAGCCAGGGGGGCCCAGAGGTCACGTCCCCCCAAAATTGTTCGCATATCTAGTGATTTTGTGCTTTGATAGGCGATGTCCCAAACAGTATACTGTTGCTCGCCTAATGTCAAAATTTTTGGCCCCTCAAAAAACTTTTGAGCTGGCTACACCACTGTGTGTATAGTAATACGTGAAATCGATTCCACTTTTTTACAAATTTACTCGATACGTTCGCTTGTCGGTCACCTTTGCGGATACTAGTTACTTGAAAACAGTTTTCACGTTGTCGAAATTAGTTGACATTAGTTTGTTGTTGTTTTTTTTTCAGAATCAAGGTCCATATCACATGTAGGGCTAATGATGGTACAAAAAATAACGAAAAACATTTCCACTTTCAACGGAACAAAGGGGACATTTAACGTGGACAATCCAGCGATCTGGGAGAAAACAAACTACAAAACACACGAGAGACTTTTCTCTTCTGTCATACGGAAATGTTGCGTATTACGCCATTTGCATTGAAAATTGCTCAAAAATAGTCGCAAACCTTTATGACCAGTACGTAATCACAATCCACAAAACGTTTGGCATCAGTCCTAATCAGTTTCAGGAAATACCGTTTTGTTGTGTGTCACGGAGCACTATTTTGGGGTCCACAAAAATTGCCAAGTCATGTCTGAATATTGGTTGCGCGAAGCACCGATACATGAGGCGAAGTGATTGGGGATTTTTGAGTTAACCGGGAAAGATGCATCCAAAAGGATATCAGTAGAAATAAAAGACTTTACCTTGTTGCCCAATTATTTCTGACCAACGGCGTAAGCGGAAGTCGCATTTTGTTCTGTAAAATTCCTGTTTGCAAGTAAAATAAAATCAAGTTTCCAAAGCCCTTGAAGTACATTTTGGCTGCTGATGTGCTGAGCATGAATTTCAGGTTAGCGCTTTGGCTCGAATTTGTTGCTTTGTCGCACCTTCGTCGCTTTGTTCGAATCTTCACGTTTGTGGAATCAACAGACCGCAATCTTTAAGTTGTGCTTTGTCCATCTTGCAGAAAGTAAAGGTCAATTGCGCATTTCAAGCACTTTCCTAGTTATATACTTAACACCTTGGGTTGCCTGCTCGGCTGATCGGAAAAAGTATGATGGTGCGCACCGAAAATTTAAATGTCAACCCCACGACAACTAATTAGCAAAACTGTTATAAACGACGCCAATCGTAGTTGAAACGGCGTTCAGCAGTGTTCATGACTTCACAAGTCCATAAGGTTAAATATTAAAGAACTCTTGAACCTGTCACATACCAGGGTAAATAAAATGTCCATTATTGCCAATACTGCCATCAAAAAGTAACTCGCAACTCAAAAGCGTACGTAAAGCAATGAACGGAACTTAAAGTGTACGGTCACTGAACGGATGTTCAACCTCTGTGTGGTGGTTGCAGTAACAAAGTAACCATAAGATTTGCTAACTGGTCGACCACAAGATTTGTGTTGCTGAGTGCGTGGAGTCGATATGATGCAACGATGTGCGTCAGGAGGAGGTGGCAGGGGAGAGCCTTCAGACCCCACGGTTGCAATGGTGTGCGTGCGAGAATTGAGCTGTGGAAAATTGAAAAGCTCACGAAAACATTAACGGTTGTGGTGACTTCAGAATGTTTCTGGAAAATCAGAAACAAAATTTTGCTGGTTGATTGCTTGTTTGCTTCCCTTGTGGAGAGCAGTTGCGTGATTATAGATATGTGCAAGTTTTAATCATCGCAAAAAGATGAAAGCAGAACCTAGTCGCCTGATTCTTGAAAGCTTACAGCAAACCTAGAGCTTCAGTTATTTCTGCATGCGTCATGACATGGATATGTCATTATCCCAAAACTATTAATGTTGACGTAAAAGTGGTCGAATAAGTGATTAGAGAACGTGGCAAGCGCGTGACTCTTGCATGCTTGGGATGATTGATCGCGACAGTTTTTGCGAAGTGCTTGTGACGAATATGCTTCATTTGTTTTGTATCAACCAAACATGTTTTGACAGCAGGATTGTAAGACGGCGGACACAGCGGTGTCTCGCCGTTATCAGAAACCCCATGGGACAATGCAACGTTTGAATAAAAGTACAGCGTCAGTTTGCAAAGATTGAATAAACGTATTACTGTAACGCTCTTTGGCATGCTTGATTTAAAGTTGTTAACGTACTTTGTGCTACAAAAGCTTTTTCTCGCGTACGTAACGGTACACAGTTTTAGATGCAGAGTAGGTAATTGTAGTCTGTGACCCTGACGATAACACTAAATGATGGAACGAGACTGCATTCCTATTATTGATTTCAACTCTTGTGGTTTGAAAAATGCTTCTTGTTCAGATGAGGAGTTGCAAGAAACGGGAAGAGGTTTGCTGCAAGCATTTTCGGAAGTTGGATTCGCGTATTTGACGAACGCGGGAATTGAACAGTAACTGAATAACAATTATTATTGTTGTTGTAATAATTATAAGTTGATGAAATTTTATTGATATTAATCACTGAATATATGTTTCTCATTGTTCCTTTTTGTTGAAAATTTGATGCAAATTTGTTGGCTAAATCAGGTGTAAATGCTTGCGTCAACGCAAAACCACAACACGCATGCACAGGGATGTTCATTTTGTGACACGATCGTATATATGTTACTGTACTTCAGCTGCAAAAACCTTGTCACGTATTTTTGCGCAGTTAAATTTGCGCTGAGATCAAACTTGTTTTCACCAAAAACACAAAATAGAATTGACAATTCATGCCACGCAAGCTATTGATCAAATAATGACAGCTTCACTGAGACTGCAAAAAGAAATTATGAATGTACTACTGTGCATTCCGAACGATTGCTTCTGTTAGGAAGACAAATATGATATATGAGACCTATTTAAATTACTGCCAGAGATAACTATGGTCCACACCAACAGTTTTATTTACTGTCAAGATGCTTGTACACGCGCATGAAGTGTGCAAACCATTCAGATGGCCGGTAAATTTATCTGATGGAAGCATTCCAGTGTCGTTTCAGAATTAAAATCAAAAGTACATATCAACCCACCGACTCTTGATATGCAGTGGGCACAAACATGGCACAAGCAGAAACTTAATTCGAACAAACTTGGGTACTGTAAATAGTTAGGCTGAAGGCACAAAAACTTCCAAATGCCGCGATCAGCGTGAATAAGTCACTGATCACAAGTTCAATGCATTCATTTCCAGGGCAATTGTAGCATTTTAGCTGAAATTTTCTGACTTTCCGAATAATAAACCATATACATGTTTTTGTATTAAAATATTCGTTTCTTTTTGCAGAAGCGTTTGTGTTTAACTAACTTGCAACATCTGTGCTAGATTTGTCTGAAAGGTAAAGAAACATTAATTTTAGAACCAGCTAGAGCAAAGTATCAACGAAATTCCAGTATTTTTAGTGTGCTGTGATCGCGTCAAACAGCTGAAAATGCAATGTTTGTTGAGCAATGAAAACCGTTTACAGAACTTTCATCTCATAAAAAACTTTGATAGTGTTGCGATCGGAAAGCCCGAGTGGCATGTGCGCAAAGCTTCGCACGGTGGCAGCAAGCAACAACAGAGTTCACGCGCCGCACGCTAGTCATTACGTTCAGTCGTGCACGTGTTAGTATCGGCAGAGCTTCCACGCCACGATCACTCTATTATTGCTTGTTCGTTCACGCGCCGCGATCACTCTATTATTGCTTTTTCGTGCCACAGTTATCTACTGTTGTTCTTCGTGCACATCCCGTTCGTGGTGAATCACACATTCAACGCAACGCCACCGGATAGGTTGCAACAATAGTTAAAATATGACTGACTACGCACAAGAAACGTTTCATAATATTGTTTCCAATATAACCAGCCAGGTTGCAAACTCTAGTCGGACTTAGCTTTGACCTATGTTACCATGTGTCACAGTGATATACAGGCCCGTAGCCACGAGTGGCATTCGGGGGCAGTGTTCGCCAAATATTTTTTGTGCACACCCAACTTGTGCTGTGCCCAAGGAAATTTGTTTATACAGTACATATAATAAAGACAAAAATCTTGCCCCCTAAAAATGTGTTTTGCCCCACCAAACCTTAAAACCTGGCTGCGGGGCTGGTGATATACCTTGTGACTTCGTCTCACCTGGTGCTGGAGATTTAATATTTTATTAAAGGTACACTGGTTTCGGTTTTCTTTTGATACATAGAAAGCCACTACTGTGGCCCTGAAACATCTCTTCATCCATAAGTCACGAACCGGAGTAACGATTTCAAAGTGTTAGACATTGATGGAAAGGACAGACCGCATCTCATGATGCCACATTTGCGCATGCCTGACGTCAATGTGACGTATTACAGGGGGAAACTCGATTATTGCATTTTGAAAAAATTTTAGTGAGTTTTTTCGAAGAACTGTGCAGCTAAAACTATCCACATTGGAAAAATATTTTTCACAATAAATGTCACACATACGATCATTTTGTTAAAAACATTTTGACCTAACCTCTGCTTTTGTCGTCCAGGGAGATAAAACATCAAAGGCATTTCTTTCGTTTCTCGTAGTTGAGGCTTTATTACTCTTGTTCGACAAACAGCAACTATCTACAATTCAAAGGATAGGTTGACACATGTGTCTTCAGCTTTTCTACCAAATTTGAAGCGAAAATCTTAACAGGAAAAAGTATTTGCAGTTCTTAGGCAACTTTTTTTATTGAAAACAATATTTTTTGGGACTTTACAGCACTGACTTTTGAGAAATAGGACCATTGAAGACATGAAAAACGCTCCTAGGATGAAATTTCGGAGATGTGGTCAGCTGAAATTTTTTTTCTGACATCACTTTGGGATTTCGGTCTGCAGGGGAGATCACGAATATTTTAGAGATATTTTAGCAGTTCGGCTTCTTTGTGAGTTCGTCAATCAGAAAGTACTGGTTATATCTATCTGGCATTTACAAGAAACGTTGATCGAAATAGACTTTCATTCACCTTTTTGCAAAGTTTTAGAGCGGACAGTTAACCAAAAATAGCCCCAACACATTTCCGACCACTTGACGTTGACATAAATGTCATTGCACAAGTTTTTGATGATAGGATGTTGTTTATAAGTTCCAATACACACGCGCAGAAAACGTTGACTTCACTTTTATTGCTTGGGCCGCAGAAGGGCAAAATGTCCCAGTTTTTATTTGTTGCAGCATGTGTTCTTGACGTCAATATGTTTAGTTAAGATGTCCTAATTTCTGAGCTTGTGTTCTGGTTTGTTCATTTTAGTCTTGAGTTTGTTTCTTTCTCTGCTCTTACTTTAGCTATTCAACTTTTCACCCATAAGCTTTACTTACGAATTTCAACACTGAAGATGCGTAATTTTACGTGATATCGATTTCCTATTAAAAATTTGTCGATATATTCTTTGCTTCCCCGATTGTGGAGCGTTGGTATTTGAGTAACTCTTTAATCATTTTTTGAACATTTTCAATAGAAATAAGGCATTTTCCTTCCTCAACCATTTTCAGTCCTAAATTTTGATGATAGATTCTTATTTATAGTAATAGAAATCTTCTTCAAATCAGCAAATGTTTGGGAAAAAGATAGAGTGAAAGTAAGAAAAAAAATTAGTAAAACCAAAAATTGGATAAAATAAAACAATAAAAAAGAAAAGACAAATTTTTATCATTAAAATTTTAAATGCAAAGGCGCATTTTTAAATTTCATCCGCAAGCATCTACAAATGCCAACCTTTTATGTCCCACGCGGGCCACTTTAGTGTCATGTCAAGTTTTATCGGCTATAGCTCCTGAACGTACTGGTCTAGAAAGCCAGTAAAAACATCCTTGGATTCGGGAAAGAGCAAGGAATCCAATGAATGTGACAAAATATACCTTCACATTTGAAATGTTTCAGAAAAATCCATATTTGAGCATTTGCCGTAGCGATTTTTTGGCAATTTTCAGGGAAAATCCGAAAACTCGTTCCCCGCATCCCGTTTAGTCTTTCCGATCCGGTTTTTGCGCTTCGCCAACGTCTGAAGAACCCTAGAACATCCTGTGCTCAAAAAAGTGAGTTTGGACTGCTTTTTTTGGGGAGAATTGGGGGGTAAAGAAGTGTGGGTTGGGTCAGTTGAGTTCCAGATCTTGTTTGAGGGTCCTGAGATAAACGTACAGGGATTAGTGACTTGGTTCGTACCTTAAAATGATCTAGGACCTAATCAGAAGTTGCAGAGTTCTTGATTAGCCTACTAGCCTAAGGGTTTGGTGAGTTATGGCTGAAAACAGACCAAAAAATTGGCTCAGCCACCTAGTGGATATTTGATTTTTTACAAGAATAAAGTTTTCCTGTCAATATTTTGGCTTGAAATTTGGTGGGATATTGCAAGACACCCAAATACACCTGTTCTGCAGCTTTGGTGGGGTTCGTGAGTGTTGACTGGTAGAAAAGTGGCTTGAACCGCAAAAAAGCGAAATACATGATTTTGGACCCCCGCCCAAAAAATTTAAACTTTTTTGATCATCATTGCAAAGGTAAGGTCTTTACCGCACATTTTTTATGTAGAAAGTTTAGTTCCAACGTGTTTGGAGTGAGCTCTGTGGCTGCTTGAATGGACGCAACTGGTTTTCCTCGTCTACGCAAAAACCGGCTCTCCCCTAAAGGGACGTCATAATGACGTTATAGATGGGCGCAATATCTCAAAAGATGTGGTTCTGTCTCCCGGACCCGATGATGCCTTCACTGACTCGCTAACTTAATCCGTTCAGAGGTTATGGCCGATCATAACTTCGAGAGCCACTATAGTCTCCCGCGCGGGTCAGAGTTTCGTTGACCTCTATCGTTACCGTACACTGTTTATAAGTTGTGAATATGACCTAAAATGCGATGTTTAGCCAAATAATTTATTACTACGTCTCAAACATTAAGAAAGTTTCCGCGATATAATCAAGTGAGCGACTTTTTGGTTGTTTGTCTGCATGTAGCTTTTTTAATCCAAAAAATGTTTTGAAAATATACATTGGTAATCGTGCTAGGAAATTGTAGTTGAAAACCTACTAGAAATGGACAAAAATAAAAACTTAAAGCATAATCTGTCTATCGAGATGAATCCTTTCACATTCAGGACCCGTATACTATGATTTTCAGTTCAGCTTCGTTTATATTCGCTTTTCGACCCCTTTCGTCTGTCATTACTCACATCATGAAATCCCAAGAACGCTTCCTTCACTTCACAAGCCACCTCGCTTTTAGTCACATAACGCAAAATGACAGAGATTTGAGCTTTGTTTGTGACATCCGTTGACTCGTCTACTTCTGCAGCAACAAATAGGGCTGCACTTATCTCCTTCATATAATATCTAATCACATCACCTATCGCTTCAATTAAATTGTTCTGAATTATGTTTGAGAAGCCAGAAAACACAATAGATGTCTCTAAATGTCTAGCTAATCTTTCTCAACAAGCCTATGTAAAAGTTCCACTTAGTCGCCACGATTAGAAGTCGAACTCTCATCGTTACTACGAAATGCTAATTGCTGTTTGGCTAGGAAGCAAGTTGCATTAACGAGGTCGTCTAAAATCTATCGGTCTTCCCTTGCCTTAGCATTGTGAACGCTGATATTTAGTCTTCGCTGTTCGATCATAGCCAAACCTATCCTTGTGCTTCCACTTGTTTTTACAGCAATTTCATTTTTAATGTGATTTGTTGACCTTTCATGTCTGCTGAGGCTTCTTGGTAAATTTTTCATGTCACAAAATCCTGTTGTAGTCCACCAGTGCTGCCACAGGCTTCTCGGCAAAAATCACGAAATTCACAAAAAAAATTCACTAGATCTGAAAAAAATCACTAGATTTAAATTTTTGCGTCGAAATTACCAGTTTTGCTTGAAATGATGTAGGCTATTTGTTTACTTTATTGCCCAAAAATCTTTACCTCATTTGCAAGTTTGTTAAAATAGATCATGTTGAAATCTGGAAAATCTCATACTAACAATAATCTTCAAGCTTTTTTCAAGAGCTGAAAGTGACACCACTCGCGAGTATTTAGAGCAATCAACCTAATAGGTAATTCATTATTCCACTGCAGTGTTCCTGCTAAGAAATGAAAATCCTGTCATGGCCAACATTGTAGCAATTAACACTAAACAACACGAAGTCGCAAACAAGAAGAAACTCACATTAGAAACACTTGTTCATTCTGTTGCTGCAAATCTTCAAGCTAAATTTCACGTAATCAATTGTTTACGGATAAAAAAGGCAAAATCTTTGAAAAAGGGCTGGAAAGTGGAAAAATTAGAAAAAAGACGACCGATTTTCTTCAAATACATACTTTGAAAAAAATCACTAGATTGCAGTGAAAAATCACATCTTAGCAAACTAAATTTAGCTCAAGCTATTGTACTGAAAGCGTTCAAATCCTAACTGCAACGTTAACAGATATGATAAAGTGGCACTGAAGACCACCTCCATAAAAAATGCCAAATTCAAGATTATCAAAATAAGGACAGGTTGTTAGTATGTAGGATACTTTTACTATAACGAAAACCTAACAGGCCGCTCAAAAACTTCGACTGGGCACGGGTTGGACATAGCTGTGCTCGACTATGGCGTGCGAGGCATATAGAAATGTGTACACATATCACACTGGTGATGATATACAAATTGCATGGAAATTAGTTGCATTTTCCGCGGTCAGGAGCTCACTTTGTAAAGAATTTTGCAATGTGAAAGCCAACCGGCGAGGAGGCACAGACAGTCGGTACCTCGCCTGCCGCTTTGTCACTGCAGCGCTGTCAGATCAGCTGTTGAGCGGACATAGCGCTGCATGTTCAATTTGTTAACCAACGTAACCTACATGATCTGGAATGTAGAATGCGAGTACATATATTAAAAGTGTATACAAGCATTACACTGTAGCTGACATGAACGTTACAGAGAGATTAATTGCACGGCACCCGCTCACCAACACAGTTTGTGACAGACTACTCAATACGAAAGCTACCCGGCGAGAAGAAGCACAAGCAGTCGCTGCCTCCCTTCGTGACTTTCCCCTGATTTGAAGAAGAAATACGCAAATTTAGATGTATTAACAACGAAAATGTTTAGAATCATACAACAAATGTACATTAAATTTGTTATTTTGGATCCCTAATTCGTTTTGTACAGTTCATGATTATGGTAGGGGGGGCATTGCCTCCC
>JGI24159J19872_10008860_pt1 | contig 13185 bp, 8 predicted proteins | sample Ectturendosymbi4_FD_19872 | JGI IMG/M metagenome (IMG submission 19872) | reverse complement strand
GGCCCTTTGAAAGCAAAATACTTGCTTATGATTTGCTTTGTAGCACATCACGTGAGTGAATAATACGTCTTTCACCAAAAATAAGGAAAATTTATGCACGTAATACCTCAAGGGGGGGCCCGAGGCAAGTGCCTCGCTCGGCTTCCCTTAAACACACCACTGACTGTTGTAGATACAGGGCCTTGAGGTCCTATAAAACATTGCATAAAATTGCTTAAGCATGCTGAAAAAAGTTAATGACGTCATATTCCAATGCTTGTGACGTCACAGTTGCCAATTCAAGCCACAAAATTTTTATACATTTTTTTGACTTGATCTTGTGCCCCCTTTGAAAAAGGTTCCGCCACCCATGGATGCAACCGTTCGAGGCTTGCGTCACTGAAATTGCCATTTGCTCTTATGCTGGCTGGCACTATCATTGCTTTGTCACATTAGTTATGCAACAGTGAATGAGTAGTTCTCATGAGAACTCGATCACTGTTGCGTAACAAACGTCACAAAGCAGTGATAACGCCAGTTAGTCCACTGCGTACTAGGCTCATTGATATTAGCCCGACTCTGAGTTACTGGTCAATTTATGGTTCATTTCAAATTATTCTCGAATGGTAACTGCCCATATGATTGGAATTCAAAGCCAATGTTCTACAATTCTATGCAAATGCATTGCTTCAAAAAACATTCAACCTGATATGAATTATATTTAAAAAAATAATCATTTGCAGAGGGCAGCTCGATCTCTAGCGGATGAGCCCGAGTACAGCGCGAGCGAACGAAGTCGAGAGAACGCCTGCAACGAACGACATTTTTGATTCAGGTCACCTGCGACACGAACGCGAAAGGTTAAACATAGAACGAATATATATGAACAGTGACAAGGTCCAGTGAAAAGATGCCGAGTTAACAACCTTACGCAGTGAAAGAAAGCGATGTAAACGACATTTTTGCAGACGTTTCGGTATCTCCTTCTACCATCATCAGTACATTTGGCAATTGAATTGTAGTGATCTTGCTGCAAGTTCTTATGGTCAGTCAGGAGAAAAGCGCTGTGAAAAATGAAAAACACGAAAAGCTGTTCCGGTAGTGACGTAGTGGCGCGAAGCATAGGTAATCACGTGACTCGGTTGGATGCGTACCGATGGTGATGGTGCGTGACGTACGAGCGTCCATTATACGACAGTATATTGTTGGATTTTGTGACAAATCGGAAATTTCAGTAGCTAAGCCATTGTGATGTTTGAAAGAGAAACTACTCAAGAAATGCAAACCAGTATGTCGAGTAGCGTCAAATGGGCAGGTTAGGGGTTTTTGGATGACGCAATGAAGCCCTGAGAAAAAGTTCAAGTGGCATTTTACTCGTTTTGAAAACTAACTGGGCAAAAATCCGCATCTTTTGAACCCTTGATTGGCCATCTAGCATTAGTGATTCACAAATCATGGCCCTAAAACAACAATTAATTAATTAGATTGATTGATTAACAATTAATTGTTGTTTTCATCAATTAAAATTTAATTGTTGTTTAATTAATCAGATTAATTAATTAATCAATGCCCTTGGCGATTAAACTAACCATCGATTTTATGCTTATTCTAATAATTCACAAAGCTTGCAATTCACTTCAAACTTTTGCCCAGTGCAAAATTTTCTTGAAGAGAACACTGCTTGCAAAACTTCAGTGGCGAAACGTATACTCGGCAATCTTCATAAGTCTGATTGATTGTCGTGAAAGCTTTCCTTTCGATAGGAATCTAAAAAATACGAAATTCGTTCCGTGTGGTTTAGTTTCGAATAAGTCGTTTGTGGAGCAAATTAACAACCGTTAGAAGCCCCAGACACAGTCAAACATGTGTCTGACATGCAGTGAAAATAAGATCCAAAAAGAATGAAAGGAAGTTATAGTGAACGGATACCAGTAAACGAAAAGAAGCCACGCCTAGAATTGGCCAAACCGATAGTTCAACTCATGAGGAAGCTCAAACGCCAGCGATGCTGTTTATTACACACACCTGAGTCCAGACACCACAAAAAATTCGTTAACAAATTTTGCACCTCCTTCAAAGTTACCCTTGAGAGTAAATGGATGTATGAAGCTTTTAAAGGTTGATTGATTGATTCATTGCTACAAATGACTCAGCTAATAAAAAGAAAACATACAAAGAGCCATCATGCAAAGAAGTAACCAACTGTTACTAGAAATTAGAACAAATGAAAACGGCGTCCCACAAGGATCTGTCTTGGCACCCATTCTCCTCAACATCTACATCTCTGACTTGCCAAACATCGTCTCCAGAAAGTATGCATATGCTGACGATTTAGCAATCTTGCATGCTGATGGAGACTGGCAGGCAGTGGAAGGGGTGCTGAGTAAGGACATGGCAACTGTAGGTGAATACCTCCAGACTTGGAAACCAAAGCTCAGCACTGCAATAACGGTGTCGACAGCTTAACAACAAGGAAGCTAAATGTGAACTGAAAGTCAACTTCAACAACGAAACCCTGCCCTTCTGCTCCGAGCCCAAGTACCTTGGTGTAACGTCGGACAGGTCGCTCACGTACCACCGACACCTTGAGTCACTTCACAGGAAGCTGGCATTACGCGTCGCGCTCATGAGACGGCTTGCTGGCTCCGGTTCGGGAGCTGCAGCAACAACTTTGCGAAAAGCCACCCTGGCCCTGGTGCATTCAACCGCAGATTAGTGCCTCTTGTCTGGTGCCGCAGTGCTCATGCTCACCTTATCGACCCCACCATCAACGACGCCTTGCGAATTGTGACTGGATGCCTGCGGCCTACACCAGCGGACAACCTTCCCATCCTCATAGGCATCCAACCTGCTGAGCTTCGTCGCAAAGGAGTCACACTGTCTCTAGTACGCCGTGCCATGGAGCCTGGACACCTGCTCCACTCAGCACTCACATGTTCGTCGAGTGCAAGTGCACGGCGTCTCAAATCGAGACACCCATTTGTACCGGCCGCACAACTCATTAGTTTATCTGACACTAACAACATATGTGCGGCGCAGTGGGCGGATCACCAATGGAATGCGGAGTGGGCGAAAAGTCGCACAAGACTCCGCATTTTCATCCCTGATACCGGCAAATACCCCCCGGAGCAACCCCCCAAGAAAAGCCTGAGCCCTGCTTAACCGCCTCTGTACTGGTGTGGGGCGTTTCCGCTGCTGTCTGTACAAATGCGGTATGGCCTCCTCTGTGGCATGTGAGTGTGGCGCAGAAGAACAAACCGTCGAACATGTCGTCCTCCAATGTCCAATCTATCGACCTCCCCATGGACTGCACGGCCTGATGGTTCTGGACGATGAGACAACCGAATGGCTACTCAACATCTGCCCCGAGATCTAATGCAGCCAAGCAGTGATTAGAAGAACTGGCTCAAAAGATGAAGAAGAAGAACAAATGAAAACACAATGGCAATATAACTGGTCAATATAAACAAAGAGTATCACTGCGTCACAGAATTGGTGAAGGACCATAGCGGTCATTCAGTCAACCAACCCCGTTTGTTACTTTCTGACAAGTGTTGAAGCGCAACAGTTGGAAATAAAATAAACACAGTTAGAAAAACAAGCAAACAGAGAACATGGTGAAGCAAATTTACAGATGAAGAGAGCATGCCTATGTACACAAAGGAAGGGACCAAGTTTGATTGAGAAAATTTTGTGTGGTCAAAAAATATTAAACAAAATATGAATAATATAAAAATAATAATAATTGATGAGGTACAAAGAAAAAACACATACATAAAAACAAACTATGGAGTGTAATTCTATGCGTAAACGACATGTTACGGCAAGAACGCGCATAGCGTTGGTGGCGCGGATTGACGCGAAGAAATGGTCAGAGCGTTGGTCCAATGGTTACTCATTTGTGCTCGAAGCGACCGAGTTTGCGCTGATTTCGTTTTTTGGTCAAGCTGCGGAAAATCAGGGCAGCAGTAACATTTTGAGACCAGCCCTTGTTCTAGTGGTAAGTGCGTCCGCTTCGGTGCTGGTAGGTCGAGAGTTCTCGGCCGGGTCTTACCAAGACCTTATAAATTGGTACTGCAGCCTTCTTACCAGGTGCACGGTGTACGGAAGAGCTGCAGGGAACACATCCAGAACACAAAAACAAACTGAGTGAAAATCAATGAATTCAGAAATTGTACAAACTCAGTCCTGGCGCTACAAGACCATTGTAGTTATAAAGCGGCAAGTTACATTTTGAGAGTACAGCGGGAAGGAGCAAAAATTGTTCTTAACCGCTCCATGGCTGGTTTGTTTGGCTCCTGCAGTTAAATATTTGTATTGACCGTATATGCTTTGATTTCCGTGGCAGGCACTTTTTTGAAGTGTTCATTTGTGGATTATAGTTTGGTTGGCGGCGACAGCATTGGTGCGCTGTATCGCGCAACTAACGTCTTGAAGCTCGCATGTTGGTGCGCTGAAGCGCTGAAAAGTAGTTGGCGAGCCTGTTGTGTTTTGGGTACATTGTCTGCCGATGCCCTTCCAACGTCCTTTGGTTTATTTTGCTTTTCTTCTTTAAGAAATTAAAGGAGCGCGTTAACAATTTGTCTGCTGTAACTTCGCAGTGTTACCTGCTGTAACGGGACGAAACGAAAAGATCTTACACGTAGCTGGAAAAGAAATTACTCAACAACAACAAATAGACAGCAATTACGGACGGAAATGAGAGCTTGTTCATGGCTACTTTTAATTGTCGATGTGTATCACTATCAATGATTGACTGTGGACATCTCAGTGCCAAGCATCATATTATTATTCTCCAAGAAACGTGGCTGGTCACGAAATCTTTAGTACAGACAAGCTGATGAACATCGGTGATGACCACTTTGCCTGGGAAGCACCTGAGTTGGACTATGAGCATGGTACAGCCGCTGGTACACCCTATGATGGCACAGAAATTTTATGGAGAATCAATCTAAACGCAACGTTATTTATGAACCAACAAATATATCGTAGTATTGAACGAACGTTTGAATTCAACCTCATAATATTTTGGAAATGTGTATTAGAAAAGAATGAGGCTGCAGGACTGAAGATGCGTATAGTGTTACGTGAAAAATTCGATTTCCTATTAAAAATTTGCTGATGGAATCAAATACCTCACCTGTGTGGAGACAAGTTACTTCATTCCAGTTATGGGCAAGTTTGAATCATCGCAACGAGATTAGGCAGACGAGCCCTGTATGTGTGTATTTTTACTCAAGTAGACTGTATCATGCATCATATTATGCAAACAAAGGTACCCCTGACTTTTCAGCTTTCTGAAATGAGTGTAAGGCGTTAGGCGTTTGACAGAAATAAACGCAACCTGCTGTTCACAAAACCAATTAAACGAAATGTATCTATGTGCACAGTAACACTGCTGGTGCGAGTTTGTACAAGTATCAGACCAGGCAAAAATTAGAGTGGGGCCCTTGCCTTTCAAACCCCGTAAGTGTAAACAGCAGGGTAAGACAAGAGGAGTTCTGAGTCCATACCTGTATTCAAGGAACTATAGCAGTGGTTTTTAACTTTTTTCATGCAGCGACCCATTTTGCAACACAATTTAACCTAACAACCCCCTTACGAAAATTTCCAGTCCGGCATATGTAATGCAGTTGTGTTTGCACAATAGAAAATCACAATGACTAAAATAGCTTACGATATCACTATGTTGAACAAAGATCATTTATTAAATTCATGCACATGGCGGCATCAGTGAGACACACCCGTGCGTTATGCAAATCACTCCACAGCACAACTAATTGAAAACTAGAATAACTCCTAAGTTAGCTACTGCATTCAGATATCTAATTTACAAACACAGCACATTCTTACGTCACAAAGTTATTCGTGCTTTGCCAAACGCAACAATACTGTAATGGTCATAATCACACTTAAAAACAATTTTGAATGAAAAAGTAGTATCATTTTTGCCAGATGATCCTATTATTTCGGCTACAACTAAAAGTGGTTCCATATACTAAATATAAAATATTAGAAACAATTATGAATATTTTTATCAGAAACTCTCGCAACCCTAGAAAAAAGGCAAACGACCCCCACGGGGTCGCAACCCCCGGTTGAAAACCACTGAAATATAGTCTCCACAAAGGTGGAGGGTCTGAATCAATCAGTAAATTTTTAAAAGGAAATCGATTTCACGTCACACTACTTATACTCAGTCCAATAGCTTGTAAACAATGCCTGCAGTGCAACGTTCATCATCGCAAAAAAACAGATCCGTGGGCTGACATTCAGAGGCAAGTGAAATCACTTTATTCTGCAGCAGACATGTTCAAAGGCACCTTCTCTTATTAGTCAACTGCATCTAAAAACTCTGCTTTACACCTACAGTAGTATATTGCATGTTAATGTGTGCCTTCCAATTGTGAAACAAATACACACAGTCTGGTATTAAACATCTACGCGTTGCATGCACTAAAACAACGCCTATTGCGCTGTACCTCCAGGAATGTAAGTGTTCACCAACATAAAGTTAACTATTTCGTGAAGATATTTTGACGCCTTGATTAAAAACAATACACTAACTTCAATTGTCTGATGGATTTTGCAAATTTCCATTTTTCTCCTTATAACGCTTCTTTATGACGGTGATCAACTGCAGCAGCTACTGCGGTGCGTTATTTCAGTGTTTGTCCCTGTTCGACATGGGCTGCGTGTACCAACTAACACCCATCCTGTGATTAGCAACGTCTAGGGACTTCTGTATTCTTGTGCTCTTTTACTAATCCCTATTATACTGACCATGTGTCTGGAGTCAAACACGTAAATATAAAAAATATAAGATAAATAACAAAGTCTATGACCTAACATGCTGCACACGTCAGTATCTTCTGCACACGTCAGTATTTTCTCAGGATATAGATGTCCGTCTTCTTAAATGAAAAATGTTCCTTTGAACGAAACCGTATATTACTGTCTCCCGCCCCTATTGACGCCTGTAATTTTAGATATAATTGTACAAAACTTCGGGAGGGACCCAGGACCGGGTTAAGGTAGCGCGGGGCATGTAGCATTTCAAGAGCGCGGGGCCCTAAGTTAAAAAAGCGCATCAACACCTGCTAAATCATAAAGTGTGTGGGCAAGGCATCCGTGTTAGTAGCTTTACTCTCTGCATGCTCTATCCAGTTCGCATCGTGACATGACAGTCTGTGTATCGTGCTGACGCCAGTGTTGCCAGATAGTTGTGACCTAAATTTACCAAATGGTGTCACAAAAAACTGCTAGATTCTGCTAAAAGTCTTGTTACAAAATTTCAGCTAAAATCTGCTAAAAGCAGTAAAATTATGTTACAAAGTCTGTTATTTTTAAGATGCGATAAAAAGAAACCTATGAAGTTATACAATATACTAATTTTTCGTCTTGCACTCGCTCTCAATGAGCATGGGATGAAAATGCCGGTTTTGACCACCAAACTTTTCGGCCAAAATTTTCTTCCAGTAAACATTTTGAGCAACGTAACTGCAGCTTGCCTTGTTTTGTATGACAAACAGTTCATGGCGATCTCTTTCAAATGGTTGCATGTTTTCAAACAGTAGAACAATGCTCAGCGATAAACAATCTGAGCATAGCTTCAGCCCTACAACTGTTCGGTCTTTGTAACTTAAAAACTTTGTGTTACATTAGGCGGCATGCCAAAAGTTCTTTAATCTCATCTGAGTTCTTTTCCTAACAGTTATGCCGTTTTAAGCTGACAATTTTTCGCTATCGTTGCATTGTTACAAACTTCGCAAAAGGCTTTTTTTAAACAGCAGGATAGGCAGTAGGCACTGAGCCAACTTGTAAGTTCTGAATCTTGCAACCATATATGTCGAAACTTTTGTCAGCTTTGGTGTACCAGGACGTTTTTTACCATACATTGCTACTTAAGTGCAACTGAACCACTTGGAAATATCGTGCCGCGGGATAAAAACATTCTACCAATGTTGTTTTTTTAACCTAATGCGCTCACTAAACACATAAGCAAATCATTTGGGCTTCACCAAGCCATCTCATTACTTGTTATTATGACATAATTATCTGCTTGAAGCAGCTTCGTTGCATCATAATAAAAATTCCAAATAATTACAGGCAGCTGGATGTTCTTTGTCTTGGTGTCACCCAATTAAAGACGTCATAAAGAAGAGAAGTATAGTTTTTGATAAAGGTGTAAAAGTTTTCATCTTGAAAAACTGTTGAAACAGGTTTTTGGTGAGGAATTTGTTACCTGCTAAACGGTTGGTAAAATCCTGCTAGAAAATCAGCTAACTGCCAAATTGAAATTTTGCAGCTAACAGTGAGAAAAAATCCCGCAAGATTTAGCAGCAAATCAGCTAAAATGGCAATACTGCTGAGCGCAATCATATGCTTTTTGTTACGTAACTATACAAAAAGATTCAAACAAGAGCTTCTTGACACAGACAGCGTTCAACCGAAAACCTTCGCTTACTACTTATGGCAAATTTAGCAAAATACTGACTTCTTAGACTGAAAAAATTCTTATATATACTGTAATGTAATAAACAAGATTTGTTACAGAAGACCGCGGGGCCCCCAAAAGCGCGGGGCCCGTAGCAATTGCTACATTTGCTACTATTGTTAATCCGGCACTGGAGGGACCGAGACCCAATAGGCATTGATCAAGACCGTTTAATTTGCGGCAGATGTGATTTCCGGACGCGCAGTGCTTGATAATGGTTCCGAAAAAAACTTTAATCTGGGATTTGTGTTATAGTCTGCTGCTTACATGGTTTCAACGCAAGTAATGGATAACACATGCAAAATGAAAAAATGCAAATATCTTTATAGAGAGAATATAAAATGTCATTGGTTTGGCCGATTTCGAGATAATACACAAAAACCTTTATTTTAACTTTTCTGAAAGCATGTGAAATAAAAGATGTTAATTGAAATATTGCCATTGATGCGGATGGTGTTTCAGGAGTGGAAAAACTTAATCTATTTACCATTGTTTTCGCAATTGCTGCAATTGATGGGTATAGAGCCATTTCCCCCAACTGTTCTCAACCGCATGTTGCCGTGTTGCTGGAACCCACAGGCTTGGAGCTTGGTGAAAACAAACTTAAATGGGAAGTTGATTTTCTCAAAGATTTCGATGGTATTCTTCACTGCAGTTACAATGCCTGTGAGCGCAATGTTGAGATTCTATCCTTCGGAATAGAACACGGAGCATTAACCATTGGAGCCAGGCAATTTGGTGCTGTAATTTTGCACATAGTCTACACGTGCTCCAGTCCATCATACTTCTTTCACAGCACTACTCACTCACAATATCTTTAACCTTAGGGCTGGACGGGAATTTCACGGTAGGCTGCGTTTTTACAGGGATAAAAGCAGGATTTGGACCAATGCGCAACGTTTACCCCGCTTCTATTTGCCTACACGCATTCGATCCGGTGATAATATTCGTAGACATCGTATTTTGTCAATAAAATATTCGGGAACACTGCAAAGCGTGCGTCTTGCAACAATGCATACCCATTGCCCATCGCCAGTAGCAAGCTGCACACCATGACCCAGATTGCCAGAATTGTTTACGACACGGTTGTTTCGCTGTTTCGCAGGGTCAGCAACGCCTATTCTTTAATAGCAAACATTTTGTGACATTGTGACGCCCTGATGGACCAAACCATGGACAAGAACGCATTATTTGGTGCAGAATGTCGGTTAACTTATCTACTAGGTATAAATCCTTCTCATATTTACGCAACATTGCGTTAATCACTTGATCTATCGCGAGCACATACCTTTGCGTTTTTTTTATTGCAGCACAACGCTGGTTCTCTATTTCAGTTAATTCGCTACTGATGTAGCCTTGTTCGATGACAGGTGCATTTCTTCCATTTCGTGTACGTTTCGCTTTCGCGCTCCTGTAGCGGGGGTTACTTTGCGGGAGCCTTTGTCGGAGAAGCATGTTATTGGCTAGGATTGACTTTTTGTGCATTCTCAAAACTTCATCAATTTCATCGATTTGAAGGCAGTACGACTGTAAACGCGGAGCCTTCAGTCCATCGCGTGTGCTCTGCACAAACTTACGCGGTGCCTCTGCAGTTCTGCAGACGGTGCCAAACATAGGTGTAGGATCAGGCAAATTTTTGGGGGTGCGAAGGATTTTTGCCCGAATTTCTCCAAACTTGTCCGAAAAGTTCATGTGCGCCTTTTGCCCACAAAGAACATGAAGACCTGTTTTTGGTGCAACCTCCAAAAAATGGTCTTAATTGTGTTTTTCTGCAAACGTTGGGCACCATCTTTTGAAGTCAAACAACGTTGGCAGGGCCGGTCTTAAGCCGATGCAACCGATGCAGCTGCATTGGGCCCCGCGCCATGGTGTTTGGGTAGATTGTTCATTTTTGCCAGACACATCTTGCGCTCGAGAATTCAGTAGAAATGCCATATAAATTCCATTGTTAACAAAGAACGCTCTCGTCAGAACTAGCAAATTTCCTCTCGAACGTTAGCAAACGTGCTCATTTCTCGTGTTAGTGCTGCACTGTATACCTGCGCTCTACCACGATCGTAACACGGTTGACTGAACACGATGATGTCATAAAATCACTCCTCAGAAGGGCCCCGCGCCTAGGTTTTGCATTGGGCCCTGCGCCCAGGTCTTGCATTGGGCCCTACATCTGCTAGGGCTGCCCTGAATGTTGGGCGCCATTTTTGCCCAGATATTCAGGAACTTTACCCAGATTTGAGAGGTTTTGCCCAAATTTTCAACAAACCAAAACTTTGGCGCGTGCGCTTGCACCTCCTGCGCCCCAGCCTCCCACACCACTGGTGCCAAAGGTTGTCAGCTCATGACCGTGAATTTCCTCTGGAAAAAGGAAAGGGTGGGTGGTTGCCGCGCGACAAAAACTCGACACCCCACGTGACCGTAAATTTAATGATTTTCGCTGTTTGGCTTGGCGCGGCAGTGGGACGGTTCCTACTCGCTTGCGTAGGCTTGCTGCGTGTGGAGTTTGTCGAAAGAGTCATCCAGCAACTCATTTCAAGTATTATTGTTTGTGCGATCCTGACAGGGCAGTTCAAAAAGTACGATCCTTGCAAACCTTCAAGCGCTTGCCAGATAAGGATAGAAAACTCTTTTCTATTCCAAATAACGCTATTCTGAACATTCAATTCTAAATTCTGAACTTTCTGACGAAGTTAATGCGATTAAATGGAAAAATAGAACAATGAACAGGTTTAAGGTTTTACCCGATGGCTTGCCCCGTGCAGGTCACATCACGAAGAAATCTGATCGTCTACGATTTACAGCAGTAAAAAATAAAAACTGTTTTAAGTCGAAAACAAAGAGAAAAAAAATTTGAGAACCATTTGTTAAACTGTCACATCGCTGCTATTATGGGCGTCGGTAGGGAGTGGCAAGAGGGGCCTTGGTCTCCCTGGATTTTAAAATTTGATATATTGCTGTTAAGTGTTTAGCAAAGAACGTTTTTTTCTCAGTTTCGATATGGGAAAATGAAATATTACCATTTTTGCCCGCCGCGGGAATAATCTTTTGGCTACCTCTGGAAATATCCACTATCGGCCATCCTCTAGAAAAAATCTTTCCGACATCCATGGTTGCTATACTATTGCAAACACAAGTATATAAGTGAGGAGAAGCGATAAATAAGTCAATGAATCAAAGGGACTAACCAATCAGTTTTTACTATACAAAAGTTACGGAATTGATTAATCTTTCTGGTGCGTCATCCCTGTAAGCTCTGCGGTGCGTGGACCATCCTCTATATCTAATGGGAAAGGTTGATGATGGGACTCAAGCCCGAACGTGTCGATTCAGTAATTCCGGATATTCGCCAAATTTTCACTTGGCCATAAAACGGTGCCTCGAAAAAAATGCTAATTGTTGGCCAGAAAAGGTTAGCTGTGAGGAACATACGTTGATGCAGAGATTGAGTTAATAATGAAAAATGGTAGTCTAACCTGCGTTAAGGAAATGTTTTAAGTCCCAGGTTAAAAATAAAATTTTAGCAAAGCTTTTAGCTTTGGACGAAAAATATTGTACAGCCTCATCAACTGTACATACGTCGCTACGATTTCATCAATGTGACTAGGTTCTTCTCCGCTTTGGTTCTTTTTGATTACCATTTTGCCGTCAGGTGTTATTTTGACGCAATCGTCTTTCCAGTGCTTTGCAAATGAGCAGGTCAGCTGGCTTCAGCAATTGCCTATGCGTGGCCTGTTCGGATTACTTCTGGAAACAAACTTCATCATCTAATCAAAGGCAAATTCATTTTTAATCGTTCCATAATTGATAAATATTTTTAGTATGATATAAACTGAGCTTGACTATTTGGCAAACAAACTTTTATTATGCCTACAACGCCATGAACACGAGACGCAGCACTCAGACATTATGTGAAACATTTTTCTCATATGACAAACGCCCGGTTATGATTATAGACACAGGTGTTTATTTCATTTCCATTGTCAAGAACTGACTCACTCCAAGCAACTCGAGTCCTCTTTTTCCAATAAGAATTCACTCTACTGCAGTGAATTGTAACAGACCATCGGAGTTTTTCTTCATAGGGTAAGATGTGAGAAAAAACGTTTGGCTGGTAGAGAAATACAGGTGAGGTTGGGAATGGGAATGATTTCTAATATAAGAAAAAAATGTTTCTGCTTTTGCTTACATCTTTTAAAAAAAAACAGTATATAAAAACTTAAGCTGATTTAAACGCGGTTATTAGAGGGTTAGATTAACTTTTTTTTTACACGTTTGTCTCAGACACAAGGTCTATATCCATGGGCGTCGGAAAGATTTTGTCCAGGGGGGGAGGGGCAATGGTGGATTTTTCCAGGTTGCGGCCAAAAGCATTTTTCCAGTGGGTTTAACAGTGATGAAAATTCATTTCACCAATTCAAAACTAAGAGAAAAACATTTTTCTAACATGAAGTTAATACCAAAATATTAACTCTGAACCCCCCTTTTGATGTCCATGTCCACATTACATCAGTTAAAAGAACACAAACGTACACAAATGCTTAGACATAGCGATTCACCAGGTACGAGTTAAATGGTACTGTTGACTTGTCTCTCACTCTGTAACACAAGCATGAGCTGTGAATCTGATTCACGCTATCCTATGCGATGATGAAGGCGTTACACTTGACGTGTCACTCTGTAACACACAAGCGCGAGCGGTGAATCTGATTCCC
>JGI24159J19872_10008859_pt1 | contig 13186 bp, 8 predicted proteins | sample Ectturendosymbi4_FD_19872 | JGI IMG/M metagenome (IMG submission 19872) | reverse complement strand
GGTAGTCATTAACAGTTACTAGCTTGCTGTAAAAGTACAGCACAGGGTGAAGAAAATTTGACTGGTAAGCTAATTTGGCTTCGCCTAATGCTCTTTCAGAGTTAAATACATCTTTTCCTGGTCCAGAAAAGTTTTTCCCGTATTCCAATGAGATCATCATAATTGGTCCTGAAACTTTATGTCCTGTTACAATCTTCAGCTTGCTGACCAAAGCGCAAGGAACAGCCTCTAAGTAAGATGCTTCCGTCTTGTTTTCGTTGAAGATCACAACGTCGCACAAAACGCTGAACATTTGGTAGATATCAGAGGCCTTCAAGATAAAAATAAAATGATAAAAAAAAATTCAGTGCTTTGAGCTTATCTTGGAATGCTTTGCTCTGTCCACATCGACAATAAAACAATATCTGGTTGATTCAAAATTGATGGATATCGTTGCTGTTTCAAAATCGTGTGGTCTTTTTTGCCTTGATGTTAATTTTCGTGTAGACACCATGAACTTTGGAAAATCCTCACCGAAGCTGAATAGAAGTGGAATATACTGACCAATGATTACGTTTTTTTGCATAACTGCAGAAACAGCGTCTTTGCATAAAATTGAGCATTTGAGAAAAGGAATTAAGTCAAGCCTTTCACAAACCCCTATTTTAGTTCGAAAACTGATAATCATGAAAATTAATTTGGTTGCGAACCATCCTATTAAACTTGGGTGTTAAAGTAATTGCCTCTTGGGTGTACTAAAGGACGACTGGACATACACAATGAAACGTAACGCTAACTGACCGAAAGAATAACACATGCGTGAAGAAGAAAACTTCTTTTCAAACAAAAGTATTTCAATGAGAACAAATGTCAAAAACGCAATTTTTTGAACCCATTAGATTTACACAGAGATAAGAAGTTCAGCGATCAATATATTATCATAAAACACAAAGCAAAAAATTGCAAAAGTTTTGGTAAAGCGTATTATTCTTTTGAAGACAGCAACACAACTGGCAAAGTTACATCATGCGCTATAAGTATGTTGAGTTAAATAAACATATGGGCTTTTGTTTCAAGATAGAGGTAGTTGACAAAATGTTCAAATAAAATCTGAAAGCATCGAACAAAAATAAAAAGCCATCAATTACAATATTTAGCAAGCAAAGGAATTGCGTATTTTGTAGTAATTCTTACAATAAATATTTTTTATTAGTTTCACATTCTCATTTCTTTTTACCGATCGGGATAAGTTTCATTTAAACTCTGTTTCGTACTCCTGTCAGAGTATCACAAGCGTTTTGCACTCTGCAGGCGCCCTTATCCGCTTGCTTTTGCCGTGGGCCACGCAGCGTCTTTCGCGGTGAATGCTGCACTGGTGAGTCAAAGGCAGGACCACGCGTAAACTATTTCCTTGAACCCACCCATTAACGCCGAGCACGAGGCTGGACAGGCCGCAAGTGTCGTTTTTCAAGTCTTCGTTATTACCCGACTGGAAATCAAACGCTAACTACCAGATTTGTGAGTTTTTCACTATCAAACTAAAAGCCAGAATCTACCCCGCTTACATCCTGTGAGTCCTCCTGCACAGAAGCGAGACGTGGTGCACATACAGTCGCCAAGAACACTGCATCAACGCTATTCACTTCAAATGTCTCCGCTTTATGCTTGGTGTCTCGTGGAGGGCCATGTCCTCAACTCCACCACCCTGCATGTCACCAGCTCATATGAGCTCATCACCACCATGAGCAACGACGTCTGATCTCGATGGGTCAATCCTTCGTATGGATGATGGTCACCTGCCCACTGCGATCCTTCAGGGCGAATTCTCTAACGCGCTCCATAGAGTTGCCACACCAAATCTGCGCTATAGCACGGGGCACTTTTTTGACCCGACTTTGCAACTTTTTGCAACTCCACACCTCGCCAGCCGAATGAGCTAGAGAGGTGTTCAAACCCTCTACGCATTCGGCAAATCTTATAGTTTACTTAAAAAAATTTTTTTCGCTTTGGGTTTGGGGTTCTCTGTGGGTGACATAATAATGGTGGCATGTTTGCGCAATTTTATGGCTGAGGTTACCTGGCCCTGGGCCCCGACTCAAATGGCCATTTGTTTGGTTGCAATTTTTTGGATTCTAGGCTATCATGAGAGTCTTTTGGGCCCTTGATTGTTTTGGTAGCATACCTGGAGCCAAAACTATGGCTGCAAAACAAAATTAGACAAAAGTCTGCTCCCACAAATGCTGACCTCGGGTATATTATACCCATGCCGGGTCATGGTCATACCTCGCAAGCAGATTGAGTTAGAGAGCTGTTCAAATCCTCTAAAGATTCAGAAAGACTTTTAGTTCAGAATATAAAAGAAAATTTACTTTTGGATGTCCATTTTTTTGTTTATGTTTACATAATTAGAGGATGTTTATGCAACTTTGCTTATATTTGGATGACGTCATCATCCACTGGGAGCCAAACATACAAGTCGATTTGTGGCTCAAAGTTTTATTGGATTCTAGGCTATAATACGAGTCATTAGAGGGTTTGATGGACTTTGATGCGTTTCCGGTTGAGCAAAAACCCCAAATCCAAAACTAACAAATTTTTTTGTTCTAAACTATAAGACGTCGCGAGTCTTTCGAGTGTTTGAACATCTCTCTAGCTCTGTCTGATGCAGAGTTATGGCTGATCAAAATTTGCCCTGAGAAGGCAAATCATACCTTTTTTGTAACTTTTTCATTTTTTTCGAAGATTAGGTTTTTGAGCCATGATTTTGGCTCCAGATATGCGCCATTCAAGGGCTCTAATAAGGCGGATTTTGGACGAAAGTTTCCAAAAAAATTTTGAGCCAAAAATGGTCCGTTGGGTTGGCGCCCAGAAGCAGGTAAACTGGGCCAAAAAGTCGAAAACATGCACCCATTGTGACATCACACACAGACAACCCCAAATCCGAAAAAAGATTTTTGAACCTAAACCAAAAGACTTGCCGAATCCATAGAGGGTTTGAACACCTCTCTAGCTCAATCGTATGGCAAGGTATGACCAAAAACGTTTGAGCTACTGTCCCGGCCCNTCCGGGACAGAAATGGTTACGGCGAATTCTCTAGCGCGCTCCATACTATTGCCACACCAAATCTTCGCTATAAAGGCATCATCAAGCGTGATATGGCGAGCTTCAACATCTATCTACACTCTGCGGAAACATTTGCTGCCGGTTGCAACAGCTGGCGTGCCTCCCTGAGTAATGGATATTCATTCTCAGTTACAAACCAGGTAGAAAAAATGGAGAAGCGGCGAGCTCACTGTGGTCAACGATGGCATGCGCCATAATAGTAGTGCCAGATTTGGTGGCGCAAACTGTACCACTTCGCTGTTTTTTTTATTGTATTGAATTTTAATTCAAAGTCAACAAACGATTATTCGAAATAAATTTGTCAAGTGAAAATTTTGTCTTAAATTAAAGCTTCAATTGTTGTTAAAAAACAAACTTTCTATAGGCAAACACTGGTGTTGATTTCATGTAAAATAGCAACATACTTCATTAAGGCGTTTGATGAGGTGAGGAATCAAATTTTGAGTGTTCTTGAAATGCACAGACGGCCACGGGTTTTTGAAATGCCTCCACTCCAGTATCCGGTGAAGCGCACGAGCCGTGTACCTGTATCCGTGAATGAAGCCCCCTGCAGACTTCTTGAAATCCAGGGAATGAGTGTTTGTACCTTTTGAAAAGTAGATCATAATGAGTATGTTCTAGGTCGGAAGATAAGCAGAGAAAATCACGAACTCGGCTTTTTTAAACTTGGTGAAGCAAGAGAAAATCTTATCCCTGGTTTTTCTCTGAACAAGAGAAATAAAATGCCTTCGCCAAAAACTGGTTCTCTCATGTGTAGCGCGACCCGTTGCAGTTGTCTCGTTTCCACTTTACTTGAAGATTACGTTTACTTTTCAGGTTTTTTTTGAGGCCAACTCTGGTCCCAGGTTGTGTTTGAGATTACAATTTGCTTGATTTCTGTAAATCTTGCTTTATGTATTCACCATTTGACTCCTAAGCGTTTCCTTGCAATGTTAGGACTGAAGATGAGTAAACTACAGTGAAATCGATTTCCTAGTAAAACGATTTGCTGCTTGAATCGATCGTGTCACCTTTGTAGCAACTTGTTTTTCAAGGAGTTGAAGCCTTTCCCCATAAATTGCGAATGACTTCTTTATACACAAAATTGATCGTTTAGATTATTTTTGGGAGAAAATAAACGCGGCAATTCTGTTCAAAGTACTGAATTTGCTACAACTCAGAAAAGAATCAACTTTCAGCCAGAACAGGATATCTAGTGCTAGCGACCCACAGGCTGTAGAAAATTTGCCTTTCCTTGAAATTTTGCCGTAATTTCGCCGCCCCCTTTTTTCATGTATCTTTTACGAAATGTTGATACCGAGCAAATTAGTGTATATCCTGATTTAAGTCAGAGCCTCGTCACAGTCACTGCAATGCACTGAAACAGGAAAAACAGGCAGGTTGCTCTAGAATTGATGCTGAAAAATGCCTAAGCCAGTGGTTCTTAACCTTTACAAACACGCCGAACCGTTACGTAGTTTTCCAAGCTTTTGTCGAACCCAATTTTTACCCAATATAACAGAAAGCAAAAATGTGTTACTGAAATGAAATCAATGAATAATCTATATTCAATTATGCAGTCGTGTTTCAGATAACCTTCGTCGAACCCCTGAAACGGCTCCGTCGAACCCTAGGGGCTCGATCGAACCTAGGTTAAGAACCACTAACCTAAACAGAAAAACTCTAGAAGCTTTCGAAATTTATTTGCTTTTCTGCCCCACTTGGTTATAGCTTAGAATAGGCTACCTACTTGGGAAATCCAGGCCTGTTTTCAGCACTGTCGCTAAAAACGAAATCCATCTGCAGATTAACTTGCCGTTTACTGCCGTGATGCAGGAAAATATCATAACGAGTCACGTTTTAACCTCAGGTTTAAAATGTTTCTTGTTGTGTTGCCTTAACATCATTACTGAACTCCACCAGTCATAGCAACGACAATCTTTGTTAGCATTGATAAATTCTCTTGCCATTGTGTTTTCATTTGAATTCTAATTTCCACTAACAATTCGTTCCTTTTTTGCATGATGGCTTGTTGTATTGTTTCTGTTTATTACATGTGTCATATAAAAAATACATAAATAAATCGAAACGCATTATCGGCTACGTTTCGGCTTAAATTGTAGATCTGTTGGACATGTGGATCATTCGTTGTAACTGTTTTGAGAGCATTATTTAGTCTCCTTCGCTTTAATAATATTAGAATTAGGAACATATTCTTTCAGACGAAATAAGTATTCTTGGTTTTGCTTGCTTGACCCTTATTTTCAAAGATCTTAAATCTTATGAGAAAAGGTGGGTCTGGATCCTGAAAGAGGTAAGTAGTGCTTACAAAAAAGTTTTCATACCTGCATAAAACATGTTTTTTGCATCAAGGGATTCATAAATCAAGTTGATTCGAGGATATTTCTTTCGATTTCTATCAGCGTAGCGTAGAGGCATCAGCGGATGAAAGAGAGACATGTCGAACTTGAATCCAAAGCATCGGATTACGCGATCATAACCATCTCGTGTGGCATCATTGTCTGTATCTATAGCGAACACGCATAACTGAGTTTTAAAAGCGCTTTGAATTTCGATATGCAAAGCAATAAAAAAACTCCTTTAAACTTTGCACCTATTGCTCTTTTTCTTCGCTCTTAAAACATTTTAGCATTTTCCCCGCCTCTTGCCACCCTGTTTGTTCATGAATTTCCTCGCTTCCGTCTTACGCTTTCCACATCAGAAGTGACCCAAATAATGACCGCGGGATGTGCTGTCCAACCACGTGGCAGCAGTCCTAAACCAGCGTGTTGAGGTAGTCGTTGCATTTGGAATTGGTAGAAACCGTTTTTCAAACAATCAATTGACTGCGACTATCATAGAGGAATATATCTCGTTAGAACGAACATTGACACAAAAGATGAAAGGTTAAGCCCGTAGACGCAGATCTTCTATTGGAGTCCGAAGACTCCAACAGTTGGCCATTCACCCATGGCAGCAAAAAGTGTTATATTTTACATTTTTTGCTTGGTCTGTACTGGACACTGAACCGTATCAGCCTATCTGGACAGTCGGTCAAAATAATTTGAGTAGCATGCAACGCTAGTTATGCCAAAACATTTGTTGGTCGCTGTTCTGAAAAAATTGCAAGCTGGGGCCTTCGCTTTGGGATGTCTAGTGCGCCAGACTTTATTTCCCCTGTGCCCTCAAACTTTTTCATTTGTGATGGCCCTTATGTTAACTTTATCAACAACTGTGGGATCCTGCGTCTTGATCCAAACCTCTTTCAACAGCTAAGCGAGATTTTCCAATCATGAAAAGGCCAGATAAGTTAGATTTGAATTATGAATTTCCCAAAGATGTAGCAGGCAGGACTTCTTCAAATTGTTGCTTAGGCCTACAACGTAAATGATCCAATGGAGAGGTGATGCAACTGAAATGGTTTGTGTACTCAGCTGGTTTTTGTAAACTTTTTTCAAGGTTTATGGCGCGCTATCCATTCAGTAGTGTAGAGCTGAGGGGGCAAGTGCACCCCCAAAAGCACTGATTTGCCGAAAATTCGGGCGAAATTCCTGAAAATTCGAGTGCAGAGGTTTCGACACCTTCGTTTACTATTGGCTTATCTGATTTTTTCTCCAAAAAAAATGTTTGGTCCAGTGCTAGTGTGCGCTTAGCTGAGCATGAAAAGTCCAGTTGTCACTTACAGGCAGATGTTCAGTGGTTTGAGGCTGAACAAAGATTAACGAAGGGTTGCTCGTTGGATTCAAGTCATCACATTTATCATTTGCCGCTCCATCAAACTTTTATTGTGTTTGGCTATTTGCTAGTGTAAATAGGTAAAAAAACACTATTTCAAAGTCCAGGTACATCAACGTTAAGGATGCCCCCAGCTTCTACACCACTGAATGAAAGCTTCAGTGCTGCTTAACTAGGCAAGGCGAAAATTGTGAATGCCACCCAGCACACTCGTTCCTGCTCATCATATTGGGCGGCCATATGCTTCTATTTCATCAATCAACCATGCGCATTATGTATTGCGTTTGGTACGTTTTTTCTACATTCTGTGACGTGATAGTTGGGAAATATTTCTAATTCATGAAGAACAGTTTGCATTGGTGTCCAAGCCCATGCATTAAGAATGACTATGAAATTCGGCTTTTGGAGGAACTTTGGGCGGATATATGGTTTGTTCTCTAGTGAAGTCTGATTTTGCAGTGTATTGCGTCATACAGAGTACAGTTGATCGTGCGGCCAGACGTTACCTTTAAACAAGAATGCGTCTACGCTTGTTGTTACCGAAAGTGAGAATGGTTAATCAGTTTATGTTAGCAACTTTCTCCAAGTCGGTCATTCTTCGCAGGCACGTAGTCAGGTTTTAAGGTTTGGGGGGAAATACATTTTAGTAGACAATATTTTTGTTTTTATTATATGTTTAAGACAAATTTTTCAGGACACAACAAAATTTGGGAACGGCACAAAAAAGCTTGGGGGGCTGCCCCCGAATGCCTCGCCCCGTGACTAGCTAGGAGCCTGGTCCTTCGAACGAAAGTGGCGTTCACTTTTACAAGAGTGAAGTATATTGCATTGTAGGTTCAATTCGCTTGTTCGGTTTGATTGCCGTAACTGCGTAACTTTCCACTTGCGCTCGCGGCTCAGATCTCCACTGCAGAGCTTCCTTTAGACTTTTCGGTTTAATTACGAGTGGTAGAGGCACACTGTCTAATATCCACCACAGCAGCATGTTAGTCATAAACATGGATGTAGTTAGGGAACACAATAGCTATGTCCACACTTCTCCAAATGAAAATAATACTTCGTGATATCATCTACATACAGATCAATTCCAATAATTCGCCGGTTTTTTATATCCATATAGGTCATTTTCTCAAAAAGGTCGTAGCAAGGTTGACTGAGCACGATAACGTCATAAAGCACTGCTCAGAGGGGCCCCGCGCCTAAGTCTTGCATTGGGCCCCGTACCTGCTAGGGCCGGCCCTGCCAGTAACTTCTGTGTAATCGCATGCAGGCGATGCATAAAAACAGCTCCAAACTGTTTTTCAATCCCAGGATTCGAAAATTTTCTATGTTTGCGTCGATGTGTTACAAAATGCAGGTGCCCCCAGCATGAGAAAAAGTAACGTCGATAAAAACTGTGATTTTCACCATCTGAAATAATTCTTGGGATTGAATGTCACACTTGGCACGTGCAAATTTTGGTTTTGTATTTCGTCTTCAAACAAATTCCTGAGGGATCATTAAGCAAACAAACTTTGTAGGTGATCTACTGATGAAGGAAGTCAACAGATCAATGCTTATTTCGCACAGCTTCTGAGAGATCAACGAAGGCTGGGACTTAGATTAATAAAAAGATCTTTTGCTACGACGTGCTTGTGGGAAGTCAGAACGACTCTCTGATAGAAGAAGTCTACTCACGTTGTAACATGAAAATGTGCTAGGACTTGGAAACCCTGAACTGGAACAGGGTCGCCGGAACGGGGGTGCATGACGGAGGCACTTCACCCCTACCTTGTGAAAGGTGGAGCAACGAGGGCACAGGGTACCCTTACATAACAGTATCCTAAGTAATTTTATGATTTATCAAAATCGACTTGAAACAAATTTATTGCAGCTATTCGGGCACACATAAAATTCAGAATGTTTTTCTATAATTTCTGTTATTATTTTTGAGGTCAACATTGTTGCTGAACATGTAAATGCGAAAAGAATGACTATTATAGTGCGCTTTTACACTGATCTCAAGCAAACAGGCTTGAACTAGTGGTAGGTGAAACCATGGGCGGCCGCAAGTGTGGGGGGGAAACGGGCATAAACAAAAAATTGCAGAAAAAGCAGTATGCTCCATCACCACTAACTGATGCAATCAAAACTTTTGCAGGTCTCATTCACCATAAATGAGTTTCGAATTACTTGATACCACTCATTTAGATGTCAACAATATTTTTCAGTCCTGTATATATGATCGCTTGTGCTGAGATTTTCAAAGTTGTGTTTTCGCAATCATCACTGTTACGACACCAGCAACAACTTAGTTGGAAATGTTTACCTATTGCACTCTTTACGTAAAACAAAGAATATTCACAACAATCCATCTGGTTTTATTAAATTTTCACCGTATTTTCCTTCAACGGACCCGGGAAAAGTATATCCGTTTGGTGACTTATCTACCACATGTAATTTTCCATCTAGAGGACTTCTATGAAACGTGATGTATTTGATGTCTTCTGCAAAATATAATGAAACATTTCAGAAAAGAAAATCCGCAAACACCTACCAATATCCTGATACTGTATAAGTGCCGCACACTGAATTTTTTCAATCCAATCAAATAAGCAATATTTTGAAAGTGAACGAAATACAAAGAAGAAATATGAAAAAAATGATAGTGATCCAAACAATTAGCCAGAAAGTAGGTCATTTTGCTCTTAGTCTGCTGAGAGCTTCAGGCTACGAAGTAAAAATTTCTGAAGTATTTTCTTGTACGTGCTTTTTCTATGAACTTAAGAAAAGGCTAAGTAATGTTTTCTGGGAGGATGAAAAGAAATTTTAATGCAATCAAATCCTTCTGAGCTTCTTGAACAAAAGGATGGATAGGTTATTTCATTTGTACGTAAAAAAACTCAGTATTGAAATAGGTATTTCTCATCATGTTTACCTGCATCGTTTTGTGTAAAAGTGTTATAAGAGGCTTGAATAACGTTTTCGCATAATTTTAACCGTAGCGCCAAAATCTCGCGCCTGATGTAATGAACGCACAAACAGCGGGGTCGAAGAGGAAGCTGTTTCGTTACTTCTTCTGGTCATATCTCCCTATATATAAGCCTGTCACTGCACACGCATAAATAGAATAAGATCTTTCAGTTCTTTGAATTTTCGCAAACGAAATGACCATCTCCACCAATGTTTTGCTGTAATGACATGTCGTATTTTCCAGGACTAACAGAAAAATTGAAAAGGTGTTTAACTACCCACAATAAACGAACTGCGGTAAAGCTAACTAGAAAAATAGGAGATATACTACAAACTTATAAATATCCAAATAGCCCCTCTAGACCGAAGGGGCAATTTAGAGGACCCGTGTAAGGATTGTCAGTAACAATATATAGGTGAAACCAACAGACCCTGTTTACTCGAAAAAAACACGCAACTAGCATAGAGAAATGCCATGCCAAATACAGTGCCTTGGTGGAGCACGCCGTCATAGCAAAACATCGATTACCCAAAGCAAAAATCCTGGCATTTGGACTGATTTAAGAAACGTCGTTTCCTCGAGCTTTTCTTTACAAAAACAACCGGTAATGTTATGAACAGAAAAGCTAATGACTTACAGGTATTCCATTCTGTGTATAAATCTGCATTTAGAGCGAAACGTCGTAATGTTGCAAATAATGGTTTGTCCTAGAAATCATTGTCGCGAACAACGTTGCAATTTACTGCGTCCTGGAGGACCCGGTTTGTTTTTGACCTGGAGGCCCGAACGTGCTTGGGCATGTTTTAATTGCATTGCTGAGATTATTTGCTCCATTTTGTTTTCAAAAAACGATGAACACTGCTAAGTCTTATTCTGTGCCCAGATGAAGGTCGGTCGTTGACAGGCCGAAACGTCAGTGTTTTTGTGTTTTGTTTTATTTTGAGAAAGCTAATATTCTAAAAATTATGAGACAGAAACATTTTTCATCACTTCTTCCAATCATGGCCCTCTCAGACCACTGCGCAAAAACAACAGAAAATTTATTGCAATAGGCCTGCATCTATTAAAGTACAGTAGCCTGCTGATGAAAAATACATGAATCGAGTGTAATACCTTCAAACAGACCATCAAGCGACTTCAACTGATAAGTGTCAAGCAACCCATTGTTTACTGCACGAAGGTCACCGACGTAGTGTGTTGCCCATGATAGTTTAACACGGTTTCTAGACATCATATGCACAACGTTGGTTGAACCCATGATATGCTGAGCAGTTTCAAAAGCTGAGTTTCCTCGTCCAAGAATCAGAACACTCTGTCCCTCGAAATCATCGAGATTGATCGAAAGATCTTCATAGCCATCAACAAGCTCCGAGCCTAAACAAAATAACTTTAGCTGCAGCCTTTAAAAATCCACTGCTAACAAAAACACAAAGATAAATTCAATTTTATTTCCTTCCAAAAAATAACAACATAACATGGCTTTCGAAGAGGCAAGCACGAAAACATTATATCACACTACAATGTTAAGCATATATTCATGTGAGGGGCGAACCGAGGTTAGATGGCGCCCGGAACAAGAAACGATTTGGCGCCTCCATATTCGAACCAAAGGTCTTTCAGGAGCGAATGTACTGTATTGAAGGAAGTAATTGCGACATTTTGGAACTTTTCAGCACCCCCAGTGATTCGGCGCCCGGGGCATTGTGCCACCCTTGCCCCCTCGTTACGCCTCTGATTCATGTTCATTACTGCAAACCTTTGCTTGAGTTATTTTTCAGTTTTCAATCACACCCTTCAATAGGCAGAGCTTTTCCAAAGTTTTGTCCGAGTTTTACCTGAATGTGCTCCCAAACATCATAAATGAAACGCGTTAATATTGTGCTTACCAATAAAACTTGGAACATTTGGCTCAGCGATTCCAGTAGCAATGATCATGTACTTGCATGTGTAAGTTGTGTTGTGCTGGTCTTGCATTTCAAAGAGCTTGTCGTTTCTTTTCAAAATATTGGAAATTGTTGTATTCACTTGAACGTTGAGATTCAGTTTGTTCATATAATCGTTGAGATATTTTACCAAGACATCAGCAGGAGGGAAGAACTCCTGTGAAAAAGAAAATATACCTCATGTGGAATAACTTACTGTAAGTTGCGAGTGCAGTAACGTCAAATTTTGAAAGTAGTTCCATTTGTTGCAATTTTCAGTAAGCTTTATTCATTTTAGCTACTTATTCCAAAGAGCAAAAATTAAGTCGTTTTTTCTTTTAAGTTATTCACCTATCAAAAATGCACATAACAAGTTTCTGCATTTATTTGGAGATGAACACTGAATGCAAAGTTATAAATTGTAACCACAGTAAAAAGCGAGACGGATAGAGTTGTTGTAAACCTCTGCGTTATCAGTAAATCCTTTTCTAATGAAAGATTACATTTCATTGTGGCGACCAAAAATTTTTTGGTTATAATGATGAAAAAATCGTGGTGACTTCCTATGTCTATTTCGTTTGTTTGATAAGCAACCTTCAACAAAGTTTGACACTGTGTTACTACCACTTATAAAAACAGTCAGGTCCATATACCTGAACTCTGCAAAAATGCTGACTGTATCTATTCAAGTTTCTGTAAATATTCTTAAAAATCTTTATTTGTGCACCTCCGCAAACACAGTAAATAATTCGATCACCTTGGAGTACTTGGTCATTCTTAGTGATTCATCATGACTGAGAAGACTGTTCCAGTCGTGCCTCATGTTGAATTCTTTGTTTGTTTTTCCAGTGTGCCTTTTGTTGATGCTGATCAGTTGACGATGAATCGGATACTTCAAATAAAATGTTCCAGCTCCGTGACCTTCAAAACAAACCTTGAAGCGTCACGATCTGTGTTTTGTTAAGTTTTAGTTTTTGAGAATATTGTTAAATTACAGTAAATGGTAATTAAAAATGTAAATGACATTGCCGTATTTTACCGTCAAAATATCTGAAAATGTAGATGCAGTAAATTAAAAAACAATTCCATCAAGTCTTTCTGTCTGCCTTTCATGTCACTGATTGAACAAGACGCGGTTTATATTAAGAAAACGTTCTTTATTTCACATTTAGCACAAAACATTTTTTGAAAAAGAAACAACTGTTTCACGTTCTTTCTCAATGAGGCCATCGTACCTTTACAAAGAGAGAAAATCTTAGCAACCGAAAATTGGTGTTGTATTGGTATGTCATCATACACGTCCAAGCTTTACCAATGTCATACCAAAAAATGATAAAAATGAAGCAAAAGTTTACTGCATTTCCCTTAAACCTTGGAAATATTATGACATTCCAAGCTACCTTTTTCGTATATAATGTAATCTCTGTTAGATTGTTGCAAGAAATACGCCATCTGAAGGCCTCCTGGTCCAGCTCCGATGATACAGTACTGTTT
>JGI24159J19872_10008857_pt1 | contig 13186 bp, 14 predicted proteins | sample Ectturendosymbi4_FD_19872 | JGI IMG/M metagenome (IMG submission 19872) | reverse complement strand
AGGCCTAGACTTTCAACGTACATTGGAAGCGTGCAATGAAGCTAATTATTAGTTATTCCTTGTTCCAAACACAACTTCTTTGATGGTTTGACAGTTCGTCATCATTACATATCTAATTCATAAATAACAACTGTCAAACCATCAAAGAAGTTCCAAACACAACTTCTTTGATGGTTTGACAGTTGTTATTTATGAACTAGATATGTAATGTACAAAGATTTTACAACTACCACATCACAGATGTAGAAACCCTTATCAAACGCAATACATAATGCACATGGTTGATTGATGAAATAGAAGCATGCAGCCGCCCAATATAATGACAAACTGAAACGAGTGTGCTGGATGACATTCACAATTTTTGCCTTGCCTTGTTAAGCTGCAGGGTAGCTTTAAGTGTTCTTTACCCTCATGAACCTGGACTATGAAGTAGTGTTGTTTGTACCTGTTTACGCTCCCAAAAAGGCAAAACAGTGAAAACGTGGTGTGGTGGCAAATGATAAAAGTACTTGCACGACCGACAAGTAAGGTGGTGGAGTTCTGCGGACAAAGGAAAGAAGGAAATTTTAAACGCGAACACTTCACAAAATTTTGCGCTGGTTTGCATGAGATTTTTTGGTTCCACTGGTTCACCTCTCATCTTTTGTCATTTACTTCAGTGTCGCAGATTTAAATTTATTTTGACAAAATATTAAAATACGTAATCTGTGTTAACATCTGCCATGAAGCAAAACTGCAAGTCTTGTCACAACCCAATGTTTTAAACGGGCCATTTTGAAACGTGGACCTGCCCGGCGCGAGTCCGAAATCACAATCCCGAATCCGACATTTATTTTGTCAAAATAAAATTACTCTACAACATTGAAGAGCAGTAACTTGTGACAACAGTGTCCGTCGTTGCGCAAAAAAGCCCGATTTAGACCCGAAAACTAAATTTAACGAGTGAGTAAAGTTATACGCAACTGCGGGTATCGTTGGCGTGGCAAAGTAAACGTGACTAAATAATTCATAATTAGTCATTTTTTATTGAAGATTTAATCAACTCCATTGCTTTAACAATAACTGGCGACAAAAGTTTCCGCAGTTGCAAAAAATGTTTGTATGCAGCAGAACCGTTGCGAGGAAAGTCTTCAATAGGGGGCCTTTACGTTTGTGCAGGGGGGCTTGACATTGAAAATTTAATAAAAGCTCCACGTATATTGTTTCATATTTCAATTTTTGGGGTTTGTGTTGTGTTTGGGGGGGCTAAGCTCAACAAAGACCCCCGTGGCGACGGGACTGGTATCCAGACCCGATGTCGTCCCGAAACATTTTGACAAACTTAATCCCGAACCGGGCCAGACCAGAAAAGCCCGGCCCGACTTACAACTCTGCAGCCGCAGCCAATCAAAACTTTCCATAACAGAAACATCTATCGAAAACTGAACAACGTTACGTTGGCAGAACTGCCATCAAAATTAATACAGACATTCGTCTTGACCTGTTCATTGCGAGTTGAATCGCTGTTTGTTTGCAGTAGCTGTAGGTCTACTGCAGTCTTAACTGGCACGAGTAACAACCAAGCTCTATCCATAAAGAGTGGAACATGGCGGAGCGCAGATGTAACGCCGTATAGCATGAGATTTGAGCATGTTTCATAACGTTCGGTGGAGGAAATTCACGATTTGTTCAAACGAGATACTTTGCTAACAATGAGATTTATAAACCGTTTCTATTGAATTTTCGGGCTCAAGGAGTATCTGGTAAAAAAGAAAAGCCTGCCCAAACACCATGGCGCGGGGCCCAATGCAGCTGTATCGGTTGCATTGGCTTAAGGCCGGCTCTGGTTACGTGAGACAACGGCGAGTTTGAGCTTTGTTCGATTTTGGTTCAATCCTGCAGAAGTTACTTCCCAACTTATTCGTACGTTGGAGAACTCCAAAACATTTCTGTTCGAAGACGAGTTTAGGTGATGATGACGGACATAGTGGTGAATTGCGTGCTTCTATGGGTAAAGATATGCTTTCAGATGAAGAAACTATCTTGGAAACTTGCAAGAAAGCTTTTTCTGAAAACTGTGACTGTGCCTCAAAGCGCATTGGTTATGTCAAACAAGCCATCTAAAACTTGGCTATAGTAGTATTTTCTGCACAACACAAAGTTTTTCCAGCGAGTGGTCGACCTTCATAAACACAGTAGCCTACATTTTCCTAATGGCAAACGAAAAACCACCACAACCACACGATTGATCATGGTAAACCCAAACAAAAAACTGCACTTTTCATAATTCCGGTTTCAGACATCTTTTCAATTTTCCTGGAACGTAGTTTAAAAAATCGTGCCAGCTTACTTTTTGCACAGGCCTGCTGACAAAACAAGCATTTTGCCAGTCCCCACCGAGCGCGCCTCAACACAGCATGCTGCTCGTCTGCTGGGAATGCAGCCGTGACGGACACTCAATATCTAAACGATGCAAACAAATCCAGGGAAGAAAGTATGCCACAGAGACAGAAGGTCACCGTTGCTCTGGAAAGGTGGAACGATTTGCTCCAGTTGAGTGTCATTACTGCAGGAATTGAAGTCTGAATATTTAGAGCTTGGTTCAGTAAAACTCATCAAGCACCAGTGTAGGAGATGGAGGTGCAGGCAGTGCAAGTGCACCCCCAAACTTTAATTTGTTAAAAATATGGCCAAATCTTATAAAAATTGTGCAAATAAGCTTCAACATTTTTTTATAATATTAATGAAATTATACTACTTTGATATTGAGTGCATCACTAAAAGTTTATTATGCCATAGAAAGCACATTAAATTTATATAAAATCAACAAACTTTTTCTAGTAACTTCGTGTTTCGTTTGTGAGAGTTGATGAGTAACTGATTCACTTGAAAGTTTAGACAAAAAAGGCATTTCATTTATGCGCTTTATTAGTTTTTCACTAAGGTATTCGAGTATGCTGCAGGGCACCTACTTCATATTAGTAGAGTCCATGCCAGACAAGTACAGAAAAGCTTTTGTTTTTATTTTAACTACCTTTTTGGATGAACACATTTATCCATACTGGTTTTGCACATATGCTGTATGTGCAGTTGAACAGAGAATGTTGTGGGACCACGGCACAGTCATATTATACATGCCACATATATGTCTTCAGAGAAGGAAGCAGGTTTAGGCCTACCTCAGCTAGGTCTGAGGTACATTGGCCTTACTAACAGCAACAGCTGGAATGTGATTGGAACGCCGAACTAGAGCACTAAGCCAGCTAGCTTCTGACAATGTTCTTGCACAGCGTATCGTACTTTTTTCATTTTCTTCAGAACCAAATTTCAAGTTCCAAATTTTCTGTTTTTAAGTCTATGGCAACTTGGTAGAGGAAATTATAATGTACCAACACTTACAGAAAATCTGCAGGGAGAAAGTTTGCCGCATTAAAGTTTTTCGGGCAAATTTAGGGAAATTCGGCAAAAATATCCTTTGCACCCTCAAAAAATTGCCTGCTCCTACACCTATGTCACGCACAGCAACATTATCACAGATCGCTGCACGATCGCCTCACAAATCACGTACAATGTGAGCGCTAAGTTTATTACAGCAAAAGTAGTTAGGATTTCGCAACACATCAAGGAAGCAGTAGATATCGGGCAATAAAAACGGTTTAAAGTCAAAGAACATTTCCGTCGTGTAGCAAAACATATTTCCCAAAACAAGCACCTCATAACGCAAACAACTTTGGCCAGCTCAGTTGTTACTCAGATACAGCGATATCAAACAACTTTGACAAAAATACAAGAAATATTTACTCACTGAAAAACGAACATCAGGTAAAACTTTGAGATAAGGCGGTAATAGACAAGTGCATTAAGCCTCGAGATAGTAAACAAATAGACTCAATTATTGGATCAAAATGTGCACCGTAAAAAATATTTGACATCAACGGAGGAAAGACGCTTGAGCTAAGCGCAGCATTATATCGTCGATAACGAATTTCAGTAGGCCATCAGGAACGGGGGAACTTCGGCACTCTTGGAGATGAGAGCAGTATTCCAGACTTTCACTGTGTCAGTTAACCTGCCTCCAGCTTCCATAGCGTCCAGTCTGTATTTGATGTTATTCGCTAGTTTGTTGTAAAGTCCGGCACCTTCATAAAACGCTAAATGTGATTTTGTTTTATGTCAGACATGAAAATGCGATCATTTTTCCGATTTTTACAACCCAGTCTCACAGTAACCTCGTGGCAGCGGAATCAAACATGCTTTAACACTTAGGTAGGGCATTACCCTTAACGGAATAGCAAACCGTTGCCAAAACACGCAACACAACCAAAAGGTAAGGAGTTCCTTGATTTTTGCCACGTATGGAGTACCTACTGAAACAGTGTCAAAAACAATTTCAAAAATTTCGAGTTTTCATTGCTGTTAACAGAAGATACAAACTAAATGCTTTGCATGCAAGTTGGGATGTACTTACATTTTTTGCACTTTAAAGCTTTTTCTTCCCAACCTAACTTCAGCTGCACAGCAAAAATAGCCCCTGTAGCTGTGGGAAGGATCGTGGCTATAGCGTTTTTTGTCGATGACGACAAATCAGGGATCTGGAATATCACAACCTGCAAAAATGTCAGAGATTTAATTGATTAAGGTTTTCAGACACTGGCAGTGCAAACATCAGGAAAAGAGAAAGGACAACAAAAACGCACGAATTTTCATCTCTTTGCTAGGGTATAAATATAAGTTGCTACATGGAACTAGTAAACCTTAATTTTCAATACAGGCCACTACCGAATATTTCAAAATACCAGTTGGTCATTTTTACTCCTTTCAAAACTTTTACAAACCATATGTAAAATCTTGCACGGCTGCAATCAGGGTTGGTTGATTTAAATCTTGAATTAAACCAGTGATTTTGATCTAAATCAGTGCTTCCCAACCCGAGTCCGCGGAAGGCTTTTGGATAAGTCAGCAAGGGCCAACGAGTTTGCTTTAATGCCCTCAAACAATAATAAATTTATCAGCTTTACACAATCGACGTTTATGTTCGTGGAACAATGAAATGGACCCAACCAGCGTGAAAGATTAAAAAAGTCTGCAGTTCTACATGGCATTTATACTGTACTTTTGAGGTAGTGTAGTCGGTAATTTAAGTGTAAAGTTGTTAGAAAATGCGGTTAGCTTTCACTGTCTTAGTTCATCGTTGCTAAACGAAATCAGGCGCTTGCATAACGACAACTACTTGAAGCTAGAATTTACGTCAGTCGAAGTAAACGATGAAATCCGGTCACAATGACAGTGCGTGTTATTTTTAAAAGTCTTTCCTCACTGATCTCTCAAATAAGCTAAACTACGTTGGAATCTCGAGTAAGAATATGTAAAAAGGCGTTGATGAAAGCCTTGAGCTTTTTAAAGAGAAAAAGTACCATGTAACGTGAAGTCGTACTCATCGCCTATCTACTTCTGGAGTAAAAGCTTATTCCCATAGTATAAAAGCAATGCGTGCTTCTTTTTCTGCTGCTTGGAAAACGCAAGAGCAAAACACTCTATACAGCGGGAGAGCTTGGTCAAACCAGCATCCGTGAAAATAGCCTGGGTGATGTGCAGTGATGCCGTAGGTAATAAGTTAGCTATGGTTCCTTTGTCAAACAACACCATCAAGTGGCGTATCCAGGAAATCTCAGTCAATATTCTGCAACAACATATTGCTGCGGCGCCGCGAAGTGGAAGTCTTATTTTACAGTTGGACGAGACTCAAAGGCTCGTAGTTATCATATTCCTACATCTACTTTCGCGGACTCACTGGGTGTCTGTTTGCGCCGATGGTGCTTCGGCCATGGTGAGAACCAAAAAGTTTTCATGAGTTTATGAAAAAGGAAAACAAAATTTTTTGGTTGTTATTGTCTTCTTCACCGAGAATAATTTTGGCAGGGAAAGAGAAATTTAAGAAGACCTGACATTAGTTTAAAAAAATATTTTATCTACTGTCAATCACATCACATGCCATCCCTTGCGCATTGGTGAATTTGGTGCGTTATGTGACGAGATGGGAGCAGAACACAGTGGGCGTTTCTGAACATCAGCTAGCTACCATGAATTAATTTTCTAGAGAGAGTGCTGCCCACACAACAACACCGGTGCTTCATTAAAAGAACAGAAACATAACTCTGCTGAACGATTCATAGACAGCAAGTGAATTGTCAAATATTATTCTTAGGTGATTTTTATACGTTTGAACCAGCTAAACATCTCGATGCAAGGAAAAGGTAAAATATTTTTATATATGGCCAAGATATCATCGCGTTTAAAGGTAAAATATAATTGTGGATCAATTGAATTGAAAGTGGAAAAAGAGCTGCTTTTCTGGCATTTAAGCGCATTTGCAAGAAAGGTAGAAATGGATTTGCGCTGCATTCGTCAAACATTTCTTGAGCACCTTACTACATTTCTTCAATTTGAATAGATATTTCCCTTCGCACAATTACAGTACATCAAAGCATTTAACTGTTTTTGAGATGCCAGAGCTACAGGTTCATTTTGAAGTACATTTTCAAAACATTCATGCTGTAACGTATTTATGAATTGCATTGTTGAACAGCTGACGAAGCTGCAAAGTCGACAGCAGTGGAATCTCTGACTCAACTTTGAGTGGATGTCCAGTCAGTGGAACCAAATCTCTCAGACTTATGTCGACAAGCAACAAAAGTTCTTTTGCTTTTTCTGACATACCGATGTGAAGCTGTTTTTTAACACTGTAACTATTTTTAAAACCAATCACCGAAACCAACTTCAACGAGAATGCGACATCAAGTGTGCGTTGACGACCACAGGCCCTTATGTCGTCAAACTTGTGAAACAAAGTGAGCAACATGATTCTCACTGAAATTTGTGAATGTGGGCAATAAATCAAATTTTATAAAACTAGTGTTTGCATTATTCTCGTAGTGTTAGTCTACCTTGAGCCCTCGAAGATTTATAATGGTCCGAAAATAGTCCGTTCGGCGCCGGTGTACGAATATATCGTACTTATAAATCCCGCATTGAGTCGCTATTTTCGCGCCAGTTTGCAACTCCATAACACGCCAGTCGATTGTGCTAGAGAGCTGTTCAAACCCTCAAAAGACTCGGCGAGTCTTCTAGTTTGCAATGAAAAAAAATTAAGTTTTGGGTTTTCTTATTTTGTGGGTGACGTCATAAGTGGGGTTGGTTTAGGCTTTTTTGGCTAAGGTTATCGGGCACTTGGCCCCAACCGCAAGAGAGAAGTATTTCGCCCAATGCTTTAGTAGAAACTAGGTTAAATTTGAGTTTTTTGAGCCTTTGATTGGTTTTCTAGGGTTTCTGGTTCAAATATTACGGTAAAATAACAAAAATTTGTGTAAAAAATCTTTTGGGGTAATTTTTACCAAATTTAATTTTTACTCAAATTCAGGAGGCACTATAAGCCAAACACCATTTTGATCTTTTGACGTATCGCTCAAGCCAAAGAAACGTGGATCGGTTCTACTTTTCTCAGCGGATTGTTATCAACTGTTGTCTGTAGAGCTTTATCGCTTATGACTAACGTACGCTTGGCCCACTACATTGGTCAGGTTTTTTCTAAACGTTGTTCCTAACTGATCGTGCTGTAACAGCATTTGTTGGTGACCAATCAGAAATTAAAAAACACATTTGGGCTGAACACTAATATTCTTCAAAGCAACAACACGCTGCACTAAAAAAACAAAAAAAAACAAGCAGTCAGTAAAAAGTAACAGCTTTGATGTATTTAGTTTTGGTGAGCTCTGAATTCGCTAGAAATTCGGCCACATGTCGTCTGTAGCGGTGAATCAATCTAATTTTTCTCATATATTGCATCACTTTACTTGTAGTTTCTTTACACCTCTCGATCATTCGTTATGCTTATTTTTACATTGATTGACATTTAATAATTGCTATCTCAGAAACTCCCCTGTAGCGTTCATTATCAGAAATGCCTTTGAATTAACATGCACACAATATTACAAACAAGTTGCGTTGTCTGATAAACGAAAGGCATGACCATGGCCGTCGGAAAGGGGAGACCTTGCGCCCCTGGAGTTTGACAATTTCAGCAAAAAAAGGTTGTTTTCTTAGTTTCGAGCAGGCAAAAACAAATTTCACCACTTTTGGCCCACCCTAGAAAATTTTTTGTAAAAATCCACTATTGTTGCCACTCCCTGGAAAATACTTCCGACGCCCATAGTCATGATAATTCAAGTGAGGTACAGCCTTCAGATCTTGGTTTTAGCAATTGAATGAAGATATCCATGCACGGACGAAACGAACCACATACAACACAGACAAACCTGCGCAACTTGAACAGCAACAATCAGCAGAGTCACGAGCAAATTCGTGCATTTTAAAAATCTGGACTGTCTCTTGCATTTAATGAACGCTTTAGAAAAGCGGCTGTGTAATTTCAACATGAATTTTCCGTGGTTGATGTCCTCGCAATTTTCAACCTGTTCACAGTAAATTACTGTACAAATGCAGCGATCACCGGATCAGACGTGCACTGTAACTGAATCAGATTTAACTCAAATCCTATGGCTGTTTTCTTTCCATAGGAACTAAAGGAACAAAGACATTGAAGCGGCTGGTGTGGTTATACTGCACACAGTGACTCGGTTGCGGCAAAGCAGTCTGCAGCAAGTGTTCTTTGTTGGTTTAGAGCAGGAGTGTACAGCCTGCGGCCTTCGATAAAAATGTATACGGCCGTGCATTAATAAAACTCTTTGTCTACTGCAGAGGTCTACAAACTTTTTTGTCAAAGGGCCACATAAGCTATTACACAACAGTTCGAGGGCCGGATATCTTACGTAATTTGATTGTTTCAGGATATGTTACATTTTACCAAATCAACACATTTTTGGTGTATATATTATTTTTTCATTGTTGACAAAAGTATTTGCGGCCGAATGAAATGGTTTCACTGGCCGGATTTGGCCCGTGGGCCGTTGTTTTGAGACCCTGGTCTACTGTATGAGAATACTTTGTACAGACAGACGGCCAAGCAGGCGTATGGAAGCAAGCCGGGCTCAGTGTGTGGAAGCAGAACAGGGGTAAAGTAAAAAATATATCTAGAATTCACTGGGAGTCGTAATTTATAAAAATAAACGTAACGTGGCCGGAAACAGCGAACAGGTTGTGCACCCCTGATTTAGAGTAAACCAGTCGTACACATCTTAACTGTTCGTTATAACACCTCAAACAATTATTGTTAGGCCTGCAAGAGATGTTGTTCGATAAAGGTCACAAGTTGTGAGGTTTTCATTCCGGATATAAACTGATCCTACCTTGATTTCTCGCTCCCAGAACGGAGGCTGCTTCTTTTTCTGTTCTCCACTGCTAGACCCTCCCCAGTTGGACGCTTGTTCAGGAGTGGACATTTCGTTCTATTTCGATGTTGCTACGATTCCTTCACAATTTTTATTACACGATATCAACAACAACTAAAATTAAGAATATGTATTGAAAATTAAGAAACCAGTCAATCCGTTTATCGGACCATACTGTATTAAAGTCACCAACATTAAGTCACACTTAACTTACGTAAAAACATGACAGGAGCATCAATAAACACTCCGGTTCGCTCTTCCTTGTGACGTTTAGAGCCTGCTTCCACCAAAAACTTGAGCAACAATGCAGCACTTTAATTGCAGCTTGCCTATTACTCACGCTTTACCACTCCCTGGCAGTGGAACACAAGGAAATTACGAAGGAGGTCACAAACGTCTTAGCACAATACGAAACAAAGCGACCATGTATAAATTACCAACGATTGGCTTAGTGAAGATTTTAGAAATAAGGATCAACCTTGACAACATATGTACTGATATTATTAATCCCTTCTAATATTTTTCATTTCAGGCACTCTGCAAAAGTAAAGTATTTTAAACTATAGCCCGTTTCTGGGCTGTAACACATTTTGCCACAATCGCATCAGCTGACATATAGACCATAAATTGTCCTTTTCTAGTTCCGAAAAGTCTGCAACGCTTGTATTCACACAGCGATATCCGGACTACAGCCACCAGACTTCCACCAGGACAACTACCACCTTGGATAATCGCCACCCAGGACAAGTGCCAACCGGCCAACGGCAACCTAGGACAATCGCCACCCAGGACATGTACCACCCGGATAACGGACAACTGCCACCCAGGGCAACTGACACCCGGACGACTGCTACCTAGGAAAGCCGCCACCTGGAGAACTGTCAGCGAAGAGGTGTCGTGGGTTGGGAACACATTCTCAAACTTTTTTTATGTTTTCGTTTCTAGTGCAATGAAACTAAATATTTCGTTAATAACCGATTTAAAAATAAAGTTGAAGTGCTGTTGAAAATGGCTACTTTATAGGTGCGTTCCCAGTCCCACGCTTCTCTTTTTACCACTACGCCTCTGTGCCCTCCGGACAACTGCCACCTAGGATGATGCGTTTCACACATCACACACAAGGAGGGGCGGATCCAACCAGTAAGGTAAGCGGGGGCGAGGCGATTTCAATAAAATTGGTAGACAGGTCTCATTACGGGTTCACAACACTGTTATGACAAAACAACCGATGGCAAAATGGCCTTATTTGTTTTCTGAATTGCACAAAATTATAGTGAATAAAATCACTTTCGTAGGTTATAGGGGAGGCGATTGCCCCAATCGCCTCCCTTTGATCCGCCCCTGCGTACAAGCTATCAAATTCAGTTTGGTATATTGCGTTGCGGCACGTGTAGGAGCTCTAGGGGAACAGCGGTTGAGAACCTCTGTGCTACGATATTATTGCTTCAACATAGTGCAGCAAAAGTGAGTTGCAATGTTGCTGTTGCTGCCATTTAACTCACAAATCAAAAGCTTACGTGAAAGAATATATACGACTTGCGATGAACAGGGAAAAACGCGTTTTGTGAGTCTGTGGAATAAATGCAATGCGATAACGTACATGAGAGAGTGGGAAAAATTAAAGAACGGCCCATAAAAATTAAGATATGCGTTGACTTCAGAATGTTTGTGAAGGTGTTATGACATTGACACGACATTCACCACCCTAGAGCACTAAGGTTTGATACGACATTCAGCACCCCAAAATACTAAAGTTAAGTTAGGTTAGATTCTTTACAGGGTTCAAAGGATTAATAAACTTTTGTTATGCTCCAGAACCTTGTGAAGGTCAAATGGCTTTGATTAGCAATAAACGCAACTAACTCAATATGTCCAAGTTGGCAGTTTCCGGGTGGTGATTTTATTAGGTGTCACTTGTCCGGGTGGGAGTTGTCCGGGTGTCAGGTGCCTGGGTGGCCGTTATGCTAGGTGGCAGTTGTCCGGTGGCGTTTTTCCTAGGTGGCGATTGTCCTGGTGGCAGTTGTCCGGGTGACAGTTGTCCAGGTGGCTGTTGTGCTAGAATCTACAGAGCAGTAGCAGCACTACAACTGAAACCAGCTAACAAGCTTGTGCACACTTTTTTGTGGACCACGCATAACACGGCCTTTTTGAGTTGTGATTGTAACTGGAACTCCTTGCAAACAATGTGATGTTTCGCACTGATGACTCGTCCGTATAGTTGGTTGAGCACGCGCCAGCGACGATGGTAGAATGGATTGAATTCCAGGTTATACCAGAGACTTGAAAAACGGTGCATGCGGCCTGGTCAGCTTCGTGCTCGGCGTTGGTGGGTTCAGGCAAACCAGTGCAGCATTCACTGCGAAAGTAGCCGCATGGTTCACAGCGCAACCAAGTGGAGATGAGTGCCGGCAGATCACTCACGACACTCCAAAAGTAGTGCAAATTCGAGTATAACGAAATTGAACTTGCTCTTCTTTCCGCGGATCTTTTTGGCGTTTGGTTGATGTTCAGAGTTGCCCAATTTTGTTTTGCCACTTGCGATTGCAATGCTCAAGCGCATGTCAAAGCAGGGTTTCTTTTTGGCGATTTTAGAATTAAAAAGTGGGTGGGGTGCACTGCGGGGCCAAAAAAAAGTAGGGTGGTCCAACATAAATATCTATCTTGCATGGTAATTTTTCGTTGTTTTGAAGATTACGTTGCTATGATTAACCCAATCAAACCCAACATAGGCTTTAGCAGACGCGCAACCAGGGGGGGCATTTGGAGCATTTGCCACCCCCGAAATTTTCAAAACATTGCATAGCAATTTTGACATTTGAAGAAACTTTCAAATAATAAAGTTGAAATTTTGTTTTCCAATCCTTTGAAAAGTTTTACTTAATTTTTCTTTGTCTCACTGGTTAATCATCTTTCAAAATATATCTTGAGACAGGCCATCTGATCGAAAAGTTTGTAAATGATTCGTATTTAACCACGAATATGTTGAAATTGGGAGATCGTTTAAAATGTTGGTAGCCTGCTTCTTAGGCACTTTTATCCTTTTTTTCTTGTACCACTCTAAACATTTTCAGAAATGCAGTGTGTGCGTACGCTGTGATTTTGTTTCTTGCCATCTTCTGAGGAAGAGATTGCATACACTCTTGAAACGTCAGCGATAAATACTGCATTACTATCACACCTGTTGAGCTAAGTTTGCACTCAGTAGACTCTGCCTGGTGACAGAAACAACATAGCTTACTCATATGTTCATATTATTGTGTTAGCTTTACGTTTGCCTAGGGATACTGTAAGCTACTATTTAAGCATTTTTGCTTTTATGTTCAGTGGGGTTTCATAGCCGAGCTCTAACGTTGCAAGGGAAATTCGAAATTCACAAGAGCCTCAAAGTTATTAGGTGTTTTTTAGGTAGTCCTAGCAAAAGTGGCTAGGCCCACTCACATCTGGTGGCCAGCCTGGCCCAACAATTCGTAATAAAGTTCAAGTTACCTTCCTTCTCAGGCCCCAGGAGAGGGGTTGCAGCCGATGCGCTGCTCCGGGGCCCACAAGAGTCCAGGGCGCCCATGAATCTCAATGTTCAAAATTGAAAAGGGCATTTATGCACAAAGTTTTTATTGTTATAACTTTATTCATACAATCTTGTGCAAATTAATTGGCTAAAGTTGTGGTTTTAGTCGATATACAATGTATCGTCATTTCTTTTGATGTGTGGTTGGGATTATCTCAATTGCTGCTATTTCATTGTTAGCCCAACGCACTATGTACTGCGTAACATGACGGAATGATCGAAAAATATTTTTATGACGTTACATAGGACTTTAATCAGCTCAATAGTGTTATAGAATGAAGCCAGTTCTTTCTTTTGT
>JGI24159J19872_10008856_pt1 | contig 13188 bp, 9 predicted proteins | sample Ectturendosymbi4_FD_19872 | JGI IMG/M metagenome (IMG submission 19872) | reverse complement strand
TTTAGAAATGAAAAAATAAAAACCGTGTTTGGCACGTTTCACAGCCAAATATTAAGTTTTGTCACTTGTTTACCATAAACATTGTTAGTATTCTTCCCTCTATTGTTCGCGTGCATTAACCCAGTGCATTGATATTATACAGCTTCTTCTTCATCGTCTGAGCCAGTTCTTGTAATCCACTGCTAGGCCGCACCTGATTTTACTGCTGTCCCAACGTAAATAGTTCCATGAGGTATTGTTGTTATCTCGCACATAATTTGTTTTTGTTGCGTTCGCTATAAATCAGTCTATTTTCTGCATTAGACTCTCGTATAATGTAATGGGATGTCGTTAGTTTCCCAACGAATTGAGATGATTACTTTTTGCGAATCGTTTATATGTTTAATTTCTGAAGGAATTTTGACGAGATTTCTATTGCACTGTATTTTGTCATTTTAGCACCCGAGTTTGAATGTGCTTTTGGCAAAGCAAATTGTCGAGTTTTGATTTGTCGTGTATTATACGGATAAATGATTATCCTGCCTAGATACTCATTTAAATTAACAAATTTCACAAATTTCATCAGTTCCTTATGTTCAAAAATGTTACGACCGAAATATCCCGTGACCGAAACGGCCAGACCGAATCGACCAGACCGAAACGACTCAGACCGAAACGGCTCAGACCGAAACAGCTCAGACCGAAACGGCCAGACCGAACCGGCCAGACCGAAAAGTCGTGTAACCATAAAAATGGGGTATTTTAAAACTTGACAAAGCTAGTTTCTTCGCTGTTCCCAACGAACTTCGTGTGAAGGTGTAGTGTTTTGAAGTTCTGCTTTGTAGCTTATAGATATGGAGATCAGTCGGGTCTGGAATACTGTGTGGAGTAAATTGCTGCTTTGATCGAATTCAGCACCGTTCTTATTGGTGTCAGTGGTGTTCGCCTTGTGTGTTTATGTGGCTTCGCGAGTACGACATTAAATTAAATCCAGCCCTTGTTCAGAAGCGGATTGTGCAGTTAATTTGTTATCAAGAATAAACATTGTTGTGGGCTGCTGTATAACTTGGGTGTTTATTTCACACATTATGCGACAATTTCAGCTAAATAAAACCTAGAACACTGATCTATAAAAGGTTCTTCTCGATAGGTTCATTTCTCTGTTACATAGTTGTCCCTTATGTTAAAAGGGCCCGGATTTTGAAGTGGTGGCATCATTTAAAAGAGAGTTTAGTGAAAGATGTCAATCTAGCGAAAATTGTTTAATGCAGAAATATTTGTCCGAAGGAAGAGCAAAAACATCAATGAATTTTATGTAGAACTGCAATCACGAAAATGTCGTCGTGATAAAATCGTAATTGTTAATGTGGGCATCGAAAACCAGATGTTTTTCATTTGCGAAGAATATATTTTTGCTTATCACATGTAAAATCATGTTTTTTTATGGTACGCGATAAGAATTTGTTGTTCACAGATTTGGGAGCTGGATCACTTAGGTTTGATGCCACTAAGTAGATTGTTATGAAACAGTTCAATAAAACGTATCTATGTGTAAGGATTATTTTGAACTATAAAAGACATTGTTCTTAGCAAAGCTCAAAATGTAGCCTGCACAAATGTCGTTCAGTAAACGACGATCAGTTTTCGAGAAGGCGATTGATTTTGTCCTTGATTGATGCTTTGTATCAGGCACTCTATAATAATGCATATAAAGTTATCTGATATACAGTAATTCAAAAAGTTTCTGCCTTCAGTTGATGAGTTTAGTAAACCGTATTCTGAGCAGTTGAGGTGGCCTCCACACATTCACTCGTCCTAACCTCTCACAGTGAGATCCAGTCCTTTTCCCCGAACACTTAATGCATGAACCTGTTCTTCGATCGCAGTCAGCGGAGAATCCATGGCATTGGCATGGTTGGCAGTTCGGGAATCCATAATAACCCTCGTCGCATTGGTCGCAAGATCTGCCAGTTATAGCTAAAGATCTGCATCGACATTTCCCGGTCTTCATGTCGCAGGTGGATCCATTTACTGATCCGAATGGATTACATTCGCAAGCTGAATATCAAAATAAAAGTACTTGTCATTACAGTACCTTTTCAGAAACAGTGAACTTATCCGAAGCGCAACTTACGTGTGCAAAGTAACTAACAAGCCGCGCACACTAAAGAGCAGGGGAAGGTTAAGTATTGGTGCATGTATTTCGATACGAATATTAAATTGGAATTTAGAAAAGAGTAGGAGCTTTCAGAAACTATACCATCGAAATTTTAAACAATCAGCATTTCGACAGACAATACAAGTCATTTCGTTTTCAACTACTTCTAGTTTTTCGAGCTTGCACCACAACCACATTTACTAAAACGCCATAATACATGAAATAGTTGGAAAGCCAAGTTGGTATAGAAAAACAAACATAAAGTGATGACTAACATTCTGTTTGAAGAAGAATTGAAGCGTAAGCTGGTTTCAGCAAAATCCTTTGCTTGTAAAACGTTTCTTTTAGCTGATACTTGACTTGATCGAACACCTGACTTGGTAACAAGGAATCGATCACCAAATTTTTAATAGGAAATCGATTTCACGTAGAATTACGCATCGTCAGTCATGACATTTGCAAGCAAAGCTTACGGGTGAAAAGTTGAAAGGCTAAAGGAAGAGGAAAGAAAACTGCCTCTCTTAAGACTACTGTAAAATGACTACATCATAACTCAAGCTAGAAATCAGAATACCTAACTAACTGACTGACGTCAAGAACATAAGCTGCGACAAAAAAACTGTGACTTATAAAATTATAAAAAACGTTTACCCAAATAAATGATTTCACTAAAACTTCGAAACTAACTGATTGACGACAATGATCAAAAACTTCTCTAACCTATTAATCTAACTCGTCAAATCACTAAGGACGCTGGAGAGATTTAGCAAACCATGCGTAGGCAGTGATTCTATGGAGTACGTACTGTATTTAAAACCTGCCATTAATTCGCATATAAAAGTTGGGGTGGGAACAAGCACGCTGCGTTGAAAGAAAAGCCAGCACAAAAGGCGGTAGAGAACGTCGGAATAAGTCAAACAAAACAATGAAAAATATCGCAAGAATTATTTCAAATAGGTAAGGATCCTGTTCTGAATGTTAATTTGAGCGTCACGTTGGTGATACCATTTATTTTCACAGATACCTAGAGAGTGAGAACTTGGCTGTTCGACAAAAGTAACGGTGTATGCTTGGTGCAGGGGTGGTTTGTTTATAGTTCCATGGCTCTTTGAATACAGGGTCGCGACCGGACCATCTGGTCTTATCAGTTTACAATCCTGTTTGTTCCATTACTGTGCTGCGCTGGCCATCTCCTGGAAAATTTATAGCTAGTTTGACCAACTTAGTGTTCATGACAAATCGCAAAAGTCGCTACGTAAATGCCAAAGTTTGCGCAAGTCAAGTTTTGGTTCAGGAGGAGAGTTTCAGTTTTAGTCAGCAGTTGTGAAACATTTGATACCATGGATTTGTTATTTTGTTTCCATAGCAACCACAAAGTGCACAGCGTTCACATGGTTTTGAACCACCTTTGATTTGCTTTCGTGTCTTGTTTAAAGTAAGGTCTTTGCAGTTCATTAACTTTTGTCCAGTTGTGGTAGGTATTTTATACAGTAGGTCGTCATTGCCTTCGCGTTAAAGTTTTTTTCTATTTGTGTTAGAGCAGTGGTTTTCAATCTTTTTCATGCAGCCATACATTTTGCAACCACTTTGACCAAACGACCCCTGCCGAAAATTTCTAGTCAGGCATGTGAAATGCAGTTGTGTTTGCAGTTTACACAATAGAAAATCACAGTGATCAAAAAAACGTATCATATCATTATGTTGAACAAAGACTCATTTATTAAAATGATGCACATGGCAGCATCAGTGAGAGAGACCCGTGCCGTTTACAAATCTCTCCGTAGCACAACTAATGGAAATCTAGAATAATCCCAAAGTTAGCTATCGCAATCAGATTTCTACACTACAAACACAGCACATTCTTACGTCACAAAGTTACTCGTGCGTTGCCAAACGCAACAGTACTCTGTACTGTAATGGTCATAATGCCACTTAAAATAATTTTGAGTGAAAATATAGGCTATCCTTTTTGCCAGGTGATCCTATTATTCTGGCTACGACAAAAAGCGGATGCATATACGAAATATAGAATCCAGAAATAATTATGAATATTTTCTTCAGACGCTCTCGTGACCCCAGAAAAATGGCAAACGACCCCCATGGGGCGCCGCGCCCACAGGTTGAAAACGACTGTGTTAGAGTAAGCAGATGGGGAAAAGATGTAGCCCAAACTTGTGGGTCTTCTTTCTTGTCGCATTTTGGGGGGTGCAGTCTTACTTCCCAGTCGTTCGTCATGTCCAACGTGAAATTTGAACGTATCACATTTTCTTTGAGTCGGTTTAAGCTGCTGAGGTAGGACGTGGCAGACTGATCGCCATCGTAGGCATGATGAATTCGAATAAATACAAGGACATACTAACTAAATATTTGATTCCAAGGCTGTCAAACCGCAGCACTTCAAGGGATCCAATTTTTCAACAGGGTCTCGTAACTTTCCACTGTTCAAAGAAAATGCAGAATTTTTTAAGCCATCACGAAAAAATGTGCTGGATTGGTCTAGACATTCTCCAGATCTTAACCCTATTGAGAATCTGTGGGCAGATTTTCGGCAAATTTTCTATGCATAAGACTCAAACGGAAACTTTTCTAAGCACAACCGCTCCACAAAAACTTTGCTTATTGAAGTCATAATATGCATCTCGTATCATGATGAAGAACGAAAGAAGATGTGCTCCAACCTCATTCAATCATTGCCAGTAAGGACTTCAATGGTTCTAAACTCAAAACGAGGACACAATAGCTACTAATTTCGTACTTCACAGCCTATCATTGCTTACAGAATTGCTATTATTAAACTAAAACCAAATCATTGCCTGATATGATATTTTTTGCATTTTGTTGCAGCTGTCCCAACTAATTCGCACAGTACTGTAGGTATCACGTATGCACAAGATTTTCAACGTTTTGAAGAATAAGTAGCCTATTTCTTATTGAAATAATGTCTAATATTTATCAAATTTTCTGAGTACCAATAAACTGACACTTTTTTCATTTAAGAAAAATCTTATCTACAGCAACATTCTCTGCATTGCTGGAAATACATTTTTGAATCGCTTTGGAAGTTATTATTGTTAAAAGCCAACACCACCTGCATTCATATTTGTGTCGGTATGTATAAAGTCATAGCCTGCAAGTAGTATGTATAAAGTAAGTTCACTGAGTAAGTTTACAACCTTGCACTCGGTTTCATACGTTCATACAAGGTTATTGGTCTCCGTCATGCAGTTGTCAGTGGTCCAAGCAATTAGATGAAATAAACAATGCAGTATCGATACAACTGAGCTAATGAACTGTGCTGGAAAAGACCGTGTTGTAGAGGAATAGAGCTGAACCATCTGCGTAGCTGTATGACATCGTCCACTGATCATGACTAGTGTTCTTGCTGGTATGTTATAAGATTGATTGCGATGTAAATACATAGTTCTTGAAAGTTGATGCTATTTGTGGCGATTGTTTATTCTACAGTTGCAAGCTCTATATACTGACTATACATGTTTTTGCGTGAGTGTCGACCTTCAACAAATCATCACATACATAACAACCTGTGCCTGGGGAACAATCGCTGCCGCCTCTTGAATTGATGTCGTTCGGCGCCACACTTTAAAAAATGCATGACCTTTTCTGCTGTTCCTTTTTTTGGCTCTCGTAATAATTTTGCAAAAAATTGGTGCCCTTCTCTAAGAGTGATCCTCAAAGCGCCATTCTGAAACTTTCACTCACCATGTCAACTTACTCAGAAAGGAGGGGGGTTCTTTAAGAAAAAAAACTTAAGTGGGGTAATAGGGTGTTTAAAAAAACACCCTAGTTGAGGTAGGAAAAATCAAGCCCTGAGTAGGGGGGTACACAGGGGGCCTTTGAAAGCACCCTTCAAAGGGGGTGTTCTGTAAAGGTGTATTTGTGCGAAATACACTCTACATTTGTAACGCCTTCACAGGTGCTTTGTCATCACTTTTCAGATACGTGGATCTACGGAGAATTTATTTGACGCGGATATCAGAGACCTACTGCTACGCTTGCTGCAGTCTGCTGGGAACATCTGCACCTCATGCATTACTACATTTCTGCAATTGATACTGAAAACTATTAGTGCAAACTCTTGCAAAACCAGTCTAAACGATTTTTGTCAAGATAGCTGTCAGTACATTGAAGACTTGTTCAACTGGAAAGACCGACTCATCAAAACTTTAGAAACTGAAAAGAAAAAAAAATTGTTTTACATTGTAGCGGCAGATGTGAAAGAACTGTACCCAAGCTTGTGCAGAGACATTGTAACAAACGTTCTTGAATGTGCATTGAAGAAGCATTCCACTGCAACACCAAGGTCCGTATTAGGTCACCAAGGTGGTCACCTAATATGGAGACCAATTATACATGTAAAACAATGGAATCATGACTGGTGATAACCACTCTGTCTTATTGGCAAACATTGCTGTGCATTATATTCTACAGCTGATTGCCGTTGTCCTTAATGAGGTAGAACTTTTCCACAGATTTATCGATCACATAATTTGGATTTCTGCATCAAAAAGATAAAATTAAAGCATTCGACAAGCACAAATTTCTGCAGTTTCGAACAGTGGCTTGCAACTAACGTTTCAACAAACTTGCACAGCAGAAAAAAGCGGGCGAAGTGGAATTCCAGGACGTTAGCCCTTTCATATCCATTGAAGATGATTTTGGTTTTGTCACTAAAGACTTCGAAAAACCCACAGCGGAGGGAAGGCAATTCATTAATAGGAATTCAGACCACCCGAAGGCGATATTTAAGTCTGCATTATTTGGCGAAGCAATAAGATTGAGGCGTCTCACCTAAAGAAAAGAAGATTACCTCAGCAGCTCAAACCGATTCAAAGAAAAAGCCATCTGTTGAAATTTCCCTTGGAAATGACAAATGACGTAATAGCAATGGGATCTAATTGGGAACAAAGACTATGCCCCTAACACAAAAGGAAAAAAGTAAACCCGAAGACAATGATTACCTACAAAAGACCTTTACAATCGGACTAAAGTTAACGCTTTACAAAGACCTTGCTTTAAACGAGACACGAAAGCAAATCAAAGCTATAGTTCAAGACCATGTCAAAGCTGGGTACGCTGTGGTCGCTATGGAAAAAATGACGTAACAAATGTTTCACAATTGTTGACAAAAACTGAAACTTTCTCGCTGAACCAAAACTTGGCTTGCGCAAACATTGGCATTTACGTAAGAACGTGTGTGATATGTCATGAAAAATATGTTGGTCAAACTAGCAACAAATTTTTCATTTTTCAAGAGATGGTGAGTGCAGCGCAGTCAGTGGAACAAACAGGATTGTAAACTGATAAGACCAGATGGCCTTGTCGCGATACTATTCAAAGAACTATGACACTATAAACAAACCACCCCTACACGAAGCATACACCGTCACTTTTGTCGAACAACCAAGTTCTCACTCTCTAGATATCAGTGAAAATAAATGGTATCGCCAACTTGATGCGCAAAGTAACATTGTGAACATCATCCTTACCCATTTTGCGATATTTTTCATTGTGTTGTTTGACTCATTCCGACGTTCTCTACCGCTTTTTGTGCTGGCTTTTCTTTCAACGCAGCGTGCTTTCTCCCACCCCAACGTTCATATGCGAACTCATGGAAGGTTGCAACCCCCCTCAGTCCCGCGCCGGCCACTTTTGTGACCAGCTATGATTGGCCATAACCCCTGAACGAATCGGGCAAGAGATCCATTGAAAACATAACTGAATGCGTGAGACAGCAGGGAATCCAGTGAACTTGACAAAAATACACCTTGACGTTTGAAATTATTGAGAAAAATCCATGTATTTGTGCAATTGCCGTACTGATTTGATGGCAATTTTCAGAGAAAATCCAAAAACGCGTTCCCCGCATCCCGTTTAACCATTCCGATCAGGTTTTTGCGCTTCTCCGACAGCCGGGATACCCAAACACAGGATCCTCTCAAACAAAGTGGGATCGGGCCGTTTCAGGGAGGCAAATTAAGGAGAAAAATGTGTAGGTTAAGAAAACTGATTTCCAGATCACGTTCTGAGGTCCAGGGAACAAAATATAGGGGGTAAGGACTTGATGTGTGACTAAAAATATTCTAGGAGCTATTCTGGATTTTCATAGACTATCCTATTAGCCTAAGGGGTTGGGGAGTTATGGCCAAAAATAGACCAAGAAATCTGCTTGGCCGCCAAGTGGATATTTTGATTTTTTCAAGAATTGATTTTTCCGGTGAATATTTTGGCTTGAAATTTGGTGAGATGTTGTAAAACACCCAAACACACTTTTCTGCAGGTTTGGTGGGGTTCGTGGGTGCTGGTTGGCAGAAAAGCGGCTTGAACCTCAAAAACGAACAAAATCCGTAAATTGTCCCCTCTAGTACCCCCCACCAAAAAAAATTTTAACTTTTTTGATGATCACTGCAAATGTAAGGTCTTTATCGACATTTTTTGTGTAGAACGTGTATTTTCAACGTGTTTGATTTAGGTTCTACAGCCTGTAGAATGGATGCATCTAGGTTTTTTGCCTACGCGAAAAGCGGTTTTTCCTCTTACTTAAAGTCACAATGATGTCACAGGTGCGCGCAACCTACTTCAACAGATTCGGGACAATCTCACAGATCCAACGATGCCTTTACTGACTCTCTAGCTCAATCCGTTCAGAAGGTATGGCAGCTCATAGCTTTCTTTGTTAAAAAGGGGCCGGTGCTGGATTTAAGAGGGTTTAATTAAATACGTACTCCAGAGAATTACTGCATACGCATGGTTTGCTAAATCTCTCGAGCGTTCTTAGTCGGTGGAAAACGAGTTAGATTAATAGGTTGGAAAAGTTTTTGATCACTGGCGTCAATCAGTTCGTTTCGACGTTTTGGTAAAATTATTTATTTGAATAAACGTTTTATCTAATTTTCTAAGTCACAGCTTTTTTGTCGCGACTTGTGTTCTTGGTGTCAGTCAGTTACTTAATAGGTTCTGATTTCTGAGCTTGCATTATGCTGTATTAATTTTAGTCTTGAGTTTTTTGCTTTCTCTGCCTTTACTTTAGCCTTTCAACTGTTCACCCGTAAGCATTTCTTGCAATTTCAGGACTGAGGATGCGTAATTTTACATGAAATCGATTTCCTACTAAAAATTCGCAGGTTGATTCCATGTGTACCACAATCGTGGAGAGTACATACTTCAACACAGATATGCGCAAGTTTGAATCATCGCAAATTGATGACAGCAAAGCACAGTGGGCTGGTTACTCGAGAGCATACCGAAACATAGTGCATTTCACTGTCTTGGTAAGCGTGTTGGGAAAAAATGAAATGAAAATCCAGCTGAGCGGAATATTTCACATATTGCTATTTACATGACCTAATTTTATTCGACTTTTGCCCAAAACAATCTCAGAACTGGCAGTGCTTGAAGGTAATTTTATGAAAAACATCTCAATTCGAAGCAAAAAGTAAAAGGATACAAAATCACAACTTTCGTTTGTCACCTAAAGCAGCAATCACACCTCTTGTAACCCACACGTTACGTGGTTTTAACGAACTTCCTCACAGCTGACCTAATAACTTTGAAAAGAACAGAACTTTCAATCACGGTGAAAGGTGAAAATCATTTTTTCCAGAAACTGGTCATACCATTTCCGTTTAACATAATCTTTATGACGTCACACAATTCTCTCTCTCGGACATAATTTTTATGATGTCACACTATTCTCAGACTCACGCAATCTTTGCGACGTGACAAAATTCTCATGCTGAAATGACCTTATCCTACTCAAAAACCAATTGTGGACTACCAAATTTTTAAACCTTAGCGCCAAACTGAACTTATTTCTCTTCGTGTGCTGCAAAGTATCCGATTAAAGCGTTCGTTTTGTTCCTTTTATTTTTTTGATGAGAAGAACTCACCAAGCGATAGACATGCAGCTGCTACTTATACAAACGAGACAGTCAAGCTGATGACGGAATTTTGGAAATTTAACTTAATTTCAAACCAAAAATATTATATAGGAAAATCTTTCGAAGATGTGTTGTGAAAATTTGTATGAATTTCAAAACTCTTTCCCCAAAACGTCATCCCACCATCCGACAAAATCGCAGCACGAAATCAAACCTGCGCATCCAGGCGGGAAATCCCCAGTCCTGGCAACCCTACGCTTCGGGGATCTTTGCGCGTTGGAAAACAGTGGGCATGACACTAAGTACTTTTGTGCAAACATGTTGCCCCTCATTGTGTGTACGGATGTCATTTCCAAAGATAAAAAAAACTTCGATTTCACCTCACAAAGAGCAGAAAACTTTTTTACCAATTCTGCAGGAATTACGAACTTGATTTTGAAGTGTGTGTGCGTGTGACGAAGCGCATTGAGCAGTCTCTTGATTTCACAGTGACCATAAACACCATTTTACTAAATACACCTATTCACAGTGACCATCAGCACCATTTTACTAAATACACCTATTTAACTACATGGCCTGTCAGCTCGTGACATACGACAGAAGGTAACTCATTTCTATTTCTTGCTTCGAGTTTTTCGACATAAAGCAGACTTATTTGTCGACATTATTCGACATTAGCAGCAATTCGAATTAGATGTTTTTACCCACATTTTATTTCAAATATTTTCAAATATGCGATTTGTTCAAAAGTAATAGTTAAGCTTCTTGGTGATGTTGCGAGTATCTTTTAGAAAAAATGAAGATGCTTGCGTCAGTCATCCACCCGTGAATAGGTCGAATCAGCGATTCACAGACGAAGCACAGGTATGTCATTATTAACCGAAAACAGTTCATTAACTGTAGTCCATAACCCTTGAAGTACCGCAACCACTGCCGTCGTTGAAGCTAGAGAGCTGTTAAACCCCTTAAAGAGCAGAAAGTCTCCTAGCTTCGATTTTAAAAAGTCCAAGCAGTTTTAGGTTTGAACTTTTTTTTAGAGTAATGTCACGAGTGGGTGGGTTCATGGGATTTCTGGATGACGTCACCGAGGTCTGAGAAAAAAGTTCAAGCAGCAATTTCTTTGTTTTTGATGCAAAAAAACTAGGTACGATCCGCATTTTCAGAGCCCTTAATTGGGTTTCTACCGTTAGTGGTTGGCAAATTATGGCCAAAAAACGCAAATCAATTAGCTAATGCCCTATCGATTCATTAGGGTATTACTTAATTAATTATCGTTTTTGGCCATAACTTGTTAGAACGGTGGTTCTTAATCAGGGGGGCGACTTTCCAGGGCAGCTCCAAAAAATTTCCAGAGGGTGCGATCCTCTACGCGCTCTACAACATGGAACGTTTGATCAAAAAATTACCAAGAAATACATTTGCTTTTGGAACTTATTTAAAGTCAGGTGGCTTTAAACAAAAGACAATTGGACGCTTGTTAGAGAAAACATGTATAACCACTGCACTAGAAGATATCAACACACAAATGAGAGAACTAACTCTAAAACAAATTAAAATTCAGCCTCTTCTTCATCTGAAAAAACTAAGAATACATTGTAAGCATTCACATGATGTCCTTGTCACTATGTGGGATAACCTGCTGTCCTTCCATTTCTATTTGGTATATATGTACTGAAAGAAACTTCCTCTTGCATCTTTCTGGGTACTTAGTGCAGTTGGAGCATATTTTTCTTTCTCTTGGCGACGCTTCGAATTTGCTGTATTCCTGGGAGTACCTTCCATTTTCAATTTACCCTGACAGATGCATTTGCAACATCGGTGTCAAGTAAAATTTTTTACCTCTGCGAAATTTCTAGCCTTGTCAGGTATTTCGCCTGAGATGTCAAGCGAAATTTCTAACTTATTCCTGTATGGCAGTTGTTTTGCTTTTCAAAGAAAGGGAATAAACTTTGGAGATAAATTCTTGAATTCTTTTGCGAAAATAAAAATTTTTCATTAGACGTCAGATAGTCCAGAATAAAAGACAGTTCACCAATAGCTAAACACTGAAAAATATATCTCACTTAACTTAGATGTCAATTATTTTTCTTATCCTAACTCTAAGCCAAACCCTATACCCAAATAACAAATTCTCAGCNTATTTAACAACTCAGTGAACACCAGGCCTTCCGCAAGGCATGACCTGGAAAATCACTCTGCGCATGCGCAGATGGTGTGAAGTCATCTATTTTGCAAGTCAGAAATTTCTCGTCACACCCTGTGCTGCTTGACTCATTTGAATATATAGGTTGTTCACAGCTTCAGCGCTGTAGCTGCAAAAATGAACTGAACCAAACTAATTTTATTGACGATACGCCTTGACCAAAAAATTTCAGCGCAAAACATCATAAAGATTTGACTGCGTAAACAACCGTGCCGGATTTTGCATAAACAGAAAGCCTGCAAATCCTTGACTGGGAGTGCAAATCTGCCTTTCTGTTTGAAATGAAAGCCTGCAACTAAAAGTTTGCGTTCACAACAAGATTAAGAATGCGTTTTCCTCATTTATTGATTTTGTTTGTTGTTTGTTTTGTTGGATGCTCCACTCGTTGCATACTCCTCCGAAAGGTTTTCTTGCCAAGTAAATGGAAACGTAAATTCCAAAAAGTGAATTGGGACGAAGTAAAAAAAGGAATTATTTATTGGGATAGTAAGCGAGATTTCCTAAAGTTCATTTTTGCACAATGGGTGTAAAATGTCCTCACAAATTCAGCAAAAATGTACAGGACAAACTATCTCAAAAAGATGAAGCACCACTACAGTTTCAAAAAATATACTCATAAGTCCCACAATCACTAGTTCCAGGGTGCATAAGTTACCCGAATTTCAAACCAGCTTTTCCAAAGGCAAAGACCCAGACCACTTGCGTCAAAGGTGCAGGAGGAAAATAGCTGACCACTTATAGCGCATTACACTACAAAGATTAAGCAATTTACAGCGGACAGTGTTCCAGTGAGCAAGCAGCCTGACGCACAATCTTTGAGGAGATCTGATGCTTCTAAGAAAGTTCACAATGATTACAAAGTAGAAGCAACAGCACCAAAGAACTTACGTAAACAACCATGTTCGTTCCCAAACCCATAGTGCCCAGCATCACACGAGTCACACCTTCGT